>OLOB01002270.1_pt1 | contig 11434 bp, 15 predicted proteins | sample 1671911 | NCBI WGS metagenome assembly OLOB01 (sample SAMEA3136625, study PRJEB25190) | human gut metagenome | biome: human gut; feature: human-associated habitat; material: faeces | place: Austria | collected 2013
AAGTGGTCGATAACGGGCAAAACATAAAATTCTCAGCTGAAAACAGTGCCGGAGATACACTGAGCTATTATACAAACATGGCAAATGTTGTACTCATATATAGAAATGAGAATTAACAGAGAAAAATCATTGTAATAAAAAGCAAGGAGAACAAAGTATGCTGACCAATATTATGGTTCTCAGAACCGTCAAAGAAAATGCAAATAAAGCTGTTCTGGACGCATTACCCTCGATTTTATTTGAGGGCTTGCACAATGACAAAGATGTGCAGAAATACTACCTGCAAGGCCCAGCAGCTGAGTATATTCCTGTCAATATACCGGATGAAACTGCAAAAAAGTTTTCCAAGTGCGCCACAGCACTGGCTATGCAGCTCATCCTTCTCAGCAACAAGACAAAAGGTTTCTTTGGGCCTGAGATAGTAAGTGTGGAAGGCAAGGATATTCTGACTGCAAGAAACATCATGAACCCCATCATGGTTGAGAGAAACGCGAAGTATTATAGCACAAAGCTGAGCGATGAGGTGTATGACGCACAGTACGCGGTCAGTGAGCATGTGATTGAATGTTGGAAAGATGGGCCTGTTCCACCGATTGTCATTAACAGTTCCATCTGGGCTATCGTGGAAAGCACTGCAGCGCAGATGCAAAAAGATAACCGTTTCCTGCGCAACAAAGAAATCCGCGACACTGAGTTCTTGGAAGTTTCGACTCGCATTTATAACGAGTTGCTTGGATTTGCGTCAGAAAAATTCGATATTTTGAACATCAAGGAGTTTGTATGAGCGTTAAGCATGTTAAAGGTGATATTCTGACAACCACGACGCGGAATGAGGATACAGTCATCTGCCATCAAGTAAATTGCTGCGGCGTGATGGGCGCAGGTCTTGCTAAGCAGATTCGCGACAAGTGGCCTGTTGTATTCGATGAATATAAGAAAATCTGCGGAACCGACAGACTCGGTGATTCCCAGACAGTTCAGGTTGCTCCACAGCTGTATGTCGCCAACCTGTTCGGGCAACTGAACTATGGCAGAGATAAGCGCCAGACGAACTACGCGGCGCTGGCAGCGGCTATTTTTGGGGAAATGAAAGTACATCCTAACGCCACCTTCCGCATTCCTTACGGTCTCGGCTGTGGTTTGGCAGGCGGTAACTGGGTAACGGTGCTGGACCTTATCGAGGAAGCCGCCAACGCTTGGAATGTGAATGTTGAGATTTGGGTGCTGCCAAAAAAATAAGGAGTTGTCATGTACAATACCAACTACAAATGCGTCAAACCGTTCGATGTATGGCTTGATGCCATTGGCCCAGATGGCAAGAAAATTCCATATTGCGTCGAACGTGGGACCATCTGGCGTCTGGTCTGGTGCGGTGGCAAGCAGAGCTTCAAGGAATTCACCGGACCGGATAAGATGCACATTACATTGCCCGATGAGTATGTTGAGAAATACTTCAAGAAGGTTTGAGCATGGGAAATTATTGTCCCTACACGAACGGGAATGTCATATACCTTCAGTGTAAAGAATGCGAAGAGAAGCTCTGCGAAAAAGACTGGTTCTTTTGCGGAGTTGCGGGAACTCCATTATCGATGATGAAGTCCCGCAAACAAATGTCAGAGTACCTCGATAAGATGCTGGCAAAACGGGAAAAGGTCGTCATTGCAGCAGAATCCGGCCGGAAAATAGCAGCTTTGGCGGCTATGTACGCCAGCGAACGTGGATACTCTTTCATACCTGTTGCAAATGATGATTTGTCCACATACCTCGCCAAACAGCAGCAAAAAGGATGTGTAATGTTTGATGGAGCCGAAAACGAACGAGAAATCGAAAACACCTGTCGTAAGCTGCGCATACCGCTGCGGCGCTGTAAATTGGAAGGAGCATAAAACCATGATGTATCAAAAACTGGTTCGGGATAACATCCCGGCAATTATTGAGAAAAACGGTGAAACTTGCGTGACTCGCAAGCTGACAGATAAGGAGTACGAGGACGCTCTGGCCGAAAAGTTGCAAGAAGAGGTCAAGGAGTTGCTGGAAGCCTACACAGCCAAGGAGCGGAGCGTTCTGGACTGCGCTGAGGAGATGGCGGATGTGATGGAGGTCCTGTACGCTATGGGCAAGACTTGCGCTGTTTCCAAGCGAGAAATTGAACAGGTACGGAGCCAGAAAGCAGCAGAGAAGGGGACTTTCTCTAAGAAAATCTTCTTGGTTTCGACTGAGAAGGAAAGGAGAGAGCCTTGACAAAGCAAGATGAAGTTCGGTTAATCAGAAAACTGATTTTTGCCAAATACAGTCAAGACCCAACGCATTTTTGTCGGTGTGTGGACGAAATCGCGCAAGCATTGGACGAGCAGGGAGATAAAGAAGGCGCTCGCGCTATTCGCAACACCTCTCGTGACGGGTATGTAAAATCGTACTACGAGGCGAGTCGGCAAACACAACCGCCCGGCAGTCCTTTTGTCAGCTACAAGCCCGCGTTCATCATTGATAATAAGGATATCGCGTTGTGGCACGCGAAGCACGATAATCCGCCGATGCGTGTTCGGCACATTTTAGAATACATCGAAAACGGGGAAATGGTCGGAAAAGATGTGCTGGAATACGATGCAAGCACAGATAAGTGGCACCGTATTGTGGAAGAATGTATTCCATTAGAGTAAAATACAGATTCGAAGTGATATTTTGAAATGGTGGATTCCTTTGAGGCACGATTCCAAAAGGCTGTAAAAGAGTCCTCTCTTCCTGCAAAACCCGATATGCAGAAAATCGAAGAGCTGTTAGTTGCCATTAACAAATCTTATCTGAGTCGAACTATGTAAAACCGCCTTGGCCGAAAAGTTGCAAGAAGAAGTCAGAGAACTGCTGAGAGCTTATTTATATATGGAAATAATTATTGTACAAGGGATGGCATGCTTAGGAAAAAGTACGCTATGCAAACAATTAGAAGAGGACCTTCCAAATTGCAAGCACTTTTCCTTAGATGAGTATAAAGAGAATATGTGGGACAAGTTTGGGTTTGATTCCGTTGAACAGAGGGAGTATCAAAGCAAACTTGCAAGAGAATTGTTTTATAAGGATATAAACGAAGCTGTAAAAAAAGCGTTGTACGACTATATTTTAATTGATTATACTTTTTCAGAAAAATATTGGGATGAGTTGTTAAATAATCTGACGAATTGGGATGGGAGAGCAAAAACCATTTACTTAAAGCCAGCCAATTTGCAGGAGCATAGAAAGATATGGGAAATCCGTAGTAGAGATTTTTCTGTCAGACACGCAGGACATGGGGCAACACATTATCATGATGGTGCAGGTAGTGACTATGTAAACAAGTATGACACTAAAGTATTTAATGTGATGCCTGTCACAAAGCAAACGTTGGAAATAAGCATCTCTTTTAATCCATATGCAAGAAGTGTACCATATAGCTCTATCATAGATTTTATCAAAAGCGTCAACAGCCCCGCCTAAACCGGTTCGCCGGTTATAGACGGGGCTTGCGGATTTACCCATGAGTCCAGTTGATTAGCCTCGGTGAACGGCAGCTTCGGCTGCTGAGAACTCCGTTATGCATTTGATGAGAAATCATCTTCATAATATAGGCACCCTGATTATGCTCTACAAGTGTCGGGCTCTGCGGGCAGCGTATGCATGAAGCCAGAAGACAACAGAAAAAGGGACTTTCTCTAAAAGATTCATTGTGTCGGCTGAAAAAATAAATTGAGGAGAACGGCGTGAATATTACGTTTTGTAACGGGATGCTTTTGCAACTGGACCTGTCGACCAGTAGCCCCACCATCGTATCAAAGCAAGGAATCGGGACGGCAACCATAGATTTTTATAACTATTTTTCGTGCTATCGTTCATCACCCAAAGAAGAGTTCTTGAACTTGTTAAGCCGCCCAGACAAAGAAGTCCTTGAAATTATTTCAGAACAATCACTTGCAAACCAATTCTTTCTCGATTATGCGAACAGTCACCAATGCATTAGTACCAAAAATCAGCAGGATTCCACCAAGGAGGCTCTAACCTACACCTGCAATCTTATTCAGAGCGCTTTTTCGGACTTGAATGCCGTTTTTTCGGAATGTTCCAATGTCAATAAAGCCGATATGCTGCAATCTGATAAGGCTCTTAATCTGTTCAAGTTTGATAAATTTGCAGCGTCCTTTGTTCTGTTGGATAATAAAATTGTTCTGGGATACACGGTTAATTCCTTGTACGAATATCTCAAACTCGATTTTTATCACGCAAATCTTTCACCGGATTCCGTCAAGCATATTAGTATTTGTCCTTACTGCGGAAAGGCTTTCCGTATGAACCAGCGTAATAATCTGTACTGTAGTAAAGCATGCAAGGATAAAGGCATCAGGGCGAATAATAAAAAAAGCCCATACTATTCAAAATACCGCTACTTGCAACAGTACCACAACAGACAGCTTAACAGGCTGCGTTCCAAAATGGCAGATTCGTTGCCAGAAATGCAACAGCTGCAAAATGCCTACGACACTTGGAATGAATGGGCGCGTACAGAATACGAACAGGCAACAAGGGACTATAATCTCGGACAACAAAAAGAACAAGAAAGTGTTGAGGATTTCAGCGAACGATTGAAAAGGAAGTGGAAAACTCTGACAGAAAAGTACCTTCGTGATAAAACAGTATACAAATAAGCATATCATACATTTGGTGCGTTTGTACTACATGATTTCGCGAAAGCAGTTCTGACACACAATGCAAATTACCAAAACAGTATCAAAGAATCAGGGGTATTTACATAAATTAGTAAACCACCAATTTTCGTAAGGAATCACACCAAAAATAATAAATACCCATAAAAAGAAAAGGGAGTCGCATTTCACGACTCCCTTTAATCATTGCAGGATTTTCTTCAGTTGCATGTTCACGATTCAACTCAACTCAACTCATCTGTAAGAACCGCCTGTGCGGTCTTGATGAAGTCTCCACTAATCCTAGGTTCACATTTCGATATGCACCACTCCGGGCGTGCTTCGCGGGTCCCCATATCGAATTGGAACAGCACGCGAAATCACACCTCACTTTATGGAGAGTTTAATATAATTTTAGCTTTATAGGCTCTCAAGAAAAATAATGGCCTCTTGCACAGTCGAAAATGTCTTGCATTTCGTACACAACCAGCGATTTCGCTCGTCCGTGTCCTCTAAACCGGGCATTCCTTCTTGTAAGAGATTCTGCAGCACAATTGTAGCATTCTTCACCGCTGTCGGATAGTTCTGGGCAATACGCGCGGTAGCATCGTAGTTGCCCTTCCTGTAGGTCGGCTCTATGCGAACGACCTGAGCCAACATTCTCTCTTTATCCGGGACCGTCAGCAAAGGAGGCGCGAGCTGTCTGTAGTGTAGCATCAACCAATACTCGATGCAGCCTGTTGTCATTAGCAAACGGACTCGAATCTTCGGGTCTTTTCTCAGCTTCCGCAGGCGCTTGATGATTTCCAAGCGGTTAGTCCAATTGCCGATATCCTTTTCTTCGACATCAAAGAAGAACCAAATTTCGTCGATGGCATCAACGTAATTACGGTATCCGGGGTCTTTTTTGAAACGATTGTCCGCATCATCAAACAAACCGGGGGAAGATGGCCGTTTGAACACGGCAACATCACAAAACTTGCTTTTGAGAAAGTCTGTATACGCCTGCTCGCTTTCTCCTTCACAAAATACACAAATGCTGACCTTCGACTTTTTGAATTTGCGAGGCATTATTCTACCTCCTCATTTTCTACATTGGGAGTTGCTCCATATTTACCGAGAAGGTATCCTTTGCGAATGTTCTCTGTCGTTCGTGTTGAGAAGTCACTGATGCTGTACAATTCCGAAACCCCATCATCTTTGTTCTTATCAACAAAGTAGAGTTGGTCTTTACGAAGCAGTTCCATGCTCAACAATTCAGTGCTGTGCGTCGTAAATATAATCTGCGCACCATTGGGGTTTGTTCTTTTGCTCTGGAATTTAGACACAATGAAATCAACAAGGGCAGGGTGGAGTTCTTTTTCGATTTCATCCACCAACAGCAGCCCGCCCTTGGACAGAACAGATTCAATCGCAGGAGCAAGTGCCATCAGCTTTCTGGTACCGTCGGATTCATCGGAGAGTTCCATCGAATAAGTGCAAGGTCTTCCGCTGCGTTCCTCACCTTGATGAATAGAGGTTGCTGTAACCTGCCCCATCTTCAAGTGAGTTTCTGAGTTGTTAGAAGTCTCAGAAAGCAAGTGCATGAACTGCACGAATGCTGCTTTGACTTCATCCGGGATATTCTCCGGCAAATCCGCCTCTTCGTTGATTTCCTTACTGTTGATTTCGAATTTCATATCTTCGATACCAACATCAGCGGCCTTTGCGTAATCGGAAATTGCTTTCAGCATATTGGAGTCATTGGAGTATTCGAGTAACTGACGGGGAATATCCGAATAGTCTCTTGAAAAATAGACCATTTGACGGAACCACGACATAGCCTTGGCACAAACCTCATCGTTCATAGTGCAGGCAACAGAGAAAAACAACTGATTGTCTGCTACAACCTTACTAATCAGATTTCTGCGTGACTTTTCAGTTGTAAAGGTAAAAGTCTGTCCTTCTCTGGCAAAGACAAGTGCCTTCTGCTTTTTGGGCGCATAATACAAGGACTCAGAATACACCTTTTCTTTTGTGGCAGCAAAGCTATACCAATATTTGATGTCGTCTAAGGTGTATACGAAAGAAAACTCGGTCGGCTCCGATGCGGAATAATCATTCAGTGCAAACGGAACAACGGGAATTGCTGCATTTTCGTGCTGGGTCTTTTGCGCATTCTTAATGAACTGAACGGCAAGCCAAAAAGCACGAATAACATTGCTCTTGCCGCCGCCATTCTTTCCGTAAATGGCAACGCCGGGCAAAATTTGAATCCCGCCAAAGGGAATAAGCACACTTTTCAGTGTACCGGAGCCGTTTGCCTCCATAGAAAGGACTGCTTCATCACGGAAGGAGCGGTAGTTTTTCACACTAAATTCAATCAGCATATTCTCACCTCTTCTATTTAGTAGTATACACTTAAAATTTCAGAAATACAACGGATTTTATCAAAAAAATTGATTTTTTTGTTCCAATTTCATTTTACAAAACCAAAATGCAGAAAATGTCTATAAGCAGAGAAAACAACGAATAGTTTTCGTTGCAAACCAAACATTCGTGATTGACTAAGTGTGCGAATCGTGGTATAGCTGAACTAAACCGTAACAACAAAAAACAAGTCCCAAGAGGTTATTACCCATTATCGGGTAGCAGCTTCTTTGGGCTTTTTTAATATAACGCAACCACAATGGGTTGCAACAATCATTAAGTCAAAACACGAATACGCTTACTGCCTTTCAATCCTTTGTTTCAATCTAACGCAACCCGTGCGGGCTGTAACAGCAAACTTGTACAAACGAGGCAACAAGTTGTCATGTATTTTGTACAATATCTGCCTGTTCTTTTAACCACATACAATGGTTATATATTGTTTACTGCAACAAGAACACAATCTTTCACTATATTGTTTGGTGCGAAGCAGCCGATAAAATAATAGATGTTGCCAATTCGCACGATTCCCGCCTTATTTATATTATACCACAAATTCACAATAAAATCAACTTTAGCAGCCCCAGCGTTTGCAATTTGCTGCAAAGTAAATATACTTAGGTTATCCTAAAAATAAAAGCACAAATAAAATCATCGAAATCGATATACCGCCACCTCTTTATGGGATGACGGTATTTTTTGTGCAAACACATTGGGACAGAAAGGAATAAAGGAATGAAGAAATTGTACAATCGTTTTCTCGCGCTGGCAGTCGCGTTGGCCCTCGCTCTGAGTCTTTGCTCGTGCGCAGAAGTGGAAAGCGGCATCCATGATATGGATAGCAGTATCACAGGACACACCTACACTTGCGAGTTTTACTCCAACGATGGCGAAAAATTCATGACGCTTACAGGTGACAAAATCGACATGACACCGAATATTGTACGAGAGCATACATACAGTGATGACGACGGTTGGGGCTACATCAACACGCTTTCATCCGTTGTAACGATTACCGTTGACGGAAGACAAGTAAACAACTGCGGTTCAACTGTAATTTTTGCTGAAGAAGGACTCACTCCGGATGTTGATTTTCAAATGCAAGACATCCATAGCACAACAGATGGCAGCTTGGCAGAAAATCCGCTCATCGCAAACATTGTAAATAAGTTCCGGAACGCATACGGTAAGCCGGTCGTTGTTGTAATTCAAAGCCAACTGGGTGACCCTATCTGCGCGTACAGCGGAAAAGATGTATACTGGGAGGTATGTGAGGACCTGCCTAAGACGACCAAAATCATGATTGATGGCCGTGCGTTGTATATCCATAGAGCAACTTTCCAAACAATCGACCGCGAACTATTGGACGAGTAATAACAATAATACAGGGATGCCGCCATAATGACGGTATCCCTATTTTTTTGTCAGTTTGTCAATAGCGGACAGACAATATTAAAAGTTTCGTTTTGAAAAAGTAGAATTAAAGGTTTCGTTTTGGAAAAGCCGAATTAAAAGTTTCGTTTTGGAAAAAATCCAGCAGCCAAGAATACGCATCGATGCAACATTCGAAAAAGTGGAAAATAAAGCACCTACGTATTATTATGATTGACCATAACAATAAAATGAGGTATAATAAATATAAACGGGAGGCAAATTATGACCAAGGATAGTATGCAGATGCAAACCCCTTATTTTTCGGTGGTAGAAGGCTTTAGACAGTTTATTCGCGATTCAGTTCGCACAGAGAAGGACCACTATAGGTGGGTCAATTTGTACGGTGAAAAGGGTCTGGATGACCCAAACCCGAAAGTGGTTGAGATTCAAGACGAAAAGGCGGAGCAGCTGGCGGTTGCGTGTGCAACACTTGCGTACCTAACACTTTCTGTGTATTATGGCAGAAACAAATTCGCCGATACAACATTTGCAGAGCTTGAAGGCGAGGACTACTCTAAGTTTTTGAGGCAAGCACATTATGAAATGGCAGATGAGCATGGACAGTTTGGCATATTCGGATGGGATGGTCTAATCACCAAGATTGCAAAAGACTGCATGCCGGACAAATATGTCGGTGACAATAAGAAGGCGTCGCTCGTATATACCAATATGTATTGGAGCGTTTACAACGCAATGAAGTCTCTGAAGGACGGCAAGTCAATTCGGCGTATGATTGACGCTCTGCCGGATGACGAAGACAAAATCGGAAACCTTGGATACAAGTATTTCAACGATGCACTTTTGTCGTATGAGATGAGTACAGATTGATAGGGAGATACCAATGAGTCAATACGCAAACATAAAAGATGCTTTTCTCCACTGCGATGTGGATAAACTCATCCTCGAATACTGCAAAATCCCCGATGGCGAAAGCAGCAAAGTTACCATCGAGCGTGCAAGTGCGGAAGTACATGCTGCCATGGAGAGGATAAAGCAGACACAGCCTGAAAAGGCCGAAAAGCAAAATCTTCTTATTGTCTGTAAAACCTTTGAGGAAAATGAAACAGATACATTCTGCGTAGAGGCCGACGACATTGCCGAATGGAAAGAAAGACTCTCAAAGAGCGAGCAGCCTCAGGAAATTGGGGACGAAATGCTCACATTTATGGATACTGATGCCATATTCGACGCAGCGAAAGCGGTTGACGTTCCGACCAAATATGCCATCGAGTTTTGCGAGTGGAAGGATATCCTGAGCTGGAAACTGGCAGAACTTAGCATCGCGTGGCACGGGCTTGAATTTTGTCTGGCTCGTGTGCTGTGGGAGATGGTATTTTTCGGTGTTGAACCCGAAAAAATGAAAAAAGCCGCCGAGAGAATCAAAAACAGTCTCGACGAAGCAAAAAAAGAGCTGGAAAGCGATAACGCTCCCAGAGCATATAAAAACTTCGAGGATGTTGTAAAAGAAATTCTCGGCGACGATTACGATGAAAACTGGTATCCTGAAGAAGAGCGTGAACGAGATAGACGCAACCTTGCAATCGCAAGCTACAAGTGCTGCAAAGAATACGAGCGAATAATCAAAAGCGAAGTTCAGGTGTGACTCATTTCGAAAAACCAAGAAAGTACAGACAGAAAGATAAATGAGATACAGTTTTTCAACTACAAAACTGCATCTCGTTTCAAAAACGCAAAAAAACAGCACACATAAAATTTAGTGGGTGACATTTTTGTAAAGGAAGTAACGCAATGAGACGAACAATGGTCGTAAGCGTATTTGCGGGCTGTGGAAAAACATGGCTCACAAATCACCAAAACCAATATGGCTATTCGATGCGGGATAGTGATAGCTCTACTTACGAGAAAACTGCCGGATGGGAAAAAGAATACATAAATAGCTTCATGGAAGAGGCAAAATCAGGAAAATATGATTTAAATAATACTTCCGTTGCCATAACACAAACAGGAGGAGGTTGTAGAGCTACAAATTATATAGGATTTTTAAGAAAAGCCTTATATGAAGCTGGATTTAAGGATATACCTGTAATTTCCATAAGTGCCAATGGTATAGAAGACAATGGTTTAAAAGAGAATATAAGTTTTTCTCTTATAAATAGAGCCATAATGGGAACTGTTTATGGAGATTTACTTATGAAAGTTTTATATAGAGTTAGACCTTATGAAAAAGGAAAGGGAAGTGCAAATCAACTTTATGACAAATGGGTTGAAATTTGTAAAGATTCCTTAAAAGATGGAAAGTTTAGTACTTTTAACAAAAATATAAAAAAGGAGTGACATAAAAAACATCATATTTGAAAACATACTATGCTCATCTTTTTGCCTTACTTTAATTTTCATCAGACACACCCTCCTTTTCATAATTTGAGGCTTGAAGAGTAAACATTTTTTCATATTCCCCGCCGTTTTTCATAAGTTCATTATGACTGCCCTGTTCAATAATTTTACCGTTTGAAAGCACGATTATATTATCACTGAGTACTGCACTTGAAAGCCTGTGGGAAATAAAAATAACAGTCTTACCCTTTGTTACATCAATAAGATTTTCATACATTTTATATTCTGCAATCGGGTCAAGAGCGGAGCTTGGTTCATCCAAAACAGCTATTTCAAAATCCTTGGCAAAAAGCCTTGCAGTTGAAACCTTTTGATTTTCGCCGCCAGAAAGGCCTGCACCGTTTTCATCAAATTCACGGGTGAGTGATGTGTCACCGCCGTATTTCAGGGTTGACACCTTGCTCCAAGCACCGCTTTGCTCAAGTGCTTTTTTGGCAATTTTTTTATCATTTTCATCACATTCACGACACATAACATTTTCAAAAACGGAAATTGCAAAATTTTTATAATCCTGAAAAACGGTTGCAAAAGCATTACGAAGTGAAGAAAGTTCATACTCTTTAATA
>OLOB01002278.1_pt1 | contig 11401 bp, 7 predicted proteins | sample 1671911 | NCBI WGS metagenome assembly OLOB01 (sample SAMEA3136625, study PRJEB25190) | human gut metagenome | biome: human gut; feature: human-associated habitat; material: faeces | place: Austria | collected 2013
GGGTATTTTTCTGGTTGATTTCCTGAAGAATCTCGTCCATATTGCGGAAAGCCTCAATAATTTCGTGAAGATAACGGTAGGTCAGTTCCCGCCCCTCTTCCTCGGAAACCTCCCGGATAGCTGCAATCTCTGCAGATGCCTTTTCCAGAAATTCCTCATTGTGGCTTTTTTTCTCCAGGCACTGCATAATTTCCGGACGAAACTTGGAAACATTGTCAGAAGTCAACAGGCGGTGGTAGGCTTTGTCTACAATATTGGTAATGTAGTCGTTAAACAGTGCATCCATAATCTGGGCAACCGTGCTGTGTCTGGTAAGGTCATCAATGTAGTGTTTGATGTTGGAATTGAGGTTTTTCAGACCAGTGATCAGGTAGTCAGTGTTTTCCCAGATCTGCATGAGCACGATACCCGGCTTATCCATGGTGCCTTTTACCAGACTGTAAATGGTATAAATGTACCCCTGGTATTCAATTTGTTTCCCATCTGCGATATCCAGGAGTGTTTTGATTATTTTCACAGCGTATTCCTTGAAGTTTACACGCTGTACGTAGCTTTTGTCTGTTTCCACTTCGATCCAGCCGTAGTATTCCAGGCGGCGCAAAATGCCGTTAGCCCGGCTTCGGCTGTCATCAGCCTGGAATTCTTCTTCCACCAGCTGGGCCGCATTTTCCTGTCCAAAATAAAATTCCAGCTCGTCTACCAGCACTTCTCTTTCCACGCCAAAGGAGAGCTGGTGTTCCATAATGGCAAAAAGGCGGCTGATACATTCCCAGTACACAATTCGGTTTGGCGAGGATAGCGGAACAAAAAAATTGTTGGGGATTATGTGAAACATAGGGTGTCCTTTCTTCAAACGTAAAACAAGGGACAAACTGCTTTGTCCCTGAAATCTTTCTTTATTTTAGCATAGCCGGTTTTATTGTACAAGGTTTTCTCAGTTGCTATTTAGTGTGTTAAAAGTTCTTCAGGAGGGACGCATTTGGACAATGTGTATTACTCACTCGCCGGCGCAACGCTCCAGCGAGTGAGCAATAACCATTGTCCGAATGCGTCCGCCTTGAACAACTTTCAACATATTAAATAGCAAATTTTCGAGATGCACCTTTCCAATACTTCTTTTTGGCATATCACTTCACATATTAAAAATGTCAATAGCACATAATTACAATCTAGCACTATTCCACAACAAAAATGTCCAGTCCAGCACAATTTTGTGCATATCATAACACAAAAATTGAAAGAGCAATCCAAAATTAGTCCATTTTACACAGAGTATCGATATGATATTATAATCCCATCAAAAAGCTATAGAACATAGCAAATAAAAATGATACGGGAGGTTTTTTCATGAAGAGAAAAGTAGCAATGGCAATGGTAGCAGCAATGGCAGTTGGTTCACTTGCAGTTCCGGTAATAGCAGAAGACGGAGCAGCTGGCGGAAAGATCGGTATTTCAATGCCTACACAGTCTCTGGAGCGTTGGAATCGTGATGGTTCCTATCTGCAGAAACAGTTCGAAGATGCTGGATACGAAGTAGAGCTTACATACTCTGACAACGAGACAGACCGTCAGGTAAACGATATTCAGAACCTGATTTCCGACGGAGTTAACCTGTTAGTTGTAGCAGCTATCGATGGCGAGGCTCTTAATACAGTTATGGATGAAGCAGCAGATGCAGGAATCCCAGTTATTTCCTATGACCGTCTGATCAAGTCCGACGCTGTTTCCTATTATATTTCTTTTGATAACTACACAGTAGGTACCCTTCAGGGACAGTACGTAGTAGATACTTTGGATTTGGACAATGCCGGAGACAAGACATACAATATCGAGTTTACAGCTGGTGATCCTGCTGATAACAATGCCGGATACTTCTTCAATGGAGCATTTGATGTATTAAAACCATACATTGATGCAGGAACCTTAAATGTAGTTTCCGGACAGACTGATTTTGATTCTGTTGCAACACCTGCATGGGATACCCAGACAGCACTTGAAAGAATGCAGAACATTCTGGCATCCTACTATGCAGACGGAACACAGCTTGACGTAGCTCTTTGCTCCAACGACTCCACAGCACTTGGTGTAACACAGGCAATCGAGTCTGACTATGCTGGTGATAACACAGTTCTGATCACAGGACAGGATGGTGATGAAGCAAACCTTGCAAACATCGTTGACGGAAAACAGTCCATGACCGTTTACAAAGCAGTTGCTAATGAAGCAGTCGTAACACTTGACCTTGCAAAAGCAATGCTGGCTGGTGATACAGTTGATGAGTCTCTGATTGAAAAATCTGGTTGGGATTTCGAGTGTGCATATGATACAGAATCCTATGAGACATCTGATGGAAATAAATGCCCATCCTTCCTTCTGGTTCCTACTGTTGTAACAAAAGACAACCTTCAGGAAGCACTGGTTGACCCAGGATACTACACAATGGACGATGACGGATATCTTCATCCGGCAAACTAATAAAGGCTGAACGAAAACGTCATACAAATCAAAAATAAAGTTTTAAATGTGGGCGGGGTGAAAAGCCCCGCCTGCTTTATGGGAAAGGGGGCGCCATTTTGGCTGACAATATTTTAGTAATGGAACACATTACGAAGGAATTCCCCGGTGTCAAAGCTTTGGATAACGTTAACCTTGAAGTTCAGCGTGGCGAGATTCATGCGCTGATCGGTGAGAACGGTGCGGGAAAGTCCACATTGATGAACGTATTAAGTGGTCAGTATCCATACGGCAGCTATACTGGAACGGTTACCTATGAGGGTGAAGAGTGTAAGTTTAAAAAGCTTAATGACAGCGAGGCAAAAGGTATCGTTATTATTCACCAGGAGCTTGCATTGATCCCACTGCTTTCCATCGGTGAAAACATGTTTCTCGGAAACGAGATCAAAAATAAAAGAGGAGCCATCGACTGGGATAAAACATACAGCGAGGCTGAGAAACACATGGCCCAGGTAGGTCTTCATGAATCTGCCCAGACCCTGATCAAAGATATCGGAACCGGCAAACAGCAGCTGGTAGAAATTGCGAAAGCTTTTTCAAAAGATGTTAAACTGCTCATCCTGGATGAGCCGACTTCATCCCTGAATGATGAAGATGCAAAGATGCTTCTGGACCTGCTTATGGAATTTAAGAAACAGGGACTGACATCTATTATTATCACACACAAACTGAATGAGATCATTTACTGTGCAGACCGTTGTACCATTCTTCGAGACGGAAGCACAATCGAGACACTTACAAAAGGCGTGGATGACTTAAGCGAGGACAGGATCATCAAAGGAATGGTTGGACGTCCTATGGAAGACCGTTATCCGAAGCGTGAGCACAATGTAAGTAAAGAAGTGATGCTGGAGGTAAAGAACTGGACGGTTCATCATCCTCTGTATCCGGAAAAAATAGTAGACGACAATATTTCCTTTAAAGTACATAAAGGTGAGGTTGTTGGTTTCTCAGGACTGCAGGGTGCAGGCCGTACAGAGCTGGCAATGTCCATCTTCGGTAAGAGCTATGGAAGTGCAATTTCCGGAGAATTGTACATAAAGGGTGAAAAAGTAGATTTGAAAGATCCTCGTGCAGCCATCCAGCATGGTCTTGCATATGTAACTGAGGACCGTAAGACAAACGGACTGATCCTTGATGAGTCCATTCGTTTCAATACAACTCTTGCCCGTCTAAACAAAGTCTGTGATAATGGAATTATCAACACAGACCTTGAGGTACAGCTGGCGGAGCAGATGACAAAAGAAATGGGAACGAAAACACCTTCCAATGAACAGCGTATTGGTAACCTGTCTGGTGGTAACCAGCAGAAAGCCCTTCTTGGAAAGTGGATGTTTACAGAACCGGATATTTTGATTCTGGATGAGCCTACCCGTGGTATCGATGTAGGTGCAAAATATGATATTTACTGCCTGATCAACAAGATGGTAGAAGATGGAAAATCAGTCATTATGATTTCTTCTGAAATGCCGGAACTTCTCGGTATGTGTGACCGAATCTATGTTATGAGTGAAGGCCGTCTGGCTGGTGAATTTACAGCGGAAGAGGCAACTCAGGAACGTATCATGGCTTCGATCATGCAGGAACAGAATAAAAAATAAGAAATAGTGACTGAACAGTTACTGGGAAAGGGGTAAAAAAATGAAATTTAATGTAAAAGATTTCTTAAGAAAATATACAATGGTCATTGCACTGGTGATCGTATTTATCCTGTTCTGTGGATTGACAAACGGAAGACTCCTGTATGCACAGAACATGTCAAACTTAATGCTTCAGAATGGTTATGTTCTCGTTCTTGCCTGTGGTATGTTATTATGTATCCTGACAGGTGGTAACATCGACCTTTCTGTTGGTGCTGTAATCTGCCTGGTTGGCGGTCTTGCAGCAGTACTTATCAGCAACAAGGGAATGAACCCATATCTGACCATCATCATCTGCCTGGTTGTTGGCCTTCTGGTAGGTATCTGGCAGGGTTACTGGATCGGTTACAAACGTATTCCTCCATTTATCACAACACTTGCAGGTATGTTCATCTTCCGTGGATTCGGACGTCTGATCCTGGATAACAAGACTGTATCTATCCAGAACAAAGATTTCCTGAAAGTATTTACATCCTATATCAATATTCCTGGACTTGATGATACTGCAAACTATTCCGCACTGATCGTTGGTGTTGTAGTAGCTGTTTATGTAATCTTTAATGTTATTCGTTCCAGAGCAAACAAAGCAAAAAGAGGATATCGTCAGAATACAGCATTTTCTGATTACAGCAAAGCAGTGATCATTGCAGTTGTTATCCTGTGGTACTGCTACAAACTGTTCCAGTACAAAGGTATCTCCGTAATGTTCATCTGGGTAGTTGCAATCTGCCTGATCTACAACTTTATTACATCCAAAACAGCATTTGGACGTTACTTCTACGCAATTGGTGGTAATGAGAAAGCTACACAGCTTTCCGGTATTGATACAAACAAAGTTTACTTCATTGCATATGTAAACATGGGACTTCTTGCAGGTCTTGCAGGTCTTCTCTGTGCAGCACGTGTAGGTTCTGTAAATGGTAGTACAGGTACATCCTTCGAGATGGATGCAATCGGTTCCTGTTTCATCGGTGGTGCTTCCGCATACGGCGGCAGCGGTACTGTAGGTGGTGTTGTAATCGGTGCACTTCTCCTTGGTGTTATCAACATGGGTATGTCAATCATGGGTATCGGTGATTCCTGGCAGTATGTAGTAAAAGGTGCCGTACTTCTGATCGCAGTAGTATTCGATGTATTATCCAACAGAAAGAATGGATAATGAAAATCAGATGAATAGTAAGGGTCATTGCGTGTGACGCAATGGCCCTTTTTATAACTGGATATGAAATGGACAACAACACTTTTGCACTATGGAGTGGAATATGTTACACTGATATCTGGTAAAAATAAACAGAAAGAATGAAAGCTATGAAGAAATTTACACTGACAGTTTTTTGTATCCTGGCAGGCTGCATCTTTTTTCTTTCCGGTATCTGGATTTATTTTCAGAAAAGTCTGGACAGAGTAGAGCTTGGAGAAGGAGAGCATGCGGCAAGCTATCAGAGACATTATCTGATGATCTCCAATGATAAAGATACTGGTATGTGGCAATCGGTTTATGAGAGTGCATCCAAGGAAGCGGAAGAGAAAGATGCGTATGTAGAACTTCTTTCTCCTGAACAGATGAACGGCTATTCTCAGGCAGACTGTCTGAAAATCGGAATTGCTTCCCAGGTGGATGGAATCATTCTGGAAGCGGATGGAAGTAAAGAAGAGCAGCATCTGATCAATGAAGCGTTAAAAGGGGGGATTCCGGTGGTGACGGTCATGACAGATGATACGGCAACCGGAAGGATCAGTTTTGTGGGGCTCAACAGTTATCAGACGGGAAGTGCTTACACAGAGCAGATCAGCGGCATGCTGAAAGCGCAGGGAACTACCAGTGTCATGTTTCTTTCTACATCCAGTTCCAAGACACAGGAGACGAATCTTGTCTATTCGCAGGTCAAAAAGGAACTGGAGGCACAGAAAAAAACAGGCCAGTCTGTAGACCTGACGGAATACTGTGTAGACAGCAGTGCAGATTTTGATACAGAAGAATTTGTACGTGACATGTTTGTAAATGATGAAAATCTGCCTGACGTTCTGGTATGTATGGACGAAGTTGTGACAGAGTGTGTTTATCAGGCACTGATCGATTATAACCAGGTAGGTAATGTCAAAGTGATCGGATTCTACTATTCAGATGTGATTCTGGATGCCATCGATAAGGAAATCATTTCTTCTGCGATTGCTCTGGATATGGACGAGATTGGCCGATACAGCGTCAATGCACTGGATGAGTATCTGTCACTTGGACATAGTAATAACTATTATAGTGTAAACCAGCATGTGATCACAAAGGAGAATACAAAGGATTACAGGACGGAGGATGAGAAATGAGACAGGGAAAAGAGATATCTTCCGTAAAAAACTCTATACAGACCCGACTGAGCGGAGTTATGCTTCTGGTTCTTGTGTTTGCGCTGGGAATCAATGTGTTTATCTTTAAGCAGATTCATACAGCGGTTACAAGAATTGATGCAGTCTTTTCCAGTAATACGGCTGTGAATGAACTCTCGGAATCGCTGGAGCAGGTAGAGAGTACGGTTTATGAATATTTAAATACCAAGAGCACACAGGCTCTGGAAAATTATTATCGTTATGAACAGAATTACAAGAATCTGATCGAAGAACTGAATGACCGAAATCTGGATAATGAAGTGAAAATGCTGGAAAAAAATATCCGGAGAATGTCAGAAAGTTATCTGGAACAGACAAATGAGACGGTTCAGGCAAAACGAGGAAGAAATGTAGAAAAATACAAAACTTCCTACGAAGATGAAAATGAGCTTTATGAATATATCAATGTCTATATTTATAAGCTGAATAATTTACGATTTAAAACGAACTCGGCAAATTACCAGCTGCTGCTCTCAGCAATGAATGTACTCTATAAACTCTGTATTTTCGTTATGCTGGTTGTATATGCACTTGGTCTTGCAGTCACAACGCTTCTTGTCCGTAATATGATCCGTCCACTTACAGCATTGTCCAATACAGCGCATGAAGTTGCAAAGGGTAACTTAAATGTACCTCAGCTTCCGGTAGTTGTTGAAGATGAGGTTGGTGTTGTAACACGAAGTTTTAACCAGATGCTGGAAAGTATCCGGCAGAATATTGAGCAGCTTAAGGAAAGCATGGAACGTCAGGCACAGATGAAGGAACGGGAGCTTCTTATGGAAACCCATCTGAAGGAGGCTCAGCTGAAATACCTTCAGGCGCAGATCAATCCACATTTTTTGTTTAACAGTCTGAATGCAGGTGCACAGCTTGCCATGATGGGGGATGCGGATAATACAGGAATTTTTCTTGAAAAGATGGCAGATTTTTTCCGTTATAATGTACGTAAGATGGAAGAAGACGCCATGCTCTGGGAGGAGATTGGGGCGGTAGATAACTACATTTATATCCTGAATGTCCGTTTTGCCGGAGATATCACCTATATTAAGGAAGTGGATGAAGGTATTGATAATATTCGTATTCCGAGTATGATTCTGCAGCCACTGGTTGAAAATGCAGTGCAGCATGGAATTCATGACTGTATGGAAACGGGATGGATCCGTATGGAAATTCACCGAAATGGTGAGATGTTGGATGTTACAGTAAGCGACAATGGTGCGGGAATGACAGAAGAAATGATAGCCAGGGTTATGGCCGGACGCGCAGATCAGAATGAAGAAGACCGTTTTTCCACGGGAATTGCTGTTCGGAATGTAATTGACAGACTACAGCTGTATTATAAAGAAGAAAATCTGTTTACGATTGAAAGTGACGGACCAGGGAAAGGGACCAGAGTTCATATCATCCTTCCTGTGTATAAAGATGAACTGGAATGAGAATAATGTGGAAATATTGCATAACAAAGGGGAGACAGAAGAATGTATCGAATTTTAGTTGCAGATGATGAAGGAATCATGCTGGAAGCCTTTAAGAATGTTATATCCAGTACATTTGGGGATTCATGTATCGTAGAAACTGCCAAAACAGGAAGAGCCGTAACAGAGATCGCGGAGACTTTTCATCCGGATATCGTATTTATGGATATTCATATGCCTGGTATTAATGGAATACAGGCTATGCGAGAAATAAGAAAATTTAATACAACAGCTCTGTTTTATGTTGTATCGGCCTATGACAAATTCGATTATGCAAAAGAAGCAATTGATCTGGGAGTCGAGCGATATCTGACAAAGCCAATCTCAAAGGCCAAGATCATTGCAGCAGTGGAAGAGGCCACAGCAAAAGTTGATACAAAAAGAAATCAGCGAAGTAACCTTCTGAGAATACAGGAAAAACTGGAAACAGTCATTCCGGTCGTAGAAAACAGTTTTGTTGGAAGCCTTCTTTTCCAACAGGAGATGCAGGTGGCAGACTATTACCAACAGCTTCTGGATATTGAGGAAAAACAGGGCTATGTTATGATCATTCAGTTTGGACAGTCTTATGAGAATGGAAGGCTGGTAAGCCCGGTTGGAATGAATGTTAAGGCACAGGACTTTTATGCGGAATTGAGAGATATCGTAAAATCTTCTTTTTCCTGTGCAGTGGGATCGATCATGTCCAATCGTATTCCAATCGTGGTTCCGTGTGCACTGTCTGAGAATCCATATGAAGAAAGAATCGATCTGGTTGAACAGGCACGAAGCCTGATTACCCGATTAGAAGATCGTATCGAAGCGAAATTTCGTGTCGGAATCGGAAGAGTACGGGAAATGCAGGAGATGGAGCGCTCTTATCGTGAGGCACTGCGTGCATTGAATGGAAGCAAGAGCCGTGTGATACATATCGAAGATCTTTCCCAGAATGGTGTGTATGATGAGGAATTTCCGGTAGAGATGGAAAAAAATATTTTCCGTTATCTGGAAGAGGGAAAAGAAAAAGAATGTATCCAGGAGATAAATGTGTTTTTTGACTGGATGGTGGCACATTATGCAGACGACATGAATAACATCCGGCTGAAGACCCTGGAATATATTATCTGGGGTGAGAAAAAAGCATTTGAAGCAGGCGCGATCAATTATGGATTCAGCTATCGACGCGATTATCTTGATGCAGCCATGGCATGTACAGGGTATGAAGAACTGCGAAAATGGTTTCTGGACAAGATGGTGAATGCCTGCCGCGCAATCCGGGATCAGAAGGAAGACCAGTCCAATTCTGCTGCAAAGAAAGCGATGCTGTATATCCAGGAGAATTATAATAAAGACATCTCATTGGATGATGTATCTGGCATTGTAAATATCAGCCCTTATTACTTCAGCAAGATTTTTAAAGAAGAGACCGGTGAGAATTTTATTGAATATCTGACGAAGATCCGTATTGAAAAAGCGAAGGAACTTCTTGTAAAACCGGATATCAGTATCAAGGAAGCCGGAATACGGAGTGGTTATACAGATCCGAACTATTTCAGCAGAATTTTTAAGAAACAGACGGATATGACACCAAGTGAATATAAAACGAGGTATGGGGAATGAAAAGAAAAACGGGTATTTTTCTGATAATTGGAGTGTTGGTGCTGATTCTTCTGACCGGATGCGGAACCGGAACAGAGGAAACTGCCAGTGAGGATTCAAAAGAAGCTGATAAACTTCAGATTGGGCTGAGTTTTGATTCTTTTGTTATTGAGCGATGGCTGCGTGACCGCGATATGTTTGTATCGACAGCACAGGGGCTGGGGGCAGAAGTAAATGTGCAGGTCGCCGGCGGTGTTGTGGATGAGCAGATTTCTCAGATCGAGTATTTTATCCAGAAGAAGATGGATGTGATCGTAATCATCCCGATTGACGGTGACGCATTGTATGATGTTGTGAAAGAAGCAAAGAGCAAGGGGATTTATGTTATCTGCTATGACAGAATCACACCTAACGTAAATGCAGACCTGTATATCACGATCGACAATGAGATGGTTGGAACGCTGATGGGAGAATCTCTGATCAAAGCCTGCCCTGATGGTGGAAATATCTTTGCCATTTACGGGTCTCCGACTGATAAGAATGTAGAGGAAGTTGAGAAGGGCTTTAAAGAAGCCTTAAAAGACAGTAATCTGGATATAGTTTACAGTGGGTACTGTGATAACTGGCTGGCAGAGCTGGCGGCTGCACATGTAAATAAAGGACTGGAGGTTACGGATGATGTTGTCGGGGTTATGTGTGGAAATGATGACCTTGCAAGCCAGGCAGTAAAAGTGCTGTCAGAGAATCGTCTTGCCGGACAGGTGGCTGTTGTAGCACAGGATGCGGACCTTGCAGCATGCCAGCGGATCGTGGAAGGTACTCAGACAATGACGGTGTACAAACCAATCGAGCAGGAAGCTTCAACGGCGGCAGAACTTGCCGTCAGACTCGGAAACGGAGAGGATATCAGTAAGGAAGAAAATGGGATTTCCGTTAATGAGACTTTCAATGACGGTTCGAATGACATACCGTATTATAAGATCACACCTGTGGCCGTGACCGCGGAGAATATGGATGAAGTGATCATAGATGGAGGATTCCATACAAGAGAGGATGTATATCTGAATGTGAAGTGAGATCGCAGTCGGTGTATAAATGCGGAACATGGCTGGTATCTCCGGATGGTTTTAGAAATCTGAAAGTGTTAAATGTAAGAATGTGCGTCTCGTATCTGCTTTGTCAGGACGGTTCAAAGATCTGGAAGTACTAAGAGAAGAAAAGCTTACAAAAACGCTCCGAAAAAATGACAAACTCGCTATCGCTCAGACAGTGTCATTTTTCGAAGCAATGTAATCTTTTATTCTCTAAGTACTTCGAGCAGATCTTTTCAAGTCCTGTAAATCAGATACGAGACGCTTTTTCTTTGTATTTAAACACTGTTCAGAGGGGAAAACGAGAGCCGGAGAGTAAGAATCGGTACGCACTTATACTTGACATGCGAATTAGTAGGAGTAGCGCGCAGACGCGCGCGAGTGAGTTGATGCTGCGCCGCTTGCGACGCTAGCCCACCGGAATCGAATCAGGAAGTTGAGAGCGAAGAGGGAAGACCTGAATTTGCTATGTGGGGGGAGAAGGGGAATACAGTAAAAAAGAGTATCCTGTCTGGGTTATGCAGGCCTTGAGAAAATTCGAAGATATACTTTGGAAATAAAATACTACTTTGTCCATCAAAATGACACTGTTTGAGCGTAAGCGAGTTTGGCATTTTGATGGACGTTTTTTGTAGGATTTTCTTTCCTTAGTATATCCGAATTTTTGAAACCGCCTGTAGAAATCAGACAGGATACTACTTTTTTGGAACTATATTACTAT
>OLOB01002279.1_pt1 | contig 11391 bp, 10 predicted proteins | sample 1671911 | NCBI WGS metagenome assembly OLOB01 (sample SAMEA3136625, study PRJEB25190) | human gut metagenome | biome: human gut; feature: human-associated habitat; material: faeces | place: Austria | collected 2013
TCAAGCTGCCGGTTATCATCTATAATCGGCGTACCAAGTCGGACGTGCTGCTTGACGCGCTTCAGCTTCAATCCAGCCTTGAAAAGGAAGCTCGACTCGAAGCCGAGCAGACCGGTTCATACGTTCGCCCGATCGTTCTTTTTCAGGCTCAACCCAAAGGCAAGGACAGTGCCACGACGTTTGAGCAGCTCCGAAATGAATTGATTAAAATCGGCGTGCCGAAGGAGCAAATCGCCATCAAGACGTCCGAGATCAACGAGCTGAAAAACGTCAGGCTGCTTTCTCCTGCCTGCCCGATTCGCTATATCATCACCGTCAACGCGCTGAAAGAGGGCTGGGACTGCCCCTTTGCCTATATTCTTGCGTCCCTTGCCAATAAGACAAGTCAAGTTGACGTGGAGCAGATTTTGGGACGGATTCTCCGTCTGCCCCATACGAGCCAGCACACGCAGAGCGCACTCAATATGTCCTATGTGCTGACTTCTTCCAACGACTTCAACAATACCGTGGCGCATATCGTCAAGGGCTTGAACAGCGCAGGATTCAGCGATAAGGACTATCGGATCGGTGAGTCCGCAAAACCGCAGGTTCCCGAACAGCCAGCAGAACAAATCACGCTGCCTGATCAACAAGGGTGTCCTGAAATGGAACCCCCTTTGGAAACCGCCGAGGACGATTTTTCGGGGCTGGATGGGAAATCTATCGGGGCAGAGTTGGAGCGGCGCAGAGAACAGGCGCAAACGCCTGAAACTGCCCCGAAAGCCGACACCATGCTGGACGCTGCCGCAGAGGTCGAAAAGGCATATACAGACGCTATCCAACAGACAGACAATGACCCGATGATGGACAATCTTCCGTGGGAGGTGCGGGATAAAGTGAAATCATTCCAAGTAAACCCGCAGTTCCGGGAGGATATTGAAACGCTGCAAATCCCGCAGTTTTTCCTGAAAGTTGAGCAATCTTTGTTTACGGACGGTTCTTTTGAACTGCTGGACAAGGAAATGCTGGCAGAGGGCTTTACCCTCAAGGGCAAGGCATACGATATTGACTTTGCCGCCGCAGACGATGAAATCCGCGAAATCGACGTGCGGGAGCAGGACGGCGGTTTGCCAAAGGTGTTCAAGATGGAGAGCGCCGAACAGCGGTACTTCAAAGAGTGGTTCAACAATCTGCCGCCGGAAAGCCGGGTACGTCAATGCAAGGAAATGATGTTCAATCAGCTTAACAAGCTGAACATGGTGGACGCCGCCGAACTGAAAGCCTACATAGACCGCATTGTGAACGATATGGATAAGGCGCAGCTTGCCGCTATGGAGAAAGCCTCGCTGGGCTATGCGGCAAAGATCCGCGCCAAAATTGAAACGCTACTGGAATCCCATTATCGAGAAAACTTTGAAAGGTGGCTGGAAACGGAGCGCATCGTCTGCAAGCCCTATTTCCGTCTGCGCCCCTCTATCCATCCTGCCACATATACCGACATATATGCCCGTTCTCTGTATGCAGCAGAGGACGGTGACATGAACAAACTGGAACAGAAGTTGATTGTAGAGTTGACCGCCCTGCCGAATGTCCGCTGGTGGCACAGAAATATTGCACGTCAAGACTTTGCAATTAACGGCTTTATCAAGCACTACCCCGATATTCTGATTATGACCCAGAGCGGCAAGCTCATCTGTGCGGAAACTAAGGGCGAACATCTGAAAAATGATGACAGCCGGGAGAAAATCGCACTCGGTCAAGCGTGGCGCACAGCAGCGGGCAAGAATTTCCGCTATTACATGGTGTTTGAGAATGAGGAAAACCTCTTGCCGGGTGCGGTGAGCATGAGCCAGTTTATCGACACGGTTAAGGCATTGTAAATCAAATAACCATATATCCGTCACTTGCAGGGGGCGATAAAATCTACCCCCGATAAGAAGCAGTGCCGATTCGGGCAGCAGGAGCAATTCTGCTGCTCGTTTTCTTTTGTGTGACCCCCTGGCTCATGCGCTGCAGGGTAGTCATAAATAACAATCAGCAAGGAGGTTAATTGTCCAATGAAAAACAGTAAGCGAGGAGGTGCGCCGCCTATGAACCACATCGGGAATATCCGTATATCTGCAAGGGAGGGCTTATATGGCAAAGAAACTTGACCCTCAAGAGATAGAGCAGTCCCGCCGAAAAAAGACTCGCGCCGATAATCGGGAGGAACGCAAGGAGCGCATACATGACGGAATCCGCAAAAATCGGGAAAGCGGCGGTGTAATTATAATACCGCCACCCCCAGCCGTACAAGCACAAGGGCAGACTCCCCGAAAAATGCGTGTTGCAGCTTATGTCCGTGTCAGCACACAGGAAGAACAGCAAGTAGGCAGTTTTGAGATGCAAATTGTCTATTTCAAATCCAAAATTGAGAGCAATCCCGATTGGGAGTTAGTAAAAATCTATCAAGATTACGGCGTAAGCGGCACTTCCACGAACAAGCGGCAGGGATTTAAGGACATGATTGATGACGCAAAAGCAGGCAAGATTGACCTAATTTTGACAAAGGGCATAAATCGCTTTGGTAGAAATACGGTTGATATTTTGAACAATTTGCGTACTCTGAACGCCTTGACTCCACCTGTCCCGGTGCGATTTGAAAGCGAAGGGCTGTCCTCTATCGGGGATGGCAGCAACAATCTACTGATAGCGGTCTTGTCAGCACTTGCAGAATTGGAATCACAGCAAAAGAGCGAAGCCATCAAAAACGGTATTCGCTGGCGCATGGCAGAGGGTATCTACCAATTCTCGGTGATAAACACGCTTGGCTACTATTGGGACCACTTCGGACGATTGCTGATCGAGCCAACAGAAGCAAAGATTGTTGAGTACATCTACGAAAGCTGTTTGGAAGGTGCAACCCCCGCAGAAATTGCCGCCGCGCTGACCGAGCAAGGCATCAAATCGCCTAAAGGGAAAGATTTTTGGCGGGCTGCTACTATTCGCGGTATTCTCCGGAACGAGAAATATTGCGGGGACGCACTCATGCAGAAAACTTGTACGATTGATTTTCGGGAGCATAAGTCAGTGAAAAACACTATGCTCAACAAGTATTTCAAAGAGGAACACCACACAGCAATCATAAAAAAATCCGATTGGCAGAAGGTGCAACAGATTTTAGATGAAAAGCCACTACCCAGCAAATCGGCAAGGCTACACGCTATGCCAAAGCGGTTCACGGTCACACGTTCTAAAGACAAGTATTTCAGAGGGTATATCATTTTAGACCCGCGCTGGACAGCTTCGGAACGCCGCGAACTGCTGAAAGAGCTGAAAAATCTCTAATACCGAAAGGAAAATCCATTATGAAATTTGATTTTAACGCACTGAACTTTGAGATCCTTGATGCGAACACCAACGCATACCCCGACATTTTCATTAACCAGAACGGTGTCACCTTTACGAAAAAGGTACTTGATGACCTGAACTATCCTGCTTTTGTCCTGTGCCAGCTTGACGCAAAAAACAAGGTTTTTGCGGTTCGTATGTGTAAGAGTAGTGAGCAGAGGGGCTACAAGTTCTCCAAGCCGAAGGGTGAGCAGAAGGCCACGGTCAGCATCACCAACAAGAATCTGGTTGACCCCATTCGTGCCGCTATGGAGGGCGTTTGGCAAAGCGATAAACGCTATCGTGTGCGTGGCTTTTGGGTCGCAGACGCAAAAACGATGTGTTTTGACCTCTCCGAGGGTGTGCAGGAGGATTATAGAAATGCCGCCAGCGATAATGAAAGCGAGGAATAAATCGGTGAACGGATTGTTCACCGTCTGAACTTCCGAATGACAGTGGGGCAAGCTCATTATGGGCTTGCCCCTTGCTTAAATAAAGGCGGGTATTTGCAGATTGTAACGCACAAGGGGCAGATAAGTGAAATGTAGGGTGGTAATATGGCAGAGAAAAATAAACGGCGCACAAGCGATAATATCCCCGATATTTGCCCCGAAGGACAACGAAAAAACAGGCGTGGGAGTTGTTAGCGTCCCACACCTGTTGGAAAACTGATTTGTAGCAGCGGCGTACCTATATCCCTCGTGTAAGTTTTCTCTACGCCATTTTTACGCCATTTTCGTATAGAGTAGCATAGGAAAACATGAAGTTATATATGGTTGGTTTGTTCCAAAATCCGCTTCAAATCAAGTAATATTCGTATTTATTGAGGATTATTGAGATATAAAATCAGGTAGCGGTCCTCCGATTCCTAATTTCATATCTTCATTTTCTCCTTTATTTTCGAGGAAGAAAGTTGCAGAATAATGGTTTAATCTCGCAATTTTCGGAACTTTCTTCAATTATAAACTTTTTGACGGGTGATTTACTCACCTTTTACTCACCTTTTACTCACCTTTTTACGCGCTTTTTGCTTCTTCGAATTGGCGCACAGCTTGGAAGAGGGAGTCATCGGTCACATGGACGTATTTGTCCATCGTGGTCTTGATACTGGCATGACCCAACAGCTTTTGCAACACCTTGGGCGGCATCCCACGCTCGATTGCCCGCGTAGCATAGGTGTGGCGCAGGGCGTGCATACAGAAATGCTCTATACCCGCCGTGTCACACAGCTTATATAAATGCGTATCATAGCTGCTGTTCTTTGCGGGCATTCCGGTACGGAAGTTGATAAAGACAAGGTCGCGCATATTCATCTTTGTCTTTTCCGCCGTCCGCCGGTCAACGTAGGTCAGCTCTTTGTCCAGTTCGGGGGCTTCCTTGCGGTACTCCCGCACTTGATACAAGTCCCACAGGATTTGATAGGCCGTATCCGTTAACGGTATCGTGCGGTAGCTTTTCTTGGTTTTCGGAGGCCCTGCCCGCCATTCCTGCTGCTTATAGCGGAACTCCAGCGTTTTGTTGACCGTCAGCGTGTGCCGTTCCCAGTCAATCGCGTCCCATGTCAGGCCAATCATTTCGCCGGTACGCAAGCCTGTCTCCAAAATCAAGGCGTACTGCGCGTAGTTGTGGGAGTGCCTTGCTGCCTCCATGAACTTCGCCTGCTCCGTGACCGTCAGAAAGTGAATTTCGTCCGGGGCTTTTACAGAGGCTTCAAACCGTACCCCGTCCAACGGGTGTGTGTCAATCAGCCCGTTTTCCTTGGCAGCCTTGAACATCGTCCCCATCGTGATATAGGTCTGTCGGATAGTAGAACCGGCATAGGAGACGGTCATGCTGTTAAGTACGGTTTTGCAGTGCATGGGCTTCACGTCCGTCAGCAGCATATCGCCTAATATGGGCTTTACATTCTTTTCATAACGTTCCCGATAGTTCCGTATGGTGTTCGCAGCCAAGCCGGTAAGCAGATTTTCCCGCCAAAATGTCTCCCATGCGTTTACCGTCATAGGGACAGGCTTCGGCTTTATCGACGGGTACAGTTGATGAAACTGCTGCTCTTTCTGCCAGTTTTGGGCATCCCTCAAATTCTGAAAGCACTTTTCCAAACGCTTTCCTGCTTTGTCTGTGCATCGTGCGTAGTACAGGCCATCTTTTCTTTGTCCTATACCTTTTCCAAGCTCTTTTCCTTTCAAACTTTTTCCCATATTTAGCTCCTCTCTGCCACAGAGAAATGAGCCATGTAACGCGATAATTGTACCACGGTAGCTTCACTTTCTCAATAGATAAACGGTATTTTTCTTAACTGCAAGGTGCAAAAATGCCCTGCCACACAGCGGCGACAGGGCATCCCGCGCCCATCAAACGACGAAGCGGCTGGAAATGTATTCCTCAAATTCTTTTCGCTTAACCAGTTTCCGACTGCCCACATACAGTACGAAGGGACAACCTTCCTCCCGCAGCATAGCGTCAATACGATTGATGCCGATGTTGGAGTATGCAGCGGCTTCCTTGATGGTAAGTAACAGCTTTTTGTCAATAGGGATACGTGAGTCTGAATCCATGGCGTTCACCTTTATAGTGTCTTGTCGTCAAAAAGAAACGCCTGAAATACCGTCCCGTCATGGAGCAAAAAGCGCCCACGCGACGTTTTAGGGATACGGTCAGATGCATCCGTACTGTCAAGGATGATTTGAGAAAGGACGTTATCTGCTCGTCCGCAGATGCGGCAGTCGATGTTATTTTTGATCTGCCCCGCAAGGATGTTGGCGTCAGGCCGCTGCGTAGCCAAAATTAAGTGAATACCAAAAGCGCTCCCCTGCCGTGCGATAGTAGCCAGCCTGCTCTCCACCTGCGCGACCTGTTCTTTTTGTTCTTTGCTCAAGCCGGTCTTGTCCAGCACCTCTGCCACCTCATCGCAAGCGAAGATATAGCGGGGCAGATTTTCATCTGTGGTCGCATTATATTCGCCCAAATTGGCGCAGCCAGCATTCTTGAAAAGCCGCTTGCGTTCCTCCAAGATAGCAAGAAGTTCGTCCAGCAGCGGCACCAACTCCTCCAAGGTAAAGCAAAAGCGGCAATGTTCGTGCCAAACGGCGGGGTAATCCACGCCGCCCTTAAAGTCCGCCACGCAGACCACCGCGCCCTTTTTGATGGACTCCATCACGAGCAGCTTGAGCAGGACGCTTTTCCCACTCCCGGTAGAACCTCCGAGGAGAATGTGCGGTGTTGTTGCCAAGTTTACAGTCACAAGCCCAGCAAGGCCGCGTCCCAGTACCAGCACAAAATCCTCGCGGCTTAGATAGCGATTTGTCCATGGAAGTATAGCAGGCAGCGCACCGCTGGCAGGGACAACTCTCAGCTGCACGGTACGGTTATTTTTGCCCTGTTCGATGGAAATAATGTTAATATCCAATGCGCTTTCCAGTTTTTCGCGGTGATCCTCAAATTGCGTGAGGTGTACGCCGTGACTGAGAAAAGTCAGCACCTCCACTGTTTCATCTTCCTTGTGTCGGTCTATGAGAACAGGATGCTCTCCTGCTGCGTTTTTAAGCCCAATGCGTTGAATGTCCTGCGCGATGGAAAGAAAACCACGCGGCAATCCTGCCGCAGCCGTTCCCAAAACCACCAGCATTACACCGAAGACGACAAATGCCATTCCGTATAGGCCACGCTCAAACGCGGCCAGTGCGCCATCCGGCACACTCAGCATCGCCAAGAGGAACAGCAGCGCGAAAACGACCGCAACAACGATTGCCCGTGTCCGCGTCTGACAGTCTGAGTGAATTCTTCTCATCCCGTTTTTGATGAAGTGCCACAGCACCTTGATTTTGAAATCCGTTGTCATAAAATTCTCCTGTTTATTTTGCGCTTGTAACGGTAACGAAGAGGGTGAGGGTAATACTAACCTCACCCTCTGCACTGTCCGGATTTTGTCATTCCGATAATGGCAGTCTCTCCAACGCCTCTTCCCGAAGTTCATTGTAGCCTGCGTATCCCACCATAGATTGCGTATACCTACAGAAATGGTCACCATCGCGGAAGCAATAAGTAATGTCCGTTAGGCGGCGGAAAAATTGCTCTATTGGGTCAGATTTTTGCATATTGGGGGGAACCATTAGGACATATAGTGTTTCTGGAGGAAATATGGATGCGATGTAAACCTCGTTCCAAAGTGCAAAAATATTGGCATAGCGGGCATGGATTTGGGACTTATATTTGTCCAAAATTGAAAGTAGCACTCCGTATGGAATATTGCCCTTAAACTCGTCCAGAAACAGTATAGATTGCCCACGATAAAGGTCAAATCCACCGTTTAGATAGTCGGTGACGTGGTAGATTTTATCCTCGCCGTACTTCTCACAGAGCTCTACATATTTGTAAGATTTTCCCGTGCCGGAGTCGCCTACTAAATAATGTGAATTGATTTCCCGCACCACAGGCGTTTCGCGACGCCTCCTGTCCATGTATTCAGCCGTAATCATACGTTCATACCGGCGGAAACGGAACTCCTGTTGAAATATCTCCTCAGGCGTCAGACCGGCATCCAGCAAAGAAGCGATTTCGTCCAAGTCACTGCGCTTGCCCTGCGCTGCTTTGATCTCGCCGTGGCGGACGACGCAAATGACCTGCTCGCCTTTCTCGTCAAAAGGTGGTTGCTTTTCAATGTAAGCTTCTGCCTGCTTTTTGTTGCCCTTGGTGGCCTCAAAGTGCGTCCCAGCAGCATAGCTCATTTTTACCGCAGAAAACCGCATCGCCTTGACATCCTCAAGAACCATATGTACGTGCCGCAGGCCATCCGCTGAAACGCAGAAAGCCCATGCTCCCGTCCGTTCTGTGCCGCCAGCCAGCCATTCGTCACGCAGGCGGTAACATACTTCCTCAGGTGTGCCCTCATAACCGTGCTCAAACGGATTATTTAATACCGCAAACCATGACTTGGTGACGGTATCCTTCACTGTTTTTCTCCTTTCTCAGCAGGGCACTTGTAAACCGTCCCTACTGCTTTTCAAATTGTGTAAGTCTTCAATCTTGACCACCCCAAGGAAAGACCCCGCGGAGTACTTTATTGAGTCCCCCACGGGGTTAGTGGGGGCGGTCGAATCAGAATTTCGCGACACGTACATTATCCGCAGTAACGGTAATGATTGGGCGTTTATCAATATAGTACAAGTGAATTTCCAGCCCCTCAAATTCAACGTGAGGCATCTTGTCGACCGTCGCGTCATCGATGCGCGCATCGCCGGGAACAGACACCCGCAGGGTCATGTATTGCCTGTCCTGACAGAAAACCGTATAGTAGCATCCCTCCACTTTCTCAGTCTTCTTCCCCCCTTCGTAAACATACTTGGGTGCGATATTGGTAAGCACAATGCGGCGGCCGAGCGTCGCCTTAGCGTCGATTTTCAAGTCCTTAAGCTTCATCATAATAATATCCTCCATAAAGGTATTTTGTGTTTTAGGAACTTTTCAATGGCCATTGAGAACAGCATTTCTTGCTGTTGCCACCACTATACCATTTTTTCCTAAATATGTAAGAGCCCAAGATTTGCCCATTCTTTACCTGGCTAAAGTTTTATAAAACAACAAACGGTGAGAGAATTTGAATACAATTTCTCTCACCGTTTGCTTACGTTTACCTCCCTCCTTTATAGAGCATATCGCACAGTGCCCCGGGAGAAATTTCAAAGAGCTTTGCGACGCTTTCCATTGAACCCAAACTAGGCTTATTCTTCACGGTGCCACACGCATAGCGTTCAATGTTGCAATAGGTGCGGAAACTCACTCCTGCGCGCTCGGCGGCCTCTTCCTGAGTGAGCCCCAAATTTTCGCGGTACTTTCTTACAAGCGTATCGTACTTATACGCCATCCTTGCTTACTCCAAAACGGCAGGATCACAAAGGGTGCATTCATAATCGGGTTTATCCTATGCGCAGCTTGCATACTGCTTTTTGTATCGTACTCGTGTACTGTTTGGGCTCCATTCAAATGTATAAGCGTTTATGTACTCTCCCTTGATGCACCCAATTACCCCAAAATCTTCATCCATTTTGACCATAATGGTGAAAACTTAGCGGTGATTTCTCTCCTTTCGCTTGTACCCAGCCATCTCTTCTCCAAGTACAAGAAGTGAACAAAAGTATAAAAAAGACAATTACCCCACAAATGGGATAATTGTCAAATAGTATGGTGACTTGGAAACGGTGCTAATGCACCTCATTAAAAACAGCTTCGTAATTATAATTCTATACTACCACATATTGTGCAAATGTCAAGTGAAATTCTCAATAAATTGTGTTTCACGCCCTATACGACCGCATGACTTGCAGAACGGCGGCCTTTTGTGTGTCGGTCAGCACTTTCCATTCCTTCAGCAGTTCCCGCACCTCCGGCGATACCTCCACCATTTCGTCTTGCGCGAAGAACTGCGCCACGGTGATACCGAACGCGCCGCATAAAGCCTCCAACGTGGACACGCTGGGAAGCGTACCACGGCGGAAAATATTAGAAACCGTATTGGGCGACAGCTTCGCCTCTTTTGCGATTCGATAGTCCGACCAACCGCGCTCCTGCTGAAGCTGCCTTAATTTCTGCAAAACGTCCATACAGCACCTCACTTGTTGGATATATTATATCCTCAAGCATGGTGGTATAAAAATAGCATAGTTGTGACTTGCATAGCGCATAGAATGGTGATACACTAAGCACATCAATGCAACAGAAAGGGAGGACCTTCCATGAAAAGAATCGGTATACTCTTGCTGACACTGGCGATGCTGCTTTCCCTCGCTGCCTGTGGGGCGAAAGATACACAGACCATCAAGGCCGAGGAGAAGCAGGGCACAGAACAGACTGCCTCAGGTACGGCAGCGAACGAAAACCAGCCCGCCGCTGATCTGCAAAAGCCGGAGGACAAAACGATTACGCCGGACGCTGCTGCAAGCGGTGATAAGCAGGAAGAAACCAAGACCGATGATACCAAGAAGGACGAGCAGAAACCCGACACATCCAAGAAGGACGATGTAAAGCAGGATGAGCAGAAGCCCGCTGACACTGCCAAGGACACCACGCCTGAGAGCAAAGCCGAAACGCCCAACTACGGCAACGGCAGTCTGACCACCAGCCAAGTCAAGGAAATGCAGCGGTGGTATGGTGTCAGCGCAGATGGTCAGTGGGGTGCAGGCTCTGCCAAGGCTGCCGGTGGACGCACCGCCGATGAAGCATGGGCGTACTACCAGAGCAACAAGCAGATTACCACCCCCGAAACTCCTTCTGGCGGCAACACTGGCAACACTGGCTCCACGGGCGGTGGTTCCAGCGACCGGGCGGATTGGGAAAACGTTGAGGTTATAGTTCCCACTCCTACCGGCAAGGCGGACATTGATTGCGCCGCCGCTGTTGCGGCAGGAAATGCTTACGCTGAAAGTATTGGTTTCGAGATTTGGAGTGGATGCCGAAGCTATTTCCCTCCTGTTTTTCTGGAGCGCGATTGCCCTGAGTCTTGCTGGAATCAGGAATGGGTCGAGTCTGCAATAAAGCAGAAGGTGGATTATGTTAAGGAAACTGCCATCCGCCTTGGACGTTGGAGTCCTGTTGATGAAGTTCCTGAGGGTTGCGCTTCCGCAGTCAACTGTGTGGTTCGTTGGAATGCCTCTGCTGGATACCATGAGATTTACGTATATTATGCCGCATGAAAAGAGGAAGCTCTCAGCTTTTGCTGAGGGCTTCCTGCTTTTTATATGTGTTACATGGCTCGTCCTTGGCACTCACCTTTTACTCACCTTTTTGCTGGGGAGATACATTGATTTACATGGACTTATGTGAGCCAAAAAGTTTTGAATTTCTCAAAATATGGAGATATATGGACATTTATAAAGATACTTGGCAGGTGGAAATGCCCACGATACCCAGCTTCATAAGGTGAGCCTCCTTTGTATTTCTGTCCGGCGCAGGGGGCCGGGGAAGTTGTTTCTCAACTTGATATAATACCATTTTTTGCGTGGAAACGCAAGGGCGGGCGCAAAAAATGGTATTATATCAAGTTGAGAA
>OLOB01002285.1_pt1 | contig 11368 bp, 7 predicted proteins | sample 1671911 | NCBI WGS metagenome assembly OLOB01 (sample SAMEA3136625, study PRJEB25190) | human gut metagenome | biome: human gut; feature: human-associated habitat; material: faeces | place: Austria | collected 2013
CAAAGGTTCCGCAACACGTGCGGGCTGAGCGGCGGGAGCAGCCGATTCAGAAACAACCGGCTCAGAAGCCGCAACGACCGCGGGGGCGGCAGCTTCATCCTGAACCTTTGCAGACTCAGCGGCGGCGCTTGCCTGAGCGGCACCCGTCGGGTAATCGGCGAAACGGGAGCGATACGTATCGTCTGCGGCGGCCCGTTCGTTCGATTCGGCCATTTTCTCGCGAGCCTTTTCGGTCGCCTTCTTATACCAATCGGGCACCGAAGCCGGGCGGCTCGCAGCCGCAGCCGCAGCAGCACTCGCTGCTTGCGCCTCGGCAATACGCGCAGCCTCGGCGGCTGCGGCCTCAGCTTCGTGGCGGGCTCGCACGCGCTCTTCATACGCGGCGCGCGCATCGGCAGCCGCTTCTTCCTGAGCATGCTTTTCATTCAACTCGGCAGCCTTCGCCGCAACCTCGGCGAGCGGGCCTTCGGGGGCACCGGTCAACGCGGCCATCGTTTCCTTGCGCTGCTGCGCGGTATCGGCAACGATGGGGCCGTCTTTCAACTGCACCAGATTGTCGGAAATGCTGGAAGGCTCACGCTTTTCGGAAACGAAAGAGACATCTTCGCCGGCAGCGATAGGCGCATCGGCAGAAACTTCGCCATTGCCAAGGCGGCGGGCAACCTCAAGCATGACGGCAACGCCAGAAGCGTTATCGTTCGCAGCTTCGGTAAAGGGACCGAATTTCTCAAGCAGGGCAAACACAAGCAGAACAGCGCTCGGAACAAGGCATACCCCCGCGAGCACGGCGAGCACCAAAGAAGCGGCGCCTTCGGAAAGCACGACGCCACGCAGAAGCATGAACACTGCCGCAGCAACCATTCCGCCAAGCGCACCATAACGCAGGGGGCGTAGCGCACGAACGAAAACGCCGGCGGTTTCGCGGCGCACCTTGCCGCTGTCGTAGTTGGCAACCACAATAACCTTGCGGCGGCGCGAACCCGCAGCATCGCTCGATTGAGTGGGCTCGTACTTCGCAACGATGTTCTGGCTCACGCCCTTCGTGAACACCTGTGAAAGAAGAGGGTGGTCAAGCGCTTCGCAAATGGCGATACCGGCAGCAGCCAGGGCCAGCACGGTAGCCGGAATGGCGACAACAGGCAGAATAATGCCGAGCAGCACCGCGACAATTGCCACGCCATAGCAAATGATCGGCGTCATAAGCGCGTTGGAGTTGCAGGTGAAATCTTCGATTTGCGCAGATAGATGGGCATCTTTTTGCAGACGCTCGGTAATATAGAGCGCCGCTTGCTGTTCCTCTTCGGTTCCCGCGGGACGCGGGCCAATTTCTTGGGAGAGGTATGCTATATGATCCATTGGTGTGCTCATGTTGCACCTTTCACAGACTTTATTCGCCATGATGTGGGCATATTCGTTTGAAAGTATACTCCATCAGCCGCCAATGCCGAGATAATCACGAAGAAACGCATCGCATGCGGCTGCCTGGGAGCGTATTTCCATATACTGCTGATGCGAATCGCCGAGCGATTCATCGAGCGCCGACACAATGGGCGCTTCTGTGGTTTTGGGAAGCTTGGCCGCGAGTTCGGCGGCTGCAGCGTCGCATTCGTTGTACTTTTCGTTGTTCGAATCGGCGGTCGCCTTGTCTTGCACGTAAATCGCTTCGTCAGACGCGATGGCATACGCAATCGACTGCTGCCGCGCCGCAATGTAGTCGTCGAACGGGCCATAATCGGCGGGATACAAGGCTTGCGCTTGTTCGAATTGCGACGACGCTTGCGTCAAAAGCTCGCGGGCGTGTTCGCATTTCTTTTGGGAAGCCCGCGTATTTTCCTCATTGGTATCGGTTACCAATTCGGCGGCCTCTCGAAGAAGGGCGTCGGCGCTGAGCACGTTTTCCCAGCACGAAGCCATGAGGTTTGAGGCTTGCTTGGCAGCCTGCTCCTCGGTCAAAATTGCTTCGGCGAGTTCGAGCATGGTTTTCCGAGCTTCGGCCGAAGCCGCAAGCTGATCGGCGGCCTTCTCGTCGTCGCCCGAAACACCCTCCTTAGCCGATTCGGCAAACGATTTCGCGGCGGAAAGCCTCACGTCGACATCGGGAATTTTGCCTATTACATCGGGAATCTTCGATTCATCGAGGTCGTGAAAAGAAGCCACCACCAATTCATCGGCGGCAAGCACGACCTCATCGGCCGAGGGGAGTTCGCTGAAACCTTGGCTGAGCAGCGATTTGTGTTGTTGATTGTCTTCATATGCGGCCGTGAACACATGCACTGCAAACGCCGAAGCGCCCGCAAACGCCGCAAGCGCGAATACGAGACCCACTGCGCGCCAAGCGCGGCGCGCAGTTTTGCGGCGTTTGATTTCAGCTTCGGGGTTCGCGAGCGCACGATCTCGCGCCTGGGCGCTTCTGTTTCGACGGTCGGAAATCGACAGAGCGATGCCCGCGACATCGGCGCCCGTAATGGGCTGCTTTTTCGAGGAAGCGCCCGGTGCGCGTTTCGACTTCCCTGAAAAAACGTGGGGCATGGTGAATGAAGGGGAAGCGCCCGAACCGCCTAGCGACGCATCTTCTTCGTCTTTTTGCGCACTGAGGCCACCGAGCACCGAAAGCGACAGCTCGTTGGACGTTCCCTTGGTGTTTCTTTTCAAATGGAGGTTCGCCGCAATGGTGCGGTGTTCCCCAGTATGGGCTTTTTTCTTCATGCGGCTATTGTATCGCAGAGCCCACAACGCCCCGACGCAGCGCCTCGATTGCTTCGGCGCGCGTGCACTTCACGATGTTTTTCGACGGAAGCGAACGCAGGAACACCCTTCCGTAGCCCTTCGTAACCAATCGCTTGTCAGCCAGCACAAGTGTACCGGAATCGGTTTGAGAGCGAATAAGGCGACCTGCCGCCTGCTTCACTTCGATAACCGCCTGGGGCAGGGTGTAATGCGACCAGGCGCTCGAATCGCGCACCGCGCGCTCGCACGAAAGCGGGTCGGTCGGCTTGGCGAACGGCAGCTTCGGAATAACCACGCCTTTCAATGTAGCACCGGGAGCATCAAAGCCTTCCCAGAAGCTCTTCAGGGCGAACAGCGACAAGTGCTCGTCTTTCAGGAAGTCGTCTCGCAGACCTTTCGTGGAAACACCCCATTTTTGGCATACGAGCCGCAGCCCCGCTTCTTTCAGCGAGGGGTCGACCGCGCCGAAGCATTCTTCCATTTCGCGACGATTCGTGAACAACGTGAGTATGCTTCCGTTTTGCGCAAGATGCGCCTGCGTAAGGAAATCTTCGAGCGTTTCCAAGTAGCCAGGCTGATTGGGCTCGGGAATATCGGTGAGCACAAGCACCTGCATATTCTTGTCGAAATCGTAGCTCGAACCCAGCATGCAGGTATTTGCCCGCGACTCCTCGGTCTCACCAAGACCCATGGCGCCGAGGAAGTTCTTGAAATCGTCTCCCACGGCGATTGTCGCGCTCGCATACACCACGGAATGCGTTTTCTCGTAGAGGGTTTCGTCGAGCGTAGCGCCAATATTCACGATAAGAGCCTCGAGGCATTCGGCGACGCGTTCAGGCTTGCGCGAAAGCTTCGCGGCATACACGTAGTTCTCGTCGACTTTATTCAGAATAAGGTCGCACGCTTGCAGCATGCCCTTCGCGTCGATGACTACCGTGGCCACATCGCGCTGCACATCGGCAACACCGTCGACGCCTTCGAGGAATGCGACGAGCTCGCTCGCCGCGGCGACGAGTTTTTCGGCCGATTCTTGAAATTTCTTGCCATATTCGCGCAGGCCAGCGAACTGCTGGCTCGCGCGCACCTCGTCGTTGATCCACAGCTCAATGTTCTCGTAGTTGCGATTCTGACGATTCGTGTCACACGCCACCAGGTCTTTCATGTGGTGGGAGAACGCGATTGCATCGCCCGAGAACGCACGGCCGGCCTTGGCTGCCTTTTCGGTGAGGCCGTAGAAAAGCGAGCTCGCTTCGGGCATCGTCGCCTCGTTCATGGGTGCACGGCGCTCCAAACGTACAAACGGGTTGCGCTTCGCATCGGTTGCGGCCAAACGATTCGCAAGGCGTACGATTTCGGCGGCATCAAGCTTCACGGCAAGCGCGCGGCGGGCTTCCGCCTCGGCGCCGTGGGCCTCATCGACGACCCAATAGCGCGTCGGAGGCAGCAAGAAACCCTCGGCGGCAAGGTCGCAGAAGAACAATGAGTGGTTCGTTACAAGCACGTTCGCCGATTCGGCGCGCTTTCGCAAGCCATGCACGAAGCACTGCGGGCCAAAGAAGGGGCATTTGCGCTTCAGACATTCGCGCGACGTAGTGGTGATAGCATAGCGGGGAAGCACGCGGTAATCGAGCTTCAGGCCGTCCATGTCGTCATATTCAGTTTGTTCAACAAACGAAAGCAGAGCGGCAATTGAAGGCGCCTGACTCACGTCTTTGCCCGTCACATTCACCATGCGCGCGCCGTCGCTTACGATATGCGACACTTTTCGCATGCAGGGGTAGTGCGAGAATCCCTTTAGCGCCACGTATGACAGGTCGCCTACACCGGCTTCGGCAAGCGTGCTTTTCAGCAGCGGCAGTTCCTTATAGACGATTTGGTCAAGCAGGGCATTGGTTTTCGTAGCCACGCCAATGCGCGAGCCGCTGCGTAGGGCGCCAAGCGCGGAGGGCAGCAGGTAAGCCATCGACTTGCCGACGCCCGTACCCGCTTCAACCACCAAATTCGTACTCGTAGAGAACGCCTTGAGCACTTCTTTAGCCATAACGACTTGTTCATCGCGCGGCTCGAAGTCGTTATACAGGCTGCCTACCAGGCCATCGGGGGAAAATGCCGCTTCAATTTCCTCGGCAGCGGGGAATTCCATCGGCAAATCTTCCGATTGCGCATTGGGGGTATTATTTTCGGAAGCGGGCTTCGGCTGGTTCGCTTGTGAAAAACGGCTGCGACGCATGGCTGAAAGCGAAAACGGGAAGGTTTCCGCCTTCTCGCCCGCCGCTGATGTCGCATGTTCGCGCTGCTGGGCCGCGATGAGTGCGAACACCGCGCCCGTCGACCATTCCTCAATGGGCGCAAGTTTGGAAATATACTCGACCAAATCGTTCGGCATATCGCTCACAGCAGCCAAAAGAATGCGGTATACCGCGCACAGGGCCTCGACGTCGGCGTCGGCACGGTGGGTTGAAATAGGCGCGTCGAACGCGTGAACCAAATCGATCAGGCGATGAGACTTCAAACGTGGAAGCGCGATGCGTGCCAAATCGAGGGAATCGATCCAAAGGTTTTCTTTCAAGCATGCGCCACCCGCGTTTTTCGTCACAAAATGACGGTCAAACGCGGCGTTGTGCGCGACGAGCGTGGCGTCGCCCACGAAACGCGCGAGCTGCTCGCACGCCTCAACGGGCGTGGGCGCATCGGCGACATCGGTATCAAAGATATTCGTAAGATGAGAAATTTCATCGGGAATAGGCTTGCCGGGATTCACGAACGTCACAAACCATTCAGTGATTTCGCCGCGCTCAAGACGAGCGGCGGCAATTTGCGTGAGCTCGTCTTTCCGTTCGGAAACGCCCGTGGTTTCGGTATCGATAACCACGATATTGCGGTCGAGGTCACCATAGTCGGCATGCAAAGCTTGCGTTTTTAACGAGGCGTAACGCGCCACCACATCGGTGGGCGTGCCATCGGTCACAAAGTCGTATACACTCGTGTGTTGATCGTCTATTTGCATTCGTTGCACTTCCGATTCGATTCATTCATCCATATATGTTTTGAAGCCTACCACGAAAGGACGCCGCATGACCTCTCATAAGCCCGGCGATATATATTTTGGCGAGTATGTTCGCTTTTCCACCTCGGATAAAAAAGTAGGAGCAGCGCTCGCGGGACCCGATAATGCCGTGGGCGATATTGGCACCATCGAATTCGTGCTCGACGACTCCAAAAGGCAAATCGCGTGGCTTAAAAACCCTTACGGGCAATTGGTTGGCTTTTTGAATAACCACGACTCATACAACACGGCCGTCATGGCCGCAAAAGGCTGGGAGCTGCATTACGTGCTCAGCTTCACCGCCTACAGCGAAGAGCCTGAACCGGGCGAGTATTGGGGCCAGGTTGCCCTTATCGCCTTCGCACCGCGTTACGCCGAGGAATTCAATGTTTTCTTGAAGGCGTTCGCAAAGGCAGCTGGCGACGGATCGCGCCCTGATCCCAAGCTCAGCAACGACAGCATCGTTTCCGTGCTTGCCAACCCTGCCGAATGGAAACCTTCCTCAAAAATCAAAATCCCGCGCGGCGGCGGACGCACTGCGATTTTGAAAGACCATCGCAGCGTGCACGACTCCCTGCTCGACGCCGCTCGTTCCAAAAAGGTCGGCTGCTACATCGTAAGTTGGGCCTTTATTCTGGCGGTTGTCACGCTCGTGGTTTGGGCGCTCCATAAATTCGGCCTTTTCTAAGCCGTTCTAAGACATTTTCGAAGCCTTAGTAGACTAACGAGCCCTGCGGAGGAGAAAACCCACCGCAGGGCTCGTTTCATTTGATTTAAGCGATTTGGTCTATTCCAAACCGAGCGCAACGATCTTTTCGCACAGCTCAGGGAAGCTCATTCCTGCAACTTTCGCCGCATCGGGAACAAGCGAGGTTCCCGTCATGCCGGGCAGGGTGTTCGTCTCAAGAAGCCAACATACGCCGTCGGCATCCATCATCACGTCGCTGCGGGAAATGCCGCGGCAACCCAAAACCGAATGTGCCGCAACCGCGAGCTCCTGCACAGCTTCGGTTGCCTCCGCGGAAAGCGGAGCGGGGCACAAATGTTTGCTGCCGCCTTGAGCATACTTCGCATGGAAGTTATAGAACTCATCTTCAGTGGGTACGATTTGGATAACAGGCAGCGCGCGCGGATCGTCGTTGCCAATAACGCCCACGGTAAGTTCGGTGCCTTCGATAAACGCTTCGATCATGGCTTCCTCGTCGACGCTCAAAGCCAAGTCGATCGCGCCGCGCAATTCATCATACTCATGGACGATCGTCATACCGAGGGAGCTGCCCTCGGTCGTGGGCTTTATCACACAGGGAATGCCAATCTCGGCGGAAATCTCTTTGAGGTCTTCGTCATCGAGCTCGTCGCCCTTACCAATAACGGCGGAAGCAGCAACGTTCAAACCAGCGGCGGCATACAGCTCTTTTGCCTTGCCCTTATTCACGGCCTGCGCACTTGCGAGAATGCCCGATCCTGTATAAGGAATGCCTACCGTTTCGAGGAACCCTTGAATCGTGCCGTCTTCGCCGCCTTTGCCGTGCAGCGCCAAAAACGCGATGTCGTAATTGCCGTCGATGAGCTTCTTCAGATCCTCTTTCACCGAGGGGTCGACAAGGTCAACAGCGAAGCCAGCTTCTTTCAATGCATCGGCGCATGCGACGCCGGAATTCAAAGACACCTCGCGCTCGCCGCTTGTGCCGCCATACACCACAGCGACGGAATAATCCTTCGGGTTGCCTGAATACGCCATTTCATTCCTCACTCTTATCGCAGCTTTTCGCGATGGGCTCGCGCCCTCTTAAATTGCCTTTGCCCAATATAACCCATGCACGTAAGGCGTGCTTGCATTGGGCGTATTTTCTGCCGACACAACATACGCCGAGTTTCATTCGAAGATACCGATTCTTCGTATTAACGATGCGAATCTCAGCGTTTTTGAATCGCGTACGGATTCTAGCGTTTTTGATTTTTAAGCTGGCCGCACGCCGCCGCAATGTCGCCACCACGCGAATCTCGCATGGTTGCTTCGACGCCCGCGCGTTCAAGCGTTCGAATGAAGGCATCGACGCGATGTTTGGAGGCAGGTTGAAATGGGGAGCCCGGAACATTATTGAGGGGCAGCAAATTCACGTGGGCGGAAATGCCCTCGCAGAAATCGACGAGCGCCTGCAGGTGGTCGTCGTCGTCATTGAAGCCTTTGATAAGAAGATATTCGAGCGAAACTCGACGGCCACAATCGGCTTGGTATTCCTCAATTGCACGATGTAAAGCGGAAAGCGATTGATTTTTCACGCGAGGCATAAGAGCATCGCGAGTTTCCTGGATGGCGGAATGCAGGGAAACTGCCAGAATAAACTGCTCGGGTTCCGCACCGAATGCTCGAATACCATCGAGAATGCCGCACGTCGAAACCGTAATGTGGCGCGCGCCAATGTTGAGCCCATCTTTGCCATTCAGAAAACGGAGGGCTGCAAGGGTATTGCCGTAATTCAAAAACGGTTCACCTTGACCCATGATAACCACGTTGCTCACGCGGGTGCCCATATCGTTCTGAGCAAGCAGTACCTGCTCGACAATTTCTCCGGGAAGCAAATTGCGCGTGAATCCCTCTTTACCTGTGGCGCAGAACGAGCACGCCATCGCGCAACCGACTTGCGACGAAACGCATACCGTAAGGCGATCGCCCGACGGCATGGCGACCATTTCCGCCGTGCAGCCATTCGCATATCGAACGATGTATTTCCTCGTGCCGTCACAAGAAACCTGCCGATCGTCGATTTCCGCACTATACAGCGGGGCAGCTTCGGCGAGCTTCGCGCGCATGTCTTTCGAGAGATTCGTCATTTCATCATACGAGGTAGCTCCTTTTTGATAGAGCCATTGCTCGATTTGTTTTGCGCGGAATGCGGGCATGCCGGCGCTTTTCATAAACTCGGCAAGGCCTTCCCTTGAATACGCTTTAATGCCCTTTTCGATATCTACCATGTTGTATATCCCTCGTCGAAAGAAAGGGCCTTCGGAATATCGCGAAGGCCCTTGGTTATATGTCGGTGCTATTCAGCAGAATGCTTCATAAGATCGTAGAGACGATGCAAGTCTTCTTCGTCCTTGAATTCGATTTCAATCTTATTCTTTCCGTTCACACTGCGAACCTGAACCTTCGTATCGAACGACTCGGAAAGGTCTTTCGCGGCGCGGCGGAAGAAGCGGGGCTTTGGCGGCTTTTTCACCGGATTGTTCTTTTGCTTCTCGCGGCCAGCAATCAAGCGAGCGAGCGATTCGGCCTCACGAACCGAAAGCTTTTCCTTAGCAAGCTTTTCGGTGAGCTTTGCACGACCTTCATCGGAAGGAATTGCCAAAATCGCGCGGGCGTGACCAGCCGTGATTTTCTCCTCGTACAGCATCTGTTGGGCGTCTTCGGGAAGGTCGAGCAAACGCAAAGCGTTCGCGATGGTAGAGCGACCTTTCGAAACCGCACTTGCAACTTCAGACTGTGTGCGGTTTCCACGCTCCATCATGCGTTTGTAGCCATACGCCTCTTCTATAGGGTTCAAATCACTGCGTTGGAGGTTCTCGATAAGCGCAAGCTCGAGCACCTTCATATCGTCGGCCTCTTTGATGCGAACCGGAACCTTCTTCAGGCCAGCAAGTTGGGAGGCTTGCCAACGACGCTCGCCGGCAATAATCTCATAGCCCTCGGCATCTTCGCGAACCAAAATAGGCTGCAACAGGCCATCTTTCTCAATTGAAAGCGCCAATTCGTCGAGCTCTTCCTTATTGAAATGCATACGCGGCTGGTTCGGATTCGGATGCACCAATTCGATGGGCACCTCATCCAAATGATGAGGTGCTGCTTCAGCGGAAGATTCAGGAGCTCCAGCAGTTTCAACTTGAGGTTGAGCCTGAGTTGCGGCGGAAGCCGTCGCTTGAGGCGCGGACGCAACCTCGCGCTGCATCAAACGCGCATCAAGAGCGCTCGGACGATTGGCTTCCTCCATATAGCGGGCAGCGGGCGTCGCGGGACGTTCGGTGACGCTTTTAATGGTTACGCCATCGGGCTCTTCGATGAGCTCCGTCTTCGCTACCACATCTTTTACCGCAATGCGCGAACTCAGCGGCTCGGTTGCAGCGGTCGGCTTCGCGTATTGCTTCGGCGCGGAATACTTCTCGCCATCGAGCGTTTCGCGATCTTCGGGAGCGAGGTCTTCCTCACGAATCACTTCGCGTTCGACAACGGAGGCAGGTGCGGCGGGTGCAGGTTCCGCGACCGAAGCCGCCTGCGTCTCAACGCGTTCCACCTGACGTTCGGGCGCTACACGAGCAGGCTCGGCGGGCGCTTCATACCCGCCAAGAAGAGAATTCAAACCACGGCCGAGACCGGCCTTCTTATTTTTAGCCACGCTGGCTCACCTCTCTTGCAAGGGCGCAGTACGCCTCCGCGCCTTTACCAGTCGGGTCGTATTCATTAATCGGTTGGCCGAAACTCGGCGCTTCAGAGATTTTAACCGTACGAGGAATCACCGTATCGAAAACCGTGCGACCGAAGAAATTACGCACCTCGGCGGCAACCTGCTTCGAAAGCGTGGTACGTCCGTCGTACATCGTGAGCAGCACGCCGTAGATTTCCAAGCCGGGATTCAGAAGGCTCTTCACGCGCTTCATTGAATCGAGCAGCTTCGTCACGCCTTCCAACGCATAAAACTCGCATTGGATAGGAATAAGCAGCTTATCGGCAGCAACGAGTGCATTCACCGTAAGCAGGCCAAGCGAAGGCGGACAATCGATGAAAATGTAATCGTATTTGCCGCGTACATGGCCAATCGCCTCCTTCAGGCGTCCCTCACGAGCCATTTCGGAAACGAGCTCGACTTCGGCACCTGCAAGATTGATAGTTGCGGGAGCAACATCGAGGCCTTCGCACACATCAGGAATGATGATATCGGTAAGCTGGGTGTCGCTGATAAGCACATCGTAGATACATTCATTCAAAAGGTTCTTTTCGATGCCCAAGCCGCTCGAGGTATTGCCCTGCGGATCGAGGTCGATAAGCAGCACCTGTTTTCCCATGGCGCCTAATGCCGCACCAAGGTTAATGGTCGTCGTCGATTTACCGACGCCACCCTTCTGATTAAGAATCGCAATAACCTTCGTGGTGCCCACGACGTGCCTCACGGGTTTCTTTTCCGCATACGAACGAAGCGGAGTCGCGGTATATACCGCCTCAGAAGGAGCGGGTTCATTCGCGTATGCGTCAGCCTGAAGATCTTCCTGGGTGCAAGAAACAACGGATGTTTCACGTGAAACATTTGGATCGCGCTCGATAACCGGAGCGTTCTCAAGGTTGTAGCCGATCTGTTCGCTTTCGGCGGCGTTGCCTTCCTGATCTTTAGGCTTTCGACTCTGGTTCTTCAAACCATCAAACAGTCCCACGCGTCCTCCTTCATTGATACTGCGTGTATATGCGAGGCTTATAGCCAATGTAGAACGAAGATGAAGGATGTTTCACGTGAAACATCGAAACCGACGGTAAAAAACGCGAGGCTCAAGCCATTGCGAATTTCGCAGGCGAGCCGTCAAGCGCATTTCCGTCGCTAAGTTGTTCCA
>OLOB01002288.1_pt1 | contig 11347 bp, 10 predicted proteins | sample 1671911 | NCBI WGS metagenome assembly OLOB01 (sample SAMEA3136625, study PRJEB25190) | human gut metagenome | biome: human gut; feature: human-associated habitat; material: faeces | place: Austria | collected 2013
TTGCAGATAGGGCTTCAGTCGCACCGATCGTCACCAATATCTCATCTTCAGGACGATAGTGAATACCATATTTATCCGCCACAAACTGACTCGCAGCCTCACGCAAAGCCAGTAAACCACTCATCCCAGTATAATGGCTAAAATTCGCATCAATCGCAGCTTTCCCCGCCTCTTTGACATGTTCTGGAGTCGTAAAATCCGGTTCCCCCAACGTCAAACGCAAGACCCCGGGAATGGAAGAAATTGATTGATCGAACTGACGAATCAAAGATACTTCAATCCGATTGAGATTTTTATTAAACCGTTTCGTTAAATCCATAATCCACCTCCAAAAACAATTATATTCATTATACTATAAATAGAACCCCATCGCAAAAGAACAGGTAAACAAAAAGCCCCCACTTCAGATTTTCCCACGCAGTAGGGCCAAATTTTACGAATTATATAAGTGAAAACTACTAAAGGAGAACACTTATGCCCACTCAACTCAGACACCCAGATCTATCCCCAACCATGGACTTAATTGCCAAAAAGATCTTCCACAAACAACACCTAACAGCCGATTTCATCCGAAGCGTCCTCAATATTCCCGTTGTTTCCGTTGAAATACTCGATGGCACCCAGATTCAATTAGCCGAATATGACCATCCAAATTTCTATACAGCCGTAGATGTTTGCGCCAAACTTGAAGACGGTACACAAGTGATCATTGAAGTTCAAGTCACTAAACAGCGCTCATTTTTCAATCGTATGCTTGCCTATTTAGCCAATCAAATTACTGATAACTTAAAACGTTTAAAAACCGATCAAAATAAGACCCACACCCTCTACTCCAAGATGGATCCTGTGTACTGTATCGCGATTCTTGAAAAAGAACACTTTGATGATGATCGAGCTTTTCATACCCTCTCCCTTTATGATGAGGAAACCTTGACTCCCGTCTATTCAGATTTTCACGGAAGTACTCAGCGACCACCAATGAAATTTGCATTCCTAGAACTGAACAAGTATAATAAAGATAGGATTACAGAATACCACTTACAAAAATGGTTCGAATTTTTCTCAAACAAACCCTTTGATATCGAGATGGATCCCGTGATCAAAGAAGCAGAAGAATTACTAGACCAAACCCAATGGACAGAGGAGGAAAAAAGAATGTTTGATCAAGAACGTAGAAACCGTGACCTCTACGAAGGTGCCATCGCCCAAGCCACCTACGACGGACAACAATTGGGAATTCAAAAATCTAAAACGGAGATGGCAAAAGCCATGTTAAAAGACAAACTGGATATTTCCTTCATCGCCAAATACACTGGCTTAACCCAACAAGAACTCCAACAACTTACCCAAACTACTCACATATAACAAAAAGGCCTAGCACTGCTAAGCCTTTATTTTTTATTGTTGGCCACGTGTTGCCACATATTTCAATTGATCTGCATGTTTTGCCACAAAATCCTTCATTTCTGAATCAGGAATTCGACGAAGGTAGAGGTTAGAACGAATGGTTTCATCCTCTTCACGACAAGTTGACAATACTAAGTATTTATCAGATGCTTTGATCTTAATATTTGGATTCTTCGTACGAGCTGACTCATAGATATTCTTCAACTGAGTAGTGAAATCTTTATCATCTGTAAAGCTTGTACGGTAAAAAGCAGTATCCTCTGGGACAATGACCAAGCCCATCACTTCATAGTAATATTTCCGCTCTGGTGTCTCAATCACAACATACGGATGTTGGTCCAAATACTCTTGTTTGTCATAGTAGTTGACATCGTTAAACATACGGTGATCTCCGACCTTACTACCACGAGCATGACCAAACAGCCAAGTCAAACGATCACTGAAGTCTTTTTTGTTATCCATATCCATGAAGACTGTCCCCATGTATGGCTCATTCCCACCATCAAAAGTCTTATTCAAATAAGTTTCATTATCAGTAGTTTGTACAACAGGTTCATCCAACTCAGTACCCGGTGCATAGACATAAGCAATCGCTTCAGGGTTAACAGCTGTTAACTGAGCAAAACGATTTTTTAAGTAATCTTTTTCTTCTTGACTAGGTTCATATTTGGCTGCTTGCTTGGTTGAACTTGTTCCAGTTGTCTTTTTAGCCGTGCTAGATGACTTACTTCCTCCAAAAGGATTAAAGAAAATAAATCCAGCAACAAGCACAACAACTGCAACAAGAGCAGCAATCACAAGGCCCAATTTAGTTGAACTTTTTTCCCCAGCTCTTTTCATTGATTGATCTCCTCTTGATGATTTTTTCTAAAAAATAACACTGAACCCAAAGGTCCAGTGATATTTTACGAGCTAATTAATAATCAAATTATTTAGCTGCGCTTGTTTTTGGAAGAGCTTTACCAGCTTGAGCTGATGCTGCTTTACCATCTTTAGCTGCTTTAGCCGCTTTTTCAGTTTTTTGAGCTTCTGATTTAGCTTCTTCTTTAGTTTGGTTGTTGTCAGAAGCTTTTACATCTTTAGAGTTTGTGTTGATTGTTGCAGCACGGTCATCCAATTTGTATGGAAGTGTTACTGAACCGTTAGTGTACATATCAGCAGTAACTGTTACTGAACCAGTAGCTGTTACAAGTTCTTTAAAGTCTGTAGCTGTTTTACCAACGCGGAATTCTACAACATCACCTTCGTTGAACAAGTATTCAATTTCAGCATCTCCACCAACATTTGTTACAGCAGAACCGATAGAATATCCTTTGTACATAAAGTCAATAGTAGCACCTGGAACTGGACGTCCACCACCATCAAGAACAGTTACACGAACATGCTTGTTTGTTTTTTCAGTTTTAACTGTTGTAGGACCATTTTTAAATGGATCTTTAACTTTAGGATTGTGAAGATCAGTATCTCCAACAACTTGACCACCATCATATGCTGGGCTAAAGCTTGTATGTGATTCTGTTCCATCGCTTACAGTGATGTTCCATCCTGTAACTTTACCTTGAGCATCACGAACTTCTGTACGAGCTGTCTCAACAAATTTTCCTTGTTCTGCAAATGCTGGAGCTGCTGCAGCAAATACTGCAAGAGCTGCTACTGATGATAATAAAACTTTTTTCATTGTTTTATCTCCTTTTTTCTTTTCAAAAATTATTCGTTACTTCGTAACTATGACTAGTATACTAGGATATTCTTCCTATGTCAAGACTTTTTCTTTAAAAATTTAAAAAAAATTTAAGGTTTTGATCTATTTGAAAGATGAAAGTACGAATGCGTAACATTTCTAAACGAATCCTATTTTACCACTTCATTTTTAGGTAATCGTTTCTTGGGTAAACTAGGATCTACCTTGGCTTCTAATTCGTGAGCTGACTTGACCAGTTCTTTTCGCTTCTTTTCTTTTTTTAGATTTTCCAACCATTTTCTGATTTCCATTTGTATTTCCTCCTATACAAAAGAGGCTGGTCTCCAGCCTCCTTATTGTTAACATTTTTTGGCATTTCCGATTTCAAATAGAGGGGAAAGAGGACGATTTTCGTGAATGCGAACAATGGCCTCTGCAAGAAGTTTCGCAATCGAAATTTGCTCAATCTTATCAATTAATCGATCTTCCGGTAGATAAATCGTATCCAACACCACCAACTTCTTAATGGCTGATTTTTGGATGTTGTCCATCGCTGGTCCTGATAAAACAGGGTGAGTACAGCTTGCATAAACTTCAACAGCACCTGCTTCTGCAAGGGCATCCGCCGCATGACAGATTGTACCAGCTGTATCAATCATATCATCAATCAAAATACAAGTCTTGCCTTCAACACTCCCAATGATATTCATCACTTCACTCGTATTCATCTTATCGACACTTCGACGTTTATCAATAATCGCAATCGGTGTCTTCAAAAATTCAGCTAATTTCCGAGCACGAGTCACACCACCATGGTCTGGACTGACCACAACATAGTCTTTTCCAATCATCCCGCGACGTTCGAAATAGTCTGCGATCAAAGGCGCCCCCATCAAGTGGTCAACAGGAATATCAAAGAAGCCTTGAATTTGAGCAGCGTGCAAATCAATTGTCAACAGACGATCAACTCCAGCAACCTCAAGCATATTGGCTACCAACTTAGAAGTGATTGGTTCACGAGCTCGAGCTTTCCGGTCTTGACGAGCATAGCCGTAATATGGCATCACCACATTAATGGATTGAGCACTAGCACGTTTCAACGCATCTACCATAATCAAAATTTCCATTAGATTATCGTTAACCGGTGAGCTAGTGGATTGCAAAATATAAACATCTTTCCCACGGATTGATTCTTCAATATTAACCTGAATTTCTCCATCAGAAAATTGACGAACCGTTGACTTTCCAAGTGGTAGTCCCATTTCACGAGACACACGTTGAGCCAATTCTTGATTTGACGACAAAGCAAAGAGCATTAAATCAGAAAATGACATGATTTCCTCCAGTAAAATCTAAAAACCGTATTGTACAGTCAGCACAAATTTCTCCTGTAACCATTTTAACGCTTTTTAAGCAAATATTCAAATATTAATTTATGGACTTGGTAAAATCTAACACTGCCTCTATTCATTCAAAAAAAGAAGCAGAACCAATGTTCTACTTCAGTGTAATTCTTAGTTTGGATAGATATAAGTAACAGTACCTTGTGCTGTTGTTGGGTTAAACCAACCACGGTAGTTACCAATACTACGGATACCATTATAGTTAGACTCAGAAACTTGGATGCTTGTTGTAGATTGAACGGCTGTAACAACTGCTACGTGTCCATATCCACCATCATTCCAACATGCAATGGCACCAACTTGTGGTTGAGATCCTGTACGGAATCCTGCTGCCGCTGCACTTGCTGCCCATTGTCCACCATTACCCCAGTAATCACCAGCCCATGGAGCCAATGTCTTCGCACCCCATGTACATTCACCAACTGGATAAGATGATGCAGATGTACTATAAGTTGGACGAGAAGTAGTTGCTACTGGTGCAGCCGCAACTTGAGTTTGAACAGCAGGTTGAGCTACTGCTTGAGTTTGTGTAGCCGCTGGTGTTGCAGCAGGTGTTTGAGCCGCTGCCTGAACTTGTGCTTGAAGAGTTGTATTCGCAGAAGCTTTTACAGCTGCTTGTTGTTCTTTTTGTTTTGCACGGTAAGCTGCCTCAGCTGCTGCCGCTGCTGCCGCTGCTTTTTCAGCTTCCGCTTTTTGTTGCAACAAAGCATTCTTTTCGTTTTCAGCAGTTGATTTTTCAGCAGCCAAGTTCAATTGTGCTACTTTCAACTCAGCTTCTTTTGTTGACAAAGCTTGCGCATCATCTTCTAATTGCTGTTTGTTTGCAATGACAGTATTGATAGCGTCGTTGTTTTCTTTTTGTTTTTGTGCAATATCTTCTTTATCACGTTTTTGCTCTTGCAACATTTTGTTGTTAGCATCTGCAATTTCATTCATAGCAGAAATACGTGAGATAGCTTCTGTCAAAGATCCAGAGCTAACAATCGCATTAATATAGCTTGTTGCAGTCCCAGTTGTTTGAGCACTACGTGCTTGATTTGCAAGTGATTCTTGACGAGCAACAATATTTTTTGACAACTCATCGATCTCAGCTGACAATCGTTCAGATTCTTCATTCAAACGGTCATTTTCAGCTTGAAGATTTTCTTGTTGTTTTTTAATTTCAGATACTTGACCTTGAATTTGATCTACCTGAGCTTGTGCACTTTGTTGTTGTTGATTAATACTATTGATTTTGTTATCTTGAGCAGCAATCTTATCATCTGTTGAATCAGCTGATACACCAGCTACGACAGCACCTTGTGATAAAGCAACTGTACTCAATAAGATTGTGGCAAATAATTTTTTCTTCATTAGATAAATTTTCCCTTTCTAATAAGACACTAACTAGTATAACAAATTTTTTGAAATTTTATATTACGCTATTGTTACATTTTTATTGCGAGTTTATAAATAAATCTTTTCAAGTAAAGGCTGTAATACTAATAATAGAAGTACATTCAAAATTAAACTTGGGGAAATTTGGTAAATAATTAGTGTAATCCAGTTAAATTTTATACCGATAAAAAGAACCAAAAGAAGGTTTGTTAAAATCTGAAATAATAGAATCGTTAATAAAAATGTAAAAAAACGAGTCAATCGATTGACTAAAATAATCTGATTACACCGATAAAAAATCACCTGAAGTAAAGGAAATACTAGGAAGGCAATTCCTAGAGTGTGTAAAAAATACACATCAAAACAAAAACCAAAGAAGACTCCCCACCAAATACTAGCTATCTCAGAGAAATAGAGACTCAATAACATAAAACCATATAGAAATAAAAATGAAGTAGGTTCAAAGGAGTTTGGACAAAAACGAGTAATAAGAAAAGAGATCTGCCCATCAACAAATAAAGATAAGAATAAGATTAAAGGGAAAAAATGGTACTTACGTATGACTTTCACACTACTCTCCAATCAATAGTACATAACGATTGACATCTAAATTAGCCTTTGGTTTCACACGAATTTCTTGCCCTAACTGATCAGATGCCTTTTGAGTAGAAGTCACTGTACCAAGAGGTAAGTCACTACTCTTATATTTTCCTAAACCACTTGTTGAAACCAGAGATCCTTTTTTAATTTCAACTGGATCTCCAATTTGCAACAACCGAAACTCACCTGTCTTCTCGTCATAACCATTTAATAAAGCAAAAATAGATTGACCTTGACTCTCGATTTTAAACGTCAGGTGTTGTGAAGAAATAGTATCTTCGACTAATAATTTTACTTTACTAGAATGTTTCTCTATACTTTCTACCACACCAATGACGCCACCAGACGAAAGAACAAACATAGAATCAGAAATTCCATCTGAACTACCTTTATCAATAACAAATTCCTGATCCCACGAACCATAATTACGGTCAATAATATCACTAACGACTTGTTTAGAACCCGATACAGAATTCTTGATTGACATCAAATCCTTTAATTCTCTATTTTCTGATTCCAAACGGTTAAGTTTTGACTGGTCTATATCCTTTTGATAAAGACGTGATTTTAACGAACGGTTTTCATCATTTAATTCAGATAAATTCTTTAAATCCTTTGCCTTTGCAATCGCATACTTTCTGTCGTCCAAAAAGCCGTAATTTCTGCAAAATTCAAGAATTTCATCTATATCTTCTTCCTTTGCGCCGGCTCTTTTCAGCTTATCCGAAAGTTCACGTTCACTGTGCGAACGAAATTCAAGCAATCTCAAAGCCTTGTCTTTAGCCTCATCAAAGGTCAGTTCTTTTTTTTCTCTGTTATATCTCATAATACAAAGTAACCAAATAATTCTCCAAAATTAATTCCGCCGATAACCTTATTCTTGTATTTGCCTTTCAAATGGTCATATCCGCTCTGCATTTGCTCCGACTTAATGCCATAGCTAAGCGACATATACGCCTCAATGTATGCGGAAAGGTGGTCACATCCGCGTATAATCTGTCCGTCTATCGGATTGTATTTATCTTCATTATACTTTTCGTTTATCAAGTCCGACGTAACCATATCTATTTCGCCGTCATCAATAATTTTAGAGTCAAATTCATTCTGCGTGTAATACTCTATCTCCCTGTGCCAAGCTGGCGGTAAAAGCGGATAAATAACTTCACGCATTTGTTCATCTTCTATTTCACTGATTATGCTGTCCAAACCCTTGACGCTGTTCTTTACAGGGGACACAATATCCCTTGTCAAAACCTCGGGTAAATCGTGAAAAAGTCCCGAGAAGAAGTTGTTTTCAAGACGTTTTCTGCAAGGATTGTCAAGTTCAAGCGACATAAAGTACGACAAAATCGCAACGACAAGCATATGCCCCATAACAAAAGTTTCTGGCATTCTTACCGCTTTTGCCCACCTTTGTTGGTATCTCAGCTTTCCTATAAGCGACAAAAACTCTTGAAGATACTTACTTCCGGCAAAATATCTGAAGCCGTGAAAAGTATCGCAAGCCGCCAATCCCTGTGCCATTTCGGTTTTAACCTGTTCTATACCGAAAGTCTGAGGATTCATAGGGTAAATTATTTTAAATTCCCAGTTGCTTGCATGGTAATGTGCGGCTTTTAAAATCTGTTTTTCAAGAGATGCGTAATCTTTGTCACGATAATACTTTTTCATTCTCTCAAAGAAACCGCCGCCGATACCGTCCATATGTTCTTCAAGCTCAGAAAGTACCCAATTATCTATTTGAAAGCCTTTTTCTTTTACAAGTTTATGATAAATAGGCGGTTTAATGTCAGTAAGCACAATTCTGTGGAAAAACTCAAATATTCCGCCCTCAATAAGCTTTATCATATTAACGCTTTCGCCCTCACACTTTGCAAGCACATAAGCATAAAACATCTTGTGTGCCTGCTTGTCAAGCTCCGTAAAGCCGGTCCAAGGACGGATATGGTCGTTCCAACGCTGAATAGATGCCGCCTCATACATCAGAGAAATAAGAGATTTTTTAATCATTTAATTTTACTCCATCACAATATTATAACCGTTCTTTTCAAGTACCTTAATAACTCTTTCGCCGTGTTCTCTGCCGCCGACTTCACAAGCAATATGAATAATTGCCTCGTTCGGATCAAGTTCTGCACTCAATCTGTCGTGCTGTACCATTACGATATTTGCGTTTGCCTCGGCAAGAATGTGTGAAAGATGTTCCAAACTTCCCGGAATATCAAGAAGTGTAGTCTTAAATTTAAGCTTTCTCTCACGCGTAACAAGACCAAGCTCGATAATTCTGTGAATAAAGCTAACGTCAATGTTACCGCCAGAAAGTACGCAAGCGATTTTCTTACCCTTAACGTCAACCTTGTTGTTAAGAACAGCCGCAAGCGGTGTAGCACCGGCAGGTTCAACAACTTGCTTTGTTCTTTCAAGAAGCAGCAAAATAGCCTCTGAGATTTCCGCATCTGATACCGTTACAACATCATCTGCATACTTGTTGATAAGTTCAACAGTTTTGTCACCCGGTATTTTAACCGCAATACCGTCTGCGATAGTAACGGCAGAATCGGTAGTAACGTGTTTTTTCTCTTTAAATGAATTGTAAATTGCAGGAGCGCCCTCAGCTTGTACACCTATAATTTGTACACGCGGATTGATTTGCTTTATGCAAGCCGCAACACCGGCCAAAAGACCGCCGCCGCCAGCCGGTACAAGTACCATATCAACAGTAGGTAAATCCTCAAGAATTTCTATACCGATTGTACCTTGTCCTGCCATAACTTCAAGATCGTCATATGGGTGAAGGAAAGTTGCACCCTCTTTTTCTTGAATTTCAACCGCTTTTTTGTAAGCGTCGTCATAACAATCTCCGTAAAGCACTACCTTGGCACCGTAACCCTCTGTCGCACTCACCTTAGCGATAGGAGCAGACTTCGGCATAACGATAGTTGCGGGAATGTTGTGAACGTGTGACGCATACGCAACACCTTGTGCATGGTTGCCGGCAGATGAAGCAACGGCTGAAGTAATTTCGCCTCTTTCAACAAGTGCGGCAATCTTATTTGACGCACCTCTTATTTTAAATGAACCTGTTTTCTGTTGGTTCTCAAATTTTAAATATATCTCTCCGCCTGTCATGTCAGAGAAAGTTTTAGATGATTCAATCTTAGTTCTGTGAATAGTCGGCTCAAGACGTTTAGCCGCAAGTTCAATTTCTTTTAATTCCAAATCCATTTTTTTCGCAAGTCCTTTCTTACTTTTCCTTATCTTATAATTATACCGCAATTATATCTATTTTTCAATAGCAGATTTTATTTATATGCAAAATCATTATATTATTCACAAAACAATTCTCCGTTCCTCCCATTCATTCGTATAGGACGGCACACCGATGTCCCTTAAGGCTCCCCTTGAGGGGAGCTGGCGGCTCAGCCGTCTGTGGGGTGGCTTTTTTATTTTCTCGATTGCCACCTCTCCGTCACTCCGTGACACCACTCTTCCGTAGGGGCGACCATCGGTCGCACGTTATCCCATATGCTTTCCATTCGGGCGGTCAATGACCGCCCCTACACACTCCCCTCTTTTTCCCTTCATTTCGTAGGGGCGGCCAGTGGTCGCCCTCTTACCATACACAAAAATCCCACAATCCCCTCACCTTCCCTTGCAAACCGCCACAAAATATAGTATAATAAAAAAGTTGCATACAGAGATCGAAAGGAGTCACAATAAATGGAACAAACGAAAGAAAATAAAATGGGTACAATGCCTGTAAACAAGCTGCTTGTAACAATGTCACTGCCTATGGTTATATCAATGATAGTGCAAGCACTTTATAACATAGTCGACAGTATATTCGTATCAAGACTTTCCGAAGACGCATTGACAGCCGTTTCAATGGCATTTCCAATGCAAAACCTTATGATTTCCGTAGCAGTCGGAACAGGGGTAGGTATAAACGCAATGCTTTCACGCGCACTCGGCGAAAAAAAGTTTGAAGCGGCAAACAAGACCGCCGAAAACGGTATATTTATAGAAGTTCTCGGATATGTTTTATTTTTACTTATAGGAATTTTCGTAACAAAGCCGTTTTTTCTTGCACAAGCGGGTGCAGGCGATATTGCAAATATGGGTATTGAATATACAAGAATTTGTCTGCTTATGTCATTTGGCATTTTTATGCAGATTGGTTTTGAAAGAATCCTTCAATCTACCGGACGAACAATATTCACAATGATAACACAGTCAACAGGTGCAATTATCAATATCATTCTCGATCCTATATTAATTTTCGGTTTGTTTGGTATGCCGAAAATGGGTGTTGCCGGTGCGGCGATTGCGACTGTAACAGGTCAAATATGTGCGGCAATTCTTGCGATTACATTTAACCTTACCAAAAATCCAGATGTACATATCAGCTTTAAAGGTTTTAAACCGCAGATTATATTTGTAAAGAACATTCTTTCTGTCGGTATTCCTTCAATAATTATGTCGTCAGTCGGCTCTGCAATGACTTTCGGTATGAATAAAATTCTTATCACTTTTTCGTCAACTGCCGTTGCGGTATTCGGTGTATACTTTAAACTTAACAGTTTTGTATTTATGCCTGTATTCGGTCTTAATAACGGTATGGTGCCGATTGTTTCATATAACTACGGCGCACAAAACAAAAAACGTCTTACAAAAACCATTAAGCTCGCAATTATGTATGCGGTTTGTATTATGTTTATAGGAATTATGCTGTTCCAGTTTATACCCGATGTACTTTTGAAATTGTTTGACGCCTCAGACCATATGCTTGAAATCGGTATTCCGGCATTGAGAGTAATCAGCCTCAGTTTTGCATTTGCAGGTATATGTATAGTTATTTCATCAAGCCTGCAAGCATTGG
>OLOB01002289.1_pt1 | contig 11340 bp, 9 predicted proteins | sample 1671911 | NCBI WGS metagenome assembly OLOB01 (sample SAMEA3136625, study PRJEB25190) | human gut metagenome | biome: human gut; feature: human-associated habitat; material: faeces | place: Austria | collected 2013
TAATTCTCTTCTTTTTTATAATTATATTATATTGGTTATTATCGATGGTAAGTTTATCCACGGCCTCCACCACCACCGAAGCCTCCTCCGCCTCCACCAAACGATGCACCCCCACCAAATCCACTTCCATTTGAATTAGCAGAAGCAGCCGTTTGAGCAGTTGTAATAGCCTTGGTTAAACTTCCCGTAATACTATTACCAAATCCCATATGATAAGTATAGAATATTGGTGATGTATTTATCGTATCTTCATCATAATTAAGTTCTTTTATTTTCATATTCATAGCTTTTTCTACCTTATCAGCAATACCAAAAACAGTAGCAAAAACCAAATATTTTTCCCAAAGATGTATTTCTAATATCTCTTTATCATTAAATCTACCAAAATCAAGTAAAAATTTTTTAAAGGCCATCCACTTAGCATAATCTTCGCATCCTTTAATAGTCCTTTTCTTAGCCATGGCAAAATATACTATTCCAAAAATAGATATAATTAAAACAAAATAAACCAATGCATTATTCAAATTTAAACCTAGTACTAAAGAAAATATACCAAGACCAAGTAAAGAATATAAAATTCCTATTGCTTGTTTTGAACCTATATTTTCATAAAAATTCTCTTCTTTCCCTTTTTCTATTACTTTAGTCTTCCATTCAGTATACTTCTTTATAAATGAAGTATATTCTTTCTTACTAGCCTTTTTAATATCTTCGCTCGTTACAGACACACCATTTCCTACTTCATTAATAAGAAAATCTATTAAAACCTCTTCTGTATCTGTAAGATTATCTTTATTACTCATAGTATGGAGTTTGCCGAATATCATACTGATTCCGATAGAATTTGGGTCAAAAGTTATGATGGAAAAACATGGCAATATGAAATTATCCCTAAAGATCAAGAAATGCCAAGTGCATTGCAGCTAGAAGTTCTAGGAAGTCGAAGGTCGGTTCTTTTTGTCGAGGGGACTAGAACGTCTCTCGATTATCGTTTATATTCACTTCTATTTCCTGAATATTTGGTTGTACCTTGCGGGAGCTGCCAAAAAGTCATCGAACAAACAATTTCTTTTCGGAACAATTCGAATCTTCATCATGTTGAAGTTTATGGTTTGATTGATCGTGATCGAAGGTCACAGGGACAGCTTGAGGAGTTGCGAATGCGTGGAATAAATGTTTTACCTGTGGCTGAAGTTGAGAATTTGTTTTTACTTGATGAAGTAATGCAGGTGTTTGCCGGTCATATGGGACAATCTGCCGAGGTCGTCGCTTATGCGCAGCATTTTGTTGTAGACGAATTCATAAAAGAAAAAGAACGATTGGAGCGTGAAGCATGTCGGGATGCCATCAAAGATTTTTTAATTGGCCTAGATGTTAGCGGTAAATCCTCTGATGAAATAGCGAATATGGTAAGGGATGGGTCGGCAGAAATACAGAAGAAAATTTGTGAATGTTTTTCTGCTATTGGAAAAAAGAAAGATTATGTTCAAATTTTAGAGATTTTAAATGATAAAAGTATAGTAAAGCGTATAAGCTCATTGTTTGGATTATCTAAGAATAGTTATTGTAGTCAAATTATTTTGCTTTTAGGTTCTCAAAATCCTATAAGTGATAATTTGAAGGAAGCATTCTTGTCGTCAATTCCGAAGTTTTATGCAAAGAGTAGCGCGGTATAAGATGGCGCAGTAGATATATTGGCCGAGTTCAAATATCCGCGTCTTAAGGAAAACAATTGTTCGCTGCAGATAAGCCTATACGGCATGTTGAGGATGATAAGTATGGTCGTGAAAAATATGTTGATAACCTTGCTTATGCTCTTTTAACCGGCGATGATTCGGATGGCTTAGTGGTTGGGATAGAGGGAGCGTGGGGCAGCGGTAAAACATCCCTCAAGAACATGCTCATTGAACGTCTTCAACAGATGCCTCTACCTGATCGCAAGACGCACCTCATTGAATTTGACGCATGGATGTACTCCAGGTCCGGTGAGATAGTATCTGCATTGTTCTCCGAAATCTCGGCAGGTCTTTCTCCCCGATTGAAGTGGTATCAAAAGCTATTGATGAGATTTGATTGCTTTAATAATAATGCAATCACCTCTGTGGTTCATTTGATTTATAGAGCGATAAACGCTGTACTTCCTTATTCTGAGATTGGTATTTCTATTGGATGTATCTCTTGGAGTTTCCAAAATTTATCAAAATTATTATCTACTAAGAAATATAGAACTGGTGATTTACATCAAACAAGAAGCAGGCTGAAGTACGATCTTCAATCGCAATCAGACAAGATTGTTGTATTCATCGATGATTTAGATCGTCTTCTGGATGATGAAATCAGTTCGCTTATCCAAGCGGTAAAAGCAGTGGGTGATCTCCCGCATGTCACATATGTGTTGCTCTATGACAAGGCATATGTAACGCAAGCACTCGATAAAGCAAGTCATAATCGTGGCTCTGAATTTCTTGAGAAGATAGTTCAAATTCCTGCAGTAGTTCCTGAGTTGTCGCTTAACGAATTGCACGAATCTCTGAAACATGAAATATTGCGCGTTGGTTGGCGTGACAGCCTGTCATTAGGGAGAGAACAGGGTATTTTCAATTATTGCATTTGCCCATTCATTCAGAACAAGCGAGATATGGTGCGATTCTTGAATGATTTTCGTCTGTACTATGAGGCGCTTGGTGATGACGTCGAGCTATTAGATTTGGCGGGTATCACCGCATTGCGTATCTTCTGTCCGGAGTTTTATTCTTGGATATGGGAAAATCGGTGTTTAATGGTGGATCCTGTTTTTGCGGATGAAGAGTATATGGTTTATTCTGATCAAACAGCTGATCTTGAAGAAGTTATAAAACAAGCTGATGAAAAGAAAATATTTAATAAATATTCAATCGAATGGAAGAAGATAATTCATATATTATTTCCTTTTGTAGATAAAATCTCCATGGGGAAAGAATACTTTCTTTCTGAAAATGATGTTCCGGATTCATATCGGTCGATATGCAAGAAGGACTATATTGATGCATATTTTCGACTGATGCCATCTTCGGGGGATGTTCCGGAGAAGTGGTATAAACGATTCCTTTGTGAAATCAATCTTGATGCCGTACAGTCGGATGCTGGTTTGCTGCAGATTGCTTATTCTCCAAGATTGCAAGAAAAAATCAAGCGATACTTATCTCGGGATACACATGGCAATGTAATAAGAATGCGTATGTTGCTTCGTTTTTACTTGAAGAATAGTTTCTGCAAGACATTGCAAGAATATTATCCTTATGTGCTGAATTTATTTACTATGGTATGTAGAAGGGGCTGGAATGCGGTTGATGTCGAATTGCTTTTGAAAGAATGTCTTCAGAACGACAATGTTGGTGCGTTTCTGTTTGATATTTATTTGGCTGTGCTATGTGAACTGCAATCCCTGTCGTCTCAAGAGGGTGACCGGCAGCGCAATAAAATGCTTGAGACATGGAATGTTCGGGTAGAAACTTTAGGGTATGGCCATTCGCAGTCTGCGTTGGGAGAGATTGATTGGAAAAGCTACGCTGAACTCTTCGAAAAGCGGGTTTTGCTTCTTGCTAAAAAGTGTGTTCAGAATAATAATCTTGCCGTATTGCCAGGGCGTTTGAGTTTTTGTGAATTGCGTTTGACAATGGTGATGTTGGGATGGTTGTTCGGTAATGTGCCGGATGATTTGAGGAGTGTATTACTTGCACTTCGTGAATATGCCGAAGACGAAGGCCAATTTGTTTTTCTTTCTGCGGCAGCATTGGTGACAAAACAAGATGATGAAAGCTATGTTGCCGATGTTCAGACTGCCAAATATTTGTTTGATCCTGCTGAGTATCTGAATATGGTCGCGTCATATGTTAGCGATAATGAATTGCAACATAAAACTGGTGAGCGGCGTGAGCAGCAGTTGTGCCATGCGGCATATACCTTTGCACTCAAAGGTAACGGTGTAACAAATCAAAATGGCAAGGTTCGGATTACTGCCGATCAGGCGAATGATGTCTTGGAAGGTTGGAGATTAAAAGATTCGGGATCAGAGTTTTTGGAATTGTTAGTAAAAGACTAAGAGGGGACTGCGAGCATTTCATCAATGTCGGCTTGCGTGACGGTGATGGTGAGCCGAGGATCCGTGGATTCGCTGGAATCCATGATCCAATCGTTTCAGAAGCTCCGAGCATGATTATGCTGCACCGTAACGTCGATCAGCACGTCTGCAAGGCGAAGCGCATCATACCATCCTCATTTTTCTGAAAATAACGGCAATACGGAACAGCATCATACAATCCGAGACATTGCCCTTGGGTGTTTTCTGTTTACATGCGGCAGCCTTTGCGATGTGTCACTTCTCGTATCGGGCTGGGAATCGTTCCAATCGAGACGGTGATGTTTCCGGGACTCTCGGTTCCTGTTCCCGATAGGGGAGACCTGGCGCAAAATATATGAAAAGCGGTGCCTTGAATGTGTTTTTCTTGCCATGATCGTATGTTTCCGGCCGCTTTGGTATGTTCTGTGTCCCGTAAAGGTAGTGCCCGCTTCTTTGCGCAGATTGGCTGTTGGCTAGCTGTTGGCGTGACTTTCATGCCGCTGCGCCTAGGTTGTCATCGAGCCGGGACATGTCCATGTATCGCCGGTCCGACCACGAGCGTGAGGTGACGTAGCGGATTCTGGCGCATACGAGCATGAGCGCGCTGTTGGAGTCGGGGAAGCCGCCCACGACCCGGGTGCGCCGGCGGATCTCCTTGTTCAATCGCTCGATCATGTTGTTCGTGCGCAGCTTGATCCCATGGTTCGCGGGGAACTCCGGCAGGAGGTAGGTGGTGGTCTCGCCGACGCCCTCGCGGAGGCAGTTCGCGGCCGCCTTGAGCTTGCGTTCCTCCATTTCGCCCGCGACCGTCCCTGCCTTGGCCATGGCGGATTCGCGGTTTTCCTGCGCGAAGATGGCCTTCAGGGCGGCGGACGCCCATTCCCTGTGACTGGGCGGCGTCTTGGAGAGCACGTTGCGCATGAAGTGCACCATGCACCGCTGGTATTTCGCGTTCGGCAGCATCGAGTTGACCGTGGAGACGAGTCCGGCGCACCGGTCGCCGACCACCAGTCTGACGCCCCTCAACCCGCGTTCGATCATGCTTCGGAAGAACTGCTCCCAGCTGGCCGCGTCCTCGCGCATGCCCTCGTCGACCGCGATGACCTCGCGCCGGCCCTCCGTGCTGACGCCGATGGCGACGAGGACGCTCACGTTCTCCACGTGCCCGCCCCAGGATCGCTTGTGCCACACGCCGTCCACGAACACGTACGGGTACTCGGATTCCAACGGGCGTTTCCGCCACTCGTCGATCTCCTTGTAGATCTTCTTGAGTTTGTCGCTCAATGTCTGGGATGGCATCCGCTCGCCCCACAGCAGCTGGCTGATGTCGTCCACCCTGCGTGTGCTCACGCCCGCGAGGTACATCTCCCTCAGCGCCTCCTCGACGCTGGATTCGCGCCTCCGGTAACGTTCGATCACCGCCGACTCGAACAGGGCGCCCTTCAATTTGGGCACCTTGAGACTCAACTTGCCGGCCTTGGCGGTCAGCGTGCGCTCGTAGTGGCCGGCGCGGAACGCCTTCCGGTCGGTCTTGCGCTCGTATCTGGCGGCGTTGGTGATCTCGTCGGCCTCGGCGTCGAGCATGGCGTTGATGGTCTGCTCGACCTTGATTCGAACCAAAGCATCGAGCTTGGACTCGAACATGGCGTCGTCGAACTGTATGATTTTATCGGACATGGCTTCCGGCCTTCTTTCCAATCGCGGTTTTCATGTGTAAGCGACTGAAAATCGTACCAAAGCCGGGCCATGTCCTTTTCATCGGAACTCACAACCGAATCTGCGCAAGAAGACGGGCGTTATCCTTGGCGCATGCAGAAAATAGAGAGTTGTGTTTCCCCCATATAAATCAATCTGATCAAATATGGCCTGAAAGTATGAATAGTCGGCTGTGCCAAGAGAATGGCCATAAAATTTGATAAGGGGATGCTGGCGTTTTCTTGGAGACTGAATGAGAGAATCTTCGTATGTCCGGTCCCGAAGAACGACAGCGTGCGGTGGAACTGTATTCCGCCACGCCGAGGCCAACGGCCCAGGTGGTACGGCCCAGGTGGTCGAGCACCTGGGTTATCCGACCAGGCAGTGACTGGAACGTTGGCTGGCAAAGGATTCCCGGTATGCTGGCCATATGGCCAAACGGGGGGCGGATGCTTTCTTGGAGGTAGCTTCGCAGCCATTCGCTGGCGGCACCATCTCCAGGTGCTGGCACATCCTGTTTACGCGATGAGATATCGCGAGGAACGTCCTTTGCCCTCATGCATCAGTTTGCCCTCATCCTCCATCTTCTTAAGTAGCCGGTATGCGCTGATATAGCTCAAGCCCAATAAATCCATGACTTCCGAAGATGTCACCTCGCCGTCGTTCTTTTCGGCTAGCTCAAGTACCAGTCCTCGCTGACGTGTCGCTGAGATATTGTTCTGCCTGACGTATGCCGGTAATGCATCGTCTGCCTTGTACACCTTGGAACTCAGAATGTACGAACGGGATATGCCGCTGCCGGACGCCTCCACAACGCCAGCCTCCACCAAATCCTCCACTGCGCCAACTACCCGACGTTCTTCCAATCGGGAAAACTCGTGAAGCTGCGACATAGTCAGACGACGATGCTCTTTAAGCAAAGAAAGTATGATAAGCGCCCATACCGAGAGACTGCTGCCACGTCGCTTCTCTTCTTCGGACACCATCCTGATGAACGACTCGTCTGGCACGGCACGGCGAATGAACAAATTGACCTCGGTGCTGGTGGATTGCGAATAATCGGGCATTGCGCCTCCATTGGCCAATGAGCCGATATAAATCTTATCCACTCCGCGTCCGGTCTGCTCGGCATATCCAGCGGTTTTCAGAATCAAGGCCAGTCGGGGATTCCTCGATCTAGGCTGTGCAGACAGGAGGTTGTCTTCGCTTATGCCCTCGATGAAGCCGCCCGGGTTGGAAATGGTCAGGCCATCGGTGTCAATCATGAACCGCACGCTGCCGATCCGTGCATAGTCGCGATGGCAGAACGCGTTTACCATGGCTTCGCGGAGAGCCTGAGGGTCGAAATCCGGCACGTTCATATGTATCAATCCGCTCATGATTTCGTGGCCGGGGTTCCATGGTTGTATTAAATCGCTGATTTTGCCGAACATGTCAACCAGCGGCAGCACAAATGGATCCGTGTTTATTCGCGGTGTCGTACCTTCCATGACCTGGAACGTGGCTGAGGCTGTGGGTATGCAGCGCTTGATGGCTTCGGTGGTGCCAATGGTCAATAACCCGGCAATGGTGGGAAGCTCTTCACCCTCATTGCCGGACACCAGTCCAAGAGCCCTGTCGAAGTCCGTATCGTCGAAAGTCAGCAGTGAACTGTTTGTATTGGTCTCGCGAATGTGCTGGCGCAATTGGTTCCGGGCTTCGGTATCCAAATCTGTGAGCTCGCCGCCTGGGGCTGGCATGTCGCTGTAATCGTAACTGCGTTGTTGTGAGAGACGGCTGATGAATTGCGAGACGAATAACGGCACTACTTCGGGAGTGCCGTCGGCTTTGAGCCGGCGTTGCAGAGTCTTGCCGTTGCTTGTGGATACGATTTGCTGACTGTTATCTACTTCTATTACTACCACTTGGCAGCCATGTTCGTGAAAAGACTCGATTCGGGTGGTCTGCTGCGGTACGGTTTTGTTGAATATGAAGGCCGCGAGTCCATTGATATTGGAATGCTGTTCGGAGACGCCGGTGACTATGCCGTTATCTTCGATTCCGAGATAGAGCGTGCCGCCTTGTGTGTTCGCGAGGGCAACGACGTTATCTACGATTTCATCGTCTGATTGCGGGCGGCGCTGCTCGCTTTTGAATTCGACGGTCAGAGATTCCCGATCTGGTAACATCGCTTTCCTTTCATAACCTTTCATAATTCTAACATGTAAGATTTATCTCTTACATGTCAGAATTATGAAAGATAGGTAAGGAAGGTCAGATTCCTAAATTTAATTGTGGTGGAAGCCTTCGGGCGACACCTAGGAGGAGCCGATGCGTCGGCTCATTATGCTTCAGTCTCTGCTGATTCCTTCTTGAGAGAAGGAACGGATGTTTTGATGTATTTTTGAGGCGAGCAACATCATAAATCTGGGACGTTGCCTTGGACGTTTTCTGTTTGTGTGTGGAGGCTTTTGCGATGTCCCCCTTCTCATATCGGGATGGGAATTGTTTCGATCGGAATGCTGACGTTTTCGGGATTCTTGGTTCTTGTTCCTGATAGGGGAGGGCCGGAACGTCAAATAGATGAAAGGGATGGAGTCTTGGACGCGTTTTTCTTGCCATGGTCGCATGCCTCCGGCCGCTTTGGCACGTTCTGTGTCCCGTAAATGTCGCACGATTCCATTTTTCGGCCGTTTTTTGGAATCGTGCTACATCGCACACCCCCGTACTCGCGCGAAAGTGCCGGAAAAGCCGGTTCGGGGGCATGAAATAGGTGGGAGAATCGTGTTTCGACAGAAAAAATGTTGCACGATTCGAAATTTGCCACGAAAATCGGAATCGTGCAACGAAATTCGTCGTTTCCTTCCGTGGTTTCTTATCTCTTGGCAGGTTCTCGCGGCATCTGCCTTTCAGTATCCTACAGTCTGCATGATTAAGGAATCCGTGCGTCTAACCTTATATCGGCCGCGCGGATTTCTCTTGGCGAAATCGTGATTGCCGGTATTATCGACGCCCCCTCATGAAACATCATCATTGAGCATCATCACGCTGCTCTACTTGATGCTTTTGTCGAATAAATCTGCATGCCGTCGCCAGTTATGCTGAACATTATTGGCGTTCAGCATAGACACCGTTCTCATCGCGAAACGTCGGCTTGACTGAACGTACACTATTGCAGATATTCTCCAACCTTGTCCACAAAGTGGCTGACATTAGCTGAATAGTTTGGATAGGCAATGCTTAACTGTTCATGATTTTGGGCGTAAACCAACACAACATTGTTGTATTCGAATTCGGTTCCCTTATTGGTCGCTGCCTCAATTCGGTCTTCAAGATCGCCGTATTTTTGCAATGCTTCAGAAAGCTGATCTTGGCGGAAAGACTCGATATCAAGGAGTTGATCTTCGCGAGAAAGTTTGAGGAGAAACAGCGTTGCCGCTTTATCCGTTGGAGGATTCAAAGGGAAGATGCTGTCTGTGGACGCTGCCAAATCATCCAATAAGCATGATGAGCATTCAAGCGTCTGAAGCTCTTTTACCAATTCCTTTTGGCTGCGTTCAAAGCCGGGAACCTGCGGGGCTCCCTCTTCGAGAGCGAATAGGCTGGAAACAATTTGAAAGAATTGAATCCTTTCCTGGTCTTCAGGCCCTACGGCCTGTCTACGAACTTCGGGGCTTTTGTATTCGGTGCCATAGATTTCTCCAGCGGCCTCAACAGCTGTTGCCCAGTAATGTTGAAGCTGTGTTCGAATCTGTACCTCCACTTGATAAGAGCCTGTTTGAGTCTCAGGTTTGAACAGAAGGTGGCGGGATCGGTATCCGGACTTTTGCGGATTGAGGATATAGTCCTTCTCTCCGCTGCCTTTCTTGAGAGGGATTTGAGATTTCAGAATTTCAGCCGCTTGACGGACCTGATTATTGGTCTCTAAAATCAGACGGCATCCTCCGATATCATCCAATTCGCCTAATTTCAGGTGGGTTTGGGCGCGTTGCAGTTTACGAATGATGGAAGCAATTCGTTTGAGACGATAAGTGCAGACGGATTCGGCAAAATAATTTGAGCACTTTAAGACCTCTGAAAAACACTCTTGAGTGGCTTCGATATGCTGATCACGCCAAGCTTGTGCTGTATCGATAGCGAGCTGGTATTCTTCCGGCGAAACTGATTGTGCTCCTGCACGTAATATTTTCCCAGCATTGTTCGCTCTGTTCCGACTGATAGTGCCGAGGCTGATGGTAGTAAGGGGCGCGTCCATGGCCATCCACTATACTAGACTGATTTCAGATTTCATATATATGAGGGGAGGATTGACATGGCAACTGTGGTGGATGTCGCGGCGTACATTCTTAAACGCTGTGGAGCAATGACCACTATGAAATTACAAAAGCTCGCGTTCTATTCGCAGGCGGAATCTTTGGCTCGTCGTGGACATCCTCTTTTTGACGAAGATTTCCAAGCATGGCGTGGCGGCCCTGTATGTCGTGAACTGTATGCGCAGCACAGGGGAAAATTCCTTATCCGTGAAGGCGAGCTTCCTGTGAACGACTGTGGAAAGACGCTTTCTGAAGAAGAAAAGCAAACCATAGATGCAGTGTGCGCGGTGCTGTCGTCTCGTACGGGAAATGAGCTAAGCATAAGGACGCACGCTGAGAGCCCTTGGAAAATCGCGCGCGGTGATTTGCCGCCTTCCGCTCCATGCGGCACGATTATCAGCAAAAAGACAATTCAAGAATATTATGCCGCTAATCCCATTGTGCGGGAAAGTATGCAGAAACAAGTGCCAACGCCGAACACCTTTATTTGATCACTCACAGTCATCTAGGCGTCTAGAACGCTGTTCCCCGTGATTGACGTTAGCTACGTGCCGGTCAACGAGGGGTGGCGGATGGCTCTTGACGGATGAAGTCGAGCAGGATGCGGACCGCGTAGATCGCCAGCAGGATTCCAAGTATTTGAAGAATTGCCAACGGCTTGCTGGTAGAGGTTCTTCAGGTTGAACAGTCGGACCCAGAGCAGTTACTCGGAAGTTGCGTAGTAGATGATTGTGTTGAAATAGCCCAACAAAACATCACCAGCTTCATCGAGATGGGTGACGTTTCTGGGACTCTTGGTTCCTCTCTGATAAAGCGCATTAAAATATATGGAAAAAAGGGGGAGTCTGCCTTGGATGCGTTTTTCTTGCGGTGGTTGCATGCTTCTGGCCGCTTCGGCACGTTCTGTGTCCCTAAATGTCGCACGATTCCATTTTCGGCTGTTTTTTGGAATCGTGCTACATCGTGCACCCCCGTAGTTGCAGAAAAGTGCCGAAAAAACCGGTTTGGGGGGTATGGAATAGGCGGAAAACCGCATTTCGGCAGGAAAAATGTTGCACGATTCGAAATTTGCCCCGAAAATCGGAATCGTGCAACAAAATTCGTCGTTTCCTTCCGTGGGTCCTCATCTCTTGGCAGGTTCTTGCGGCATGGTGTCCGCTGCAAGCTTGGTGTTTGGACGGTGAGGCGAGGGGCTCAGTGGCGTGCGCAGGGTCTGCCGATCGCGATCGTGGAGGAGATCGCGTTCGAGAACGG
>OLOB01002290.1_pt1 | contig 11339 bp, 9 predicted proteins | sample 1671911 | NCBI WGS metagenome assembly OLOB01 (sample SAMEA3136625, study PRJEB25190) | human gut metagenome | biome: human gut; feature: human-associated habitat; material: faeces | place: Austria | collected 2013
CGGGAGAACGAGACGGCCAGGGAAAATGAAGAGAATGGTATGAGTAGCCAACAGGAGGGAGAACAGGAAAAAAATGGGAATGAAGAAGAGCAACAGGAGAGAAAAACAGATGAGAATGAGCCACAGACAACAGAGAATGCAGGCACAGCAACTGCACAGCTTCCGGCGTGGACTACAGCAGTAGAGTCGACACCAAAGATAGACCTTTCCATGGAGCGGCTCAGTGATTTTCACTATCTGCTGAACAATTTCTTTGTGGTAGATCCGAACACAACAGTGGACGGGTCACAGATCAATGCCAGTACATTTTTGGGAGATTCGCTGACACTGGAAGAAGACAGCAGCGTTCCGCAGATCCTTATTTACCATACTCATTCGCAGGAAGGATTTGCCGATTCTATCGAGGGAGATGAGGCAACAAGCGTAGTCGGTGTGGGAAATTATCTCGAGAGTATTCTGCGGGACATTTATGGATATCAGGTGATCCACAGAAAGGATACTTTCGATCTGATGGAAGGTCAGCTGGACCGGAGCAAGGCATATAACTATGCACTTCCGGTGATCGGGCAGGTGTTGGAGGAAAATCCTACGATTCAGGTGGTGATCGATCTGCACAGGGATGGAGTACCGGAAGGAAAGCATCTGGTGACGGAAATCAACGGAAAACCGACAGCGCAGATCATGTATTTTAACGGACTCAGCAGAACGGTAAAAAACGGGAATCTGGATACACTTCCCAATCCTTATATCGAAGATAATCTCTCATTTTCGTTTCAGCTGTCTTATCAGGCGGCGCGGTACTATCCACAGTTGACACGGTGTATTTATCTCAAAGGATATCGGTATAATCTTCATGTGCGGCCGCGCTCGATTCTCCTGGAAGTGGGCGCACAGACCAATACGGTGGAAGAGGCGATGAATGCGATGGAACCCTTCAGTGTGATTCTGGATAAAGTATTGAAGGGACAGTAAAAACTATGCTATAATAAAAGGCAATGTAAAATTACAGAGTGTCCGGATACCCGATGCAATCAGAGAATCAGGTAGATGGCACCAAAAGAAGAAAAAGTTCAACAGTGACAAACACCTGAGTATAAAGAAAGAAATCGGAGGTACTAAAGTGGCAGATTTTGATCAAAGTAAAATTCGTAATTTCTGTATTATAGCCCATATTGATCACGGAAAATCTACCCTGGCAGACCGGATCATTGAGATGACCGGTCTGCTGACAGAAAGAGAGATGCAGTCCCAGGTACTGGATAATATGGATCTGGAACGTGAGAGAGGAATTACTATCAAGGCACAGACCGTGAGAACCGTATATAAGGCAAAAGACGGGGAAGAATATATTTTCAACCTGATCGACACTCCCGGGCATGTAGACTTTAACTATGAAGTATCCCGAAGCCTTGCAGCTTGTGACGGGGCAATTCTGGTAGTGGATGCCGCACAGGGGGTAGAAGCACAGACGCTTGCCAATGTATACCTTGCGCTGGATCATGATCTGGATGTAGTACCGGTATTAAATAAGATCGATCTTCCAAGTGCCGATCCGGAACGTGTGATTGAAGAGATTGAGGATGTGATCGGAATAGAGGCAGAGGATGCGCCGCAGATTTCTGCAAAGACTGGACTGAATGTAGATCAGGTGCTGGAAGAAATCGTGGCAAAGATACCGGCACCAACCGGAGATCCGAAAGCACCGCTTCAGGCGTTGATCTTTGATTCTTTATATGATGCGTATAAAGGTGTTATCGTATTTTGCAGAATCAAAGAAGGAACTGTAAAAAAAGGAACACCGATCCTTATGATGGCGACAGGAGCTAAGGCAGAAGTAGTAGAAGTTGGTTATTTTGGGGCCGGACAGTTTATTCCGTGTGAGGAACTGAGTGCCGGAATGGTAGGCTATATTACGGCAAGTCTTAAGAACGTAAAGGATACCCGCGTGGGTGATACGGTAACCAATGCGGCACATCCATGTGCAGAACCGCTTCCGGGATATAAGAAAGTAAATCCAATGGTTTACTGTGGATTATATCCGGCAGATGGCGCAAAATACCCGGATCTCAGGGATGCGTTGGAGAAATTACAGTTAAATGATGCATCACTGCAGTTCGAACCTGAGACTTCAATTGCACTGGGATTCGGATTCCGCTGTGGATTCCTTGGACTTCTGCATCTGGAGATCATTCAGGAACGTCTGGAAAGAGAATATAATCTGGATCTGGTAACAACTGCGCCGGGGGTTATCTATAAAGTACACAAGACAAATGGAGATGTGATAGAGCTTACGAATCCATCGAACCTTCCGGATCCTTCAGAGATCGAATATATGGAAGAGCCAATGGTAAAAGCAGAGATCATGGTGACATCGGAGTTTATCGGTGCGATCATGGATCTGTGCCAGGAACGTCGAGGCGTATATGAAGGTATGGAGTATATTGAAGAGACACGTGCAGTATTACATTACCAGCTCCCGCTTAATGAAATCATTTATGATTTCTTTGATGCATTAAAATCAAGATCAAGAGGATATGCTTCGTTTGACTATGAGATGGCCGGTTATGTGAAGTCAGAACTTGTCAAACTGGATATCCTGATCAATAAAGAAGAAGTCGATGCATTGTCATTTATCATTCATGCAGATACTGCATACGAACGCGGAAGAAAGATGTGCGAGAAGTTAAAAGAAGAGATCCCGAGACAGTTATTCGAGATTCCAATCCAGGCAGCAATCGGAAGTAAGATCATCGCGCGTGAAACAGTTCGTGCGATGCGTAAAGACGTGCTGGCAAAATGTTATGGTGGAGATATCAGCCGTAAGAGAAAGCTTCTGGAAAAACAGAAAGAAGGAAAGAAACGTATGCGTCAGGTGGGCAACGTAGAGATTCCGCAGAAAGCATTTATGAGTGTATTGAAGCTGGATGATAAATAATGAGACCATTAGAGTTATATATCCATATTCCATTTTGTGTAAAAAAATGTCGGTACTGTGATTTCCTGTCTGCGCCTGCAACACCTGAAGCGAGACAGGAGTATGTCATGGGCTTGTGCCAGAAGATCCGTTCTTATTATGATCTTGCCGGTATGTACCATGTAAGCAGTATTTTTATAGGAGGCGGTACACCGTCCATATTAGAAACTCAGCAGATGAGGAGTATCTTCGATGCGATACGTGCTACATTTCCAATTGATTCGGACGCGGAGATCACGGTAGAAGTGAACCCGGGGACAGTAGATAAGTTGAAATTGATGGCATATCGGAATGTCGGGATTAATCGTCTGAGTATCGGATTACAGTCAACGGATGATCAGGAATTAAAGATGCTCGGAAGAATTCATACATATAAAGACTTCCTGGATACCTATACGCTTGCAAGAGAAGTGGGATTTCAGAATATCAATGTAGATCTGATGTCGGGAATTCCATTTCAGACATTGGGAGGATGGGAAGATACATTAAAAAAAGTGGCAGAACTTGGTCCGGAACATATCTCCGCATACAGTCTGATCATCGAAGAAGGAACGCCGTTCTATGAAAAGTACGGAGAGGGTGAACGCGCTGAGGCGAGAAGAAGAAGAGAACTTCCGGATGAAGATACAGAACGGATGATGTATCAGTTTACAAAAAATATTTTGTGGAGTTACGGCTATCACAGATATGAGATATCTAATTATGCCAAAGAAGGATATGAATGCCGGCATAACCTTGGATACTGGAACCGCACAGAATATCTGGGAATCGGAACCGGTGCGGCATCTCTTATCAATAACCAACGATTCGTAGAAGGCGGTGAGATCGAAGTTCTTAGTTTGCAGAATCAGATGGAAGAATATATGTTTCTGGGGCTCAGAAAAATCGAAGGAGTATCCAAGACTGACTTCAGGCAGACTTTCGGAAGAAGTATTGAAAATGCATATGGAAAAGTACTGATCGATATGTACCAAAAGCAGCTGCTTGAAGACACCGGCGAATACATCCGGTTAACAGAAAAAGGAATCGATGTCAGCAACTATGTCATGAGCGAGTTTCTATTTTAAATTGTTCCAATCAAGATATCACAACGGTTAAGGTTCCATTATATAATTATTATGGCATACAAAAACGTAACTGAATAAAAGGATAGAAGCCATTTCTGTGCATATGAGGTCATGGTTTGTTGCTCTAGAGTTTCTCCATGATTGAATCAGCACAGAAATGGCTTCTATCCTTTTATTCAGGTCCGGGGTAAGTCACCAAAATAATTACTACAACAACTTCGCCATTACTAACGCATAAATCTCCTGGTTCCGTTTCTGCCAGTTGTTTGCAATGGTTGCAGCTTCAGATTCTGTCGGGGCTGTTACGGTGAGGTCGATCAGAGGAAGTCCCTGTTCGATGACCTGACAGCGTACAGAATATTCCATGTTGGAATTCTCGAAATAGTCCGCTTTTACGGACATCTCATTTTTTAATTCGTAATGTTTCTCTTTTAAAAATTCGTCGATATCATGCTGGATTGCAGGAGAGATATCGTTTGTAAAATAATGGATGGTCTCTGCTCCGTCTTCCGTAAGATGGTAAAATGTACGGTGATGAGTAGATTCTTCACGAATAAATCCTGATTCCAGAAGTTCGGATAAAGCCTGCTGTAATTTAAAGTAGGTTGTATATCCTTCATCCAGAATAAATTCTGATATCTGGGAATTGGTAAGAGGAAAATCAACTTCGTTCAACATATACAAAATGATCAATTTATATAACGTAAAAGATTTGGCCAAGGTTAACACTCCTTTCCCTGCCAGATGTCATGTGTTTTTAAGTAAGACTGGAACTGATTCAGAACTTGCCTTTTGTTACAGGTCCATAAAGGGGCGATCAAAAGATTTTTTGGTCCGTCTCCGGTTAATCGGTGGATAACGATGTCCGGTCTTAAGTGGCTGATACACATCCCGAGAAGCTGGTAGTATTCTTCCGGTGTGGGAATGTAGAATGGAGAGGCCAGGTAGATGTCGGCCAGATCGGTATCTTTTAATACATGTAAAAGCTGCAGTTTGATGCCCTGAATATCCTGGTGGTTCAGGTATTCTATGGTCTTGAGTATATCCTGTTCGGTTTCATTTGGAAGACACAGGATTGTATGGACAATAACATCGATTCCACGCTTTCGAAGCTCGGATACTGCATTTTCAAATACCGGAAGCTCATAACCTCTGCGGATATATCGGGCGCTTTCTTCATGAATAGTCTGAAGACCAAGTTCAACCCAGACTGGTTTGATCCGGTTTAAGTTTTCCAGGAGATCCAGAATCTTTTCGCTTAGACAATCCGGTCTGGTAGCTATGGAAAGAATCCGGATATCAGGATGTGTAATTGCTTCCATATATAATGTTTCCAGATATTCTAAAGAAGCATAAGTGTTGGTATATGCCTGAAAATAAGCAATGTAAGATGATCCGGTATATTTTTTTGCAGACTGCTGCTTCCCGGCTTCAATCTGCTCTGTGACAGACAGAGTACGACTGGCGGCAAAATCGCCGGAACCTCCACGGCTGCAGAAAATGCAACCGTGGGTTCCGAGGGTACCATCCCTGTTTGGACATGTCATGCCGCCGTCGAGAGATATCTTATAGAGCTTTTCACCATAAGTCTTTTTCAGATAATAATCCAGAGAATAGTATCTTTTTTCTCCCCAGTGTACGGTCATATCAGATCAGTTCCTTTACAGCACGGCTTACAACATCTGCAACACGTGGGTCAAATGCTTCAGGAAGAATATTATTTTCATTCAGCTCTTCATCAGGAACAAGACCTGCGATTGCTTTTGCAGTAGCCAGTTTCATATCTTCGGTGATGGCAGTAGCACGTCCCTCGAGAGCACCTTTGAAGATACCAGGGAAAGCAACCACGTTATTTACCTGGTTCGGGAAGTCGGAACGGCCGGTTCCTACTACTTTAGCGCCCGCAGCTTTTGCAATATCCGGCATGATTTCAGGTACCGGATTGGCCATGGCAAATAAGATGGCATCTTTGTTCATAGAAGCAACCATTTCCGGTGTAACAATATTCGGAGCCGATACGCCGACAAAAATATCAGCGCCTTTTAATGCATCGGCGAGTTTACCGGTTTTCTGTTCCAGGTTGGTTACTTCAACCATCTTCTCCTGCATCCAGTTGAGGTCTTTGGAATCTTTTCCGAGAATTCCATTTATGTCGCACATGGTGACATGTTTAAAGCCGTAGGTCAGGAGCAGTTTGGTAATGGCAACTCCGGCAGAACCGGCACCATTTACGACAACTTTGGAAGATTCCTTATCTTTTCCGGTTACTTTCATAGCATTAATGATTCCGGCAAGAACTACGATAGCAGTTCCGTGCTGGTCATCATGAAATACAGGAATGTCCAGCAGTTCTTTCAGTCGTTCTTCGATTTCAAAGCATCTTGGAGCACTGATGTCTTCCAGATTGATCCCTCCGAAAGCAGGGGCGATATTTACAACTGTTTTGATGATCTCTTCAGTATCCTGTGTGTCAAGACAGATCGGTACAGCGTTGACACCACCGAATTCTTTAAAAAGAACAGCCTTTCCTTCCATAACGGGCATTGCCGCAAGAGCACCGATATTACCAAGACCGAGTACGGCACTTCCGTCAGAAACAACAGCTACAGTATTGGATTTCATAGTATAAGTATAGGCAGCCTCGGGATCTTTTGCGATTACCTTACAAGGTTCTGCAACACCAGGGGTATAGGCAATTGCAAGATCTTCACGTGAATTTACGTGGGATTTTGCACAAGTTTCAATCTTTCCATGCCATTCTTCGTGCATTTTCAGGGCTTTTTCACTATTCGTCATTTTATGGATACCACCTTTTCATAAGTTTGTTTAATCATATCATTCATAGAAGTTCAAGTCAATATACGCACAAAAGAGGAATTGGGTAGAATAGATATACCGTTATGAAAAAGAACTTTAAAAAAGAACAAAGATGTAGTATAATATCTCCATGTTTCAAATAGTATCGTCATTTCTGACGTGATTTTCCAGTAAAGTAAGAGATGCTACTTAATAAATGAAGAAACTAGAATGAAAGCAGTTTGATGTGAAAGGACTAATATGATGAGAGAAAAATATGAATCTCTTCCGCTGGCGACGTTAAAAGATCTCGCTAAAGCAAGAGGATTAAAGGGAATTTCCACCATGAAAAAGGCAGAACTGATAGAGCGTATGCTGGAAGAAGATGAAAAAGAAAAGAAATCGGCACGAGAAACCGTGAAAGAATTATCTGCTAATACAGGAGATAAAGAAGTACATGATATAGATAAGCTGGACAGTGGAATTACGGCACATGGGATTCTTGAAGTTATGCAGGATGGTTATGGATTTATCCGAAGTGCTAATTATCTGCCGGGGGAAAACGATGTCTATGTATCTCCGTCTCAGATCCGAAGATTTAATCTGAAAACAGGAGATATACTGGAAGGAAATACAAGAATCAAAACACAGCAGGAAAAATTCAGTGCACTTTTATATCTTTCAAAGATCAATGAGATGGATCCTATGAAGGCTATGCACAGAAAAAATTTTGAAGATATGACACCAATCTTTCCGAATGAAAGACTGAGTCTGGAATGTGGAAAGACAAGTACTGCAATGCGCATTATGGATTTGATGTCTCCGATCGGAAAAGGACAGAGAGGTATGATCGTCTCACCACCGAAAGCAGGAAAGACAACCTTATTAAAGCAGGTTGCATTATCCGTACAAAAGAATAATCCGGAAGTACATCTTTTGATTCTTCTGATCGATGAGCGTCCGGAAGAAGTAACGGATATCCGTGAATCAATAGAGGGACCGAATGTAGAAGTAATCTATTCTACGTTTGATGAGCTTCCTGAGCACCATAAGCGTGTATCAGAGATGGTGATCGAACGGGCCAAACGACTGGTAGAGCACAAAAAAGATGTCATGATCCTGATTGACAGTATTACAAGACTGGCAAGAGCTTATAACCTTACAGTACCTCCGTCAGGAAGAACATTATCCGGAGGACTTGATCCTGCAGCACTTCACATGCCGAAGCGTTTCTTTGGCGCGGCGAGAAATATGAGAGAAGGCGGAAGTCTTACAATACTGGCAACGGCACTTGTGGATACGGGAAGCAAGATGGACGATGTTGTATATGAAGAATTTAAAGGAACCGGTAATATGGAACTGGTATTGGACCGCAAGCTTTCCGAAAAAAGAATGTTTCCTGCTATTGATATCTTAAAATCAGGAACAAGAAGAGAAGATCTTCTGCTTTCAAAAGAGGAACAGGAAGCTGTTGAAAGTATGAGAAGAGCACTGAACGGACTGCGTCCGGAAGAGGCGGTAGATAACATACTGAATATGTTCTCAAGAACGCGGAATAATGAAGAATTAATACAAATGGTAAAAAAGACAAAATTTATCTAGACAAAACTTGATTCTTGTGTTACAATGAACAAGCTGTGTAAATAAAAGAAATTTACTGCACATTAAGTGCGTGTCAAAAAATAAAGAAGAGGTGAAAATCATGAAAGAAGGAATACATCCAAATTATTATCAGGCAACTGTAACTTGTAACTGTGGAAATACATTCGTAACAGGATCTACAAGTGAAGAAATCCACGTAGAAATCTGTTCTAAATGTCATCCATTCTATACAGGACAGCAGAAAGCAACTCAGGCTCGTGGCCGTGTTGATAAGTTCAATAAGAAATACGGAATGGACAAATAAGATTACAAGTATTGGGTTGAGGTTTTTGAATCTCAACCCTTTTTTCATTACAATAGATCTTCGGGCAAGAGATAGTCTTTGTTCCAGAAGATGTGGTATAAGGAGAATATATGAAATCATCAAATATCGGCGGACAGGCAGTTTTAGAGGGAATCATGATGAAGAATCAGGATCGTTATGCTGTGGCTGTCAGAAAACCGGACGGAGAGATCTTTGTTCAGACAGAGACGTTTCACAGTATTACCGGCAATTGGAAAAAACTGACTACGATTCCTTTTGTCCGGGGGGTTTTTAATTTTATTGATTCCATGGTACTTGGAATCAAGACGCTGACTTTTTCGGCGAGTTTTTACGAAGAGGAAGAAGAAAAAGAGCTTTCCGGAAAAGATCTGAAAAAGAAAGAAAAGCAAGAGAACCTGATAATGGCAGGAACGGTTGCCTTTTCCATTGTTGCAGCAGTTGCAATCTTTATGATATTGCCGTATTTTCTGTCGACACTTATGAAACCGGTTATTCCGTCGTATCATCTTAGAACCGTGATAGAAGGTGTTGTCCGGATTGGAATTTTTATTGTGTATATTTTGCTGATTTCCAGAATGGAGGATATTCAGAGAACATTTATGTACCACGGTGCGGAGCATAAGTGTATCAACTGTATTGAACATGGGCTGCCGCTTACGGTGGAGAATGTAAGGAAAAGTTCGAGACAGCATAAAAGATGTGGGACAAGTTTTCTGTTTTTTGTGCTGGCGATCAGTATTATTTTACTGTTGCTGATTCGGGTGGAATCGCCTTTGATGCGGGTGGTTGTCCGTATTGCACTGCTTCCGGTGATCGCCGGAATCTCTTATGAGGTGTTGAAACTGGCGGGGAACAGTGAAAATGCCCTGGTCAATCTGTTAAGTAAGCCGGGAATGGCAATTCAGATGATGACAACCCGTGAACCGGATGATGATATGATAGAAGTAGCGATACAGGCAGTAGAAGCTGTATTTGACTGGAGGGCGTATGAACGGGAAAATTTTCACACTTCGTAATCTCTACCAGAGTGGAACAGAAAAACTTGAAAAGGCAGGGATACGGGAAGCAAAACTGGATGCCTGGTATCTGCTTGAATATAAGACCGGAATCAGCAGAGCAGTATTTTTGGCAGACCCGGACAGAGAAGTAGAAGAAGAAAAAGCAGAAAGCTATCAGAAAGATATCTGCACAAGAGCAAGAAGAATTCCACTTCAGCATATTACCGGTGAACAGGAATTCATGGGATTAAATTTTAAAGTGAATGAAAATGTGCTGGTTCCAAGACAGGATACAGAGATTCTGGTAGAAGAGGCTTTAAAACGGATCAGACCAGATATGCAGATCCTGGACATGTGTACCGGTTCGGGATGTATTCTGGAAAGTATTTTGAAATTCGGCGAAAAAAAACAGATGCATCTGAAAGGAACCGGCTGCGATATTTCGGAAGAGGCATTGAAAGTTGCACGAGAAAACAACAGCCGTCTGGGAACAGATGCAAGATTTATAAAAAGTGATCTGTTTGAATCTGTCACCGGAAAATACGATATGATCGTGTCTAATCCGCCTTATATCAGGACAGAAGAAATCAGTCGTCTGGATGAGGAAGTAAAACTTCATGATCCATGGATTGCGCTGGATGGAAAAGAGGACGGACTTTATTTTTATCGTCTGATCGTAAAAGACAGTATAAGATATCTGAACAAGGGAGGATATATCCTGTTCGAGATTGGCTTTGATCAGGGAAAAGATGTATCAGAACTTTTGAAAAATAAAGGATATGAGGAAATCGAGATAAAAAAGGATTTAGCGGGACTTGACCGCGTAGTTATGGGAAGGTACAATAAAGAGTAATGTTAAGGAGGAAATACCATGTTTGATAAATTAGAAGATCTGCGCATCCGTCTGGATGAGATATTAAATGAACTTCAGGAACCGGATGTGGCAAATGACCAGAACCGCTTCCGCAAACTTATGAAAGAGCAGAATGATCTGACTCCGATTGTAGAGGCGTATAATGAATACAAAGAATGCAAGCAGGCAATTGAGGACAGCCTTGAGATGTTAGAGGAAGAGTCCGATGAAGAGATGCGTGAACTTGCAAAAGAAGAGTTGAATGATAACAAGAAACGTGTAGAAGAACTGGAACAGGAACTGAAGATCCTTCTTCTTCCAAAGGACCCTAACGATGAAAAGAACGTTATCGTTGAGATCCGTGCCGGTGCAGGCGGAGATGAGGCTGCACTTTTTGCGGCAGAGATCTACCGTATGTATATGCATTATGCAGAAAGCCAGAGATGGAAAGTCGAGCTGGTAGAATGTGAAGAGATCGGTATCGGCGGAATGAAAAATGTAACATTCATGATCGATGGTAAAGGTGCTTATTCCAAGATGAAATACGAATCCGGGGTACACCGTGTACAGCGTGTACCGGAGACCGAATCCGGTGGACGTATCCATACCTCTACGATCACAGTAGCGGTGATGCCGGAGGCAGAAGATGTAGATATCCAGATTGATGAGAAAGATATCCGTATCGATGTTATGCGTGCATCTGGTAACGGTGGACAGTGTGTCA
>OLOB01002292.1_pt1 | contig 11336 bp, 9 predicted proteins | sample 1671911 | NCBI WGS metagenome assembly OLOB01 (sample SAMEA3136625, study PRJEB25190) | human gut metagenome | biome: human gut; feature: human-associated habitat; material: faeces | place: Austria | collected 2013
ATTTTCAGAAGCATCTGTAAAGCCTGCGGCCTCTGCTTCTTCTTCTGTTGCCATTTTCGGTGTCACTGTAGGCTCAGCCTCGGAAGTATCTTTATCGTTTTCTGCATCATTCGTATATTCTTTTGTATCTTCTGTTTTCGTCTCTGCGTCTTCTGCTGCCTTACTGCCACATCCGACAAGTGTACCTGCTGCCAGCATCGCCGCAAAAAGCACTGCAAGAATTCTGGATTTCATGATCCGTTCCTCCTTATCTTTTTCTTACAATATCCACAGTGTAACATTATGCACAAATAAAGTCAATTCCGGTGCTGTTCAAAACCACCGCTTGTATCAAACGCGATGCTCTGTTACAATAGACACAGAAATATCATACAAAATATACATCTAAACCATATACGAAAGGAATGAATTTTCAATGAAAAAAATCGCAAGTTTTACGATTGACCATATCAAGCTACAGCCGGGCATTTATGTTTCCCGTAAGGATTATCTCGGAGAGGAAGTAATCACCTCTTTTGATATCCGTATGACCTCCCCGAATGAAGAACCAGTCATGAATACTGCTGAACTGCATGCCATGGAACATCTCGCAGCTACTTTTCTCCGTAACCATGCAGAATTTGGACCAAAGATCATCTACTGGGGACCGATGGGCTGCCGTACCGGCAATTACCTGCTTCTTGCAGGCGATTATGAATCCAGAGATATCGTACCTCTGATGATTGAAATGTTTGAATTTATCCGTGATTTCGAGGGAGAGATTCCGGGGGCATCCGCAAAAGACTGCGGTAACTATCTCGATATGAATCTTGGCATGGCAAAATATCTTGCCGACAAGTATCTCAAAAATGTCCTCTATGACATTCAGCCGGACCGCCTTACTTATCCGGAATAAACTGACCAGACCATTACCTGAATGTACTTTCAGACAACGAACAAAAACACCGGGCTTACATAAAGTCCGGTGTTTCTTTGTGCATATATAATATGTGATTTACTGTGCAGCCTGTGCGGTCGTACCTGTCGTCGCAGTACCGGCCGGTGCCTCCGTTGAAACATACTGGGAACTTACATAACCGGTCTGATTATTGACAGTTACTTCTACCCACTGTCCGTCTTCGCTGACACCTGTGCTTGTCAGTGCCTGTCCTACTGTCGTTCCGGTAATGATCTGTGCATCTGTGCTGCAGTCCGAACGGACGTTGACACCTTCGATCGCATAATATGTAGCATTTTGTTTTATGATATTTACACCTGCTGCTGTCTGAGACATTTCCGGTGCCGGAGTCGGCGTAGCTTCCGGAGTCGGTGTAGCTTCCGGTGTAGGAGTTGCAGTTGGAGTCGGAGTTGCTTCAATCACAGTCACAGTAGAGTCTTCTCCTCCCGTGCTATATCCACATCCGGATGCCACAACAGCCAATCCGGCCAGCACGATCAGTAATCTGGATTTCTTCATAGAAATAATTTCCTCCTTTATAACGCATAAGCCTATCAACACTATACCCCAATTCCGCTATATTATGCAAGTCTTTTTTTGTAGTCTCCTCTGTCTGTAACGACTTCACAGCCAATCCGCTCCATCCGTCTGCTGAGACACATTCTGCATTCCGCAGCTTCGTCACCTGTGCATATTTTTCCATCATACAACATGTATTTTTTTCTGACTGAAACAGGAGAAAGATTCGGCATCACAACATTGGCACCTGACAAAACACCCATTTCTCTTCCTCTTGGATGAATCGTCCCAAGGGCAGTCGTTGCAGGAAGCAGCACATTCGGGAGCATCAGACGCAACAATGCAAGATAAAACAGTGTATCATCCAGCGTTCCACTTCTTTCATTGCAAAATGGGGTATCCTTATGTGCAATAAACGGCCCGATTCCAACCATTTCCGGATCAAGCTCCTTCAGAAACAAAAAGTCTTCCACGAGGTCATCCACTGTCTGTAACGGTGAACCCACCATGAATCCTGCTCCCGTCTGATAGCCCAGTTTCTTAAGTATCCGAAGACAGCTTTTGCGGTTTTCTCCGGACATTTCCAGCGGATGAAGCCGCATATAATGACGTGGATCAGCCGTTTCATGTCGTAACAGATACCTGTCAGCCCCTGCCTCTCTGTATGCACGGTAGCTTTCTTCTGATTTTTCTCCTATGGAAAGAGTCAGTGCGCAATCCGGATATTGTTCTTTAATCTTTCGTACAATCTGTACGATCCTGTCATCTGTAAAAAAGCCGTCCTCGCCGCCCTGTAGAACAAAGGTACGAAAACCAAGCTCATATCCCTGCCTGCAGCATTCCAGAATATCTTCTTCCGTCAGTCTGTAACGCTGTGCATTCTGATTGCTCCGACGGATTCCACAATAATAGCAGTCATTTTTACAGTAATTGGTAAATTCGATCAGACCACGTACATAAATCTTATTTCCGTACACTTCCTGCCGGACCTGATTTGCCAGCTCCCGTGCATACTGATCTGTCTCTTCTGAACGATTCGCCAAAAGTCGGTGAAACTCTTCTGCAGTCAGCATCTGTTCCTGATGCAGTTTATCAATTAATCTTTTCATGTATTCTCTCCAGCAGAAATATTTACATTTGTTTTTTTCCTCTGGCAATATATTTTCCGAGTTTTTCTTTTACCAGTCGGCCATCGTCTACCGTCAGACTGCCTCTTAAAAATACTTTATCAATTCCGCAGCGCAGTCTGATTCCTTCAAATGGATTATTATCAGTATTATAAGCATGTGTGGCAGCAGATATCACACTTTCTTTTTCCGGATCCAGTACTACAATGTCTGCATCACTTCCTGGTGCAAGCACACCTTTTTGCGGATAAACGCCATACAGCTTCGCCGGATTTTCGGATAGAAGCTTACACATCTGTTCCTGCGTAATCCTGCCTTCCTTTACCCCATACGTATAAAGTAATGTTCCGCGTGTCTGGACTCCCGGAAGTCCCCCCGGTATCTTTGTAAAATCATCTTTGCCCAGGGCCTTCTGTGCAAGTGTAAAACTGCACTGATCCGTAGCTACTGTTTGGATATCTTCTCGTGACAACGCTTCCCACAGACAGTCCTGATCTTCTTTTTTGCGAATCGGAGGTGCACAGACATAAACAGCTCCCTGAAAATCCGGTTTCGTATACACACTGTCATCAAGCAGCAGATACTGTGGACATGTTTCTGCATATACCTTCTGTCCGTTCGCTCTTGCATGCATAACTTCTTCAAATGCTTTTTTGTTTGTAAGGTGTACTACCATCACCGGTGCATCTGCCTCTCTGGCAATCACGAGCAGACGGTGAACTGCTTCCGCTTCCATCGTGTCCGGACGCACCAGTGGATGATTTTCCGGTCCAAGTCTTCCCTCTTTTTTTGCTTCTGCGATCAGCGCATCGATCACTCCTGCATTCTCGCAGTGTACGCCTGCAAAACAGCCACATTTTCCAAGTTTTTTCAGAATTTTGTACATATCACAGTCATTTACGATCATTGCCGGATATGTCATATACAGTTTGAAACTGGTGATTCCATGATCGATCATGTCCTGTATTTCCTGTTCTGTATTTTCATTCCATTCCACGATTGACATATGGAAAGAATAATCACAGGAACATTTGTCATCTGCCTTCTTATGCCATTTATCAAGTCCTTCCTTCAAAGTGTGTCCACCCTTATCCTGTGATGCATAATCAATGACAAATGTAGTTCCCCCGAGAATCGCTGCTTTTGTTCCAGTCTCAAAATCATCCGCCGTTACTGTGCCTGCTACTTCCAGATCAAAATGTGTATGACCATCTATGAAACCCGGAAAAAGAATTTTCCCACTGACGTCGATTTCCTGTGCCTCCTCGGATGGAAGATTTTTCCCAACCTGTACGATTTTTTCTCCTTCTACCAGAATGTCCAGCTGCTCTGATTTTTCGCCTGTTACAACCGTTCCATTTTTCAATAAATATTTCATAATCTTTCACCCCCAAAACAAATCCTTGTTTATGATATTAAATATATCATTCTTCCGCCAGAGCATCAACTACTATCTATGCATCCAAAAATATTTTGAACAATTTTTTTAAGGCATGCTTAATTTTTCTTTGAAAAAACTTTATCTCAAAAAAAATTTATGTTATATTAGTAATAATAACAATACAAACCACAATATGGAGGAGGAATAATAATGGGACGGCTGACTGTATTAAAACAGATTGCAAGAGATCTTGCTTCTCAATTTGGTCCTGATTGTGAAATCGTAATCCACGATCTCAAAACCAACGATCCGGAACATTCCATTGTCTATATCGAAAACGGTCATGTTACCGGAAGAGGAATTGGTGATGGTCCTTCTAATGCAGTTTTTGATGTAATCAGGCATAACAACAAAAAAGGAAACGACTCAACAGACGAGATTCAGGATCATTCCGGATATCTGATGAAAACCTCTGACGGTAAAATTCTAAAATGCAGTACTTCCTATATCCGCGACGATGATGGCACCTTGCATTATGTATTTGGAATCAACTATGATATTACAAAGCTGACCATGATCGAAAGTGCACTGCACGCTCTGGTCACCCCCGTTAATAAGGAAGAAAAGCCAAAAGAGATCACCCACAGTGTCAATGATCTGCTGGATCATCTGATTGAAGAATCCGTAGCTCTGGTCGGAAAACCAGTAGCTCTGATGAACAAAGAAGACAAGGTGACTGCAATCCAGTTCCTGAATGATTCCGGTGCTTTTCTGATTACAAAATCCGGCGATAAAGTAGCTAATTATTTTGGCATTTCCAAGTACACGCTGTACAGCTATATCGATGTAAACAAATAATCTTTAAGAACAAAAATCCGCTGAATATCACTTTCAGATGATATCCTGCGGATTTTTTATCGATTATTTCGTTGTTTATTTTCTACTGTGTCTGCTGATTCAGCAATCGTTTGATGACATCAATGGTCTCCTTGATGCCATAATTCGCACTGTTGATACAAAGGTCATAATTTTCCGGTTTTCCCCATTTCTCTCCAGTGTAAAATTCGTAATATTTTTTGTGCTGTTTATCCATCTTCTTCAGAAAACGGACAGCCTGCTTCATATCCATATTACGAACATCCATAACATGTTGTGTGCGTACCTGGAATGGTGCGCTGATAAAGATACTGATATGTGGAATATGGTTATTCTTAAGGATTGCATCTGCACATCGTCCCATGATCAGGCAGTCCTCTGTTCTTGCCAGTTCGCAGATCAGATCGCTCATATTAAAGAAGACCGCATCCTGCTTGGAAAGTCCATGATAACGATTCAGTTCTTTCAGTTTCGTCTTCAGGCTCTCATGCGTTTTCTTTCCGTACTTATTGAAATCCGTAAAATTCTCTTTATCCTGAACATTATCTTTTTCTGCCTCCAGTCGTTTCATAACCTGATTAAAGATTTCCACATCATAATAGTTAATTCGCAGTTTATCAGCAAGTTCAAAACCAATATCATTTCCGGCACTTCCCTGTGTACGGCTGATACAGATAACTAAATGATCATTTTCTGAGATTTTTTCTCTTCTGACTGCCAGATTCAGTGCTGCTCTCTCTGCATCCAGAATATCCGTAGAACCAAACATGTTTGGAAGCTGCTCAATGGCTTTGAGGATCTCATCATACTCCGTCATCAGGCGGCTTTTTTCTGCCGGATCTTTGATCGTACGAGCCATATTACTGATCAGTGCAAGTTCACTTCGAAGCAGATGTCCGTCCGGTTTTGTATACATCAGCATACTCAACGTACGGATCGTCGTATCACGATTTCCGGTAAACGTACGTCCAAGGGAAGATCCCAGAACATGATATACTTCTGCGTCCAGATCATAAATACGATTGGCAAGTTCTGTATATATTTCCTGATTGATATTTTCTGACATAATTCTCCCCCCTTACATAAAGAACACAAGCATATCCAGTATAAATACCGGAACAAGGAATACAAGTGACCATAATATGTATCCGAAGAAGGACGGCATATTGACACCGTTCTCGTCAGAAATAGATTTGACCATAAAGTTCGGAGCATTACCGATATATGTGTTGGCTCCCATAAATACCGCACCACAGGAAATCGCAGACAAAAGTTTGACCGGAACTGTGCCAAGACTTGTTGTAACTCCATTCAGGAAACCAAGGGTTCCTGCCGTGGTAAGAAATACCAGATAAGTTGGTGTATTATCCAGGAAACTGGACAGTGCACCGGTTGCCCAGAACATTTCACGCGGACTGGAAAGTCCGATATGAGGTCCAAGTGCTTTCAGAAGCATCAAGGCCGGTTGCATGGTAATAAAAATACCAATAAACAATACCGCAACCTCCTGGATAGCCCCCCAGGTAAAATGGTTTCTTCTACGGATGCTCTTATCCGTTGTCTTAAATGACAGAAATGCAGCCAGAAGGATCATAACAATCTCTATCAGTGCCGGGAATGTCAGTGTCACTTCACCGAAAATGTGGATTCCCATAACTTCTCCTGCCGCATTCTGGAACGCAGAAAGTCCCGGAAGTACCCCGCTCAGGATAACCGCTGCCACGATCATCACCAGGAAGATAATATTATGCAGTCCTTCAATATGAAATTCTGTACCAGGTTTGCTGATATCCGGTTTCCGTCCCTCTGCAATATCTTTACGATATGCCAGCTTATCCACATGATAGAATACAAACAGCATGATCACCATGTTAAAGAGCAGAACCGGTAACAGATGCAGACTCCAGAAAAACGGTACTCCTCTCATAAATCCCATAAGGAGTGGCGGATCACCGATCGGTGTCAGACATCCACCCATATTAGATACCATAAAAATAAAGAATATCATAATATGACTTTTTCTTTTTCTCCACGAATTCATCTTGATCACAGGACGAACCATCAGCATACTTGCACCTGTCGTTCCAATACAGCTGGACAGAAGTGTTCCAAAAGCAAGAAGACATACATTTACTCGGGGAGATCCTGCAAAATCTCCTTCCATAGTAATATTACCCGAAACACAGAAAAGTCCGAAAAGAAGAACAATAAAAGTAAGATAATCATTTACAATGCATTCGAGAACCGTTTCCGTTGCCATCCCTGCACCATAAACAACTACAAAAGGAATTACCATCAGAAGTATCCACATAAGAACGACATGTGGCTGATGTGCCTCCCACCATTCTGCTTTGATCAGCGGCATCACTGCAATACAGAGCAGAAGTCCTGCAAACGGAATACAAAGCCATACCGGCACCTGAGTGGTTGTCTCGTTGCCGCCTGCGGCCCAGACACCTGTCGGACACATCAAAAGCATGGTCAGAAGCATTCCAAAAAATGTTACTGTTTTTTTCAAAGATGTCACCCCCACGTTTAGTTTTCAATCAGTGGAAATTATAACATACCTGTTGCAAATTACAATTGCACTTTCATTCAACAAATCCTGTATCTTTCCTGTTCCTTTTGTGCATTTTTCCTATATATTGTATTTTTATTAGTGCATTGTTGTACTTCTGTAAAGTATTTCTATATCAATTTGTGCATTTTTGATGCAAATTAACTGTTTGTATAAAACAAAGTTTTTTTGTATTTTTATTCATAAATTAAGCCAACGGGCAAGTTCCCCGCTGGCTTAATTTTAGTAATCGCTGCTGGATCCCGAAAAACTCTCTCCACCACTTGAAAAGCTTCCTGAATCATTATTATCGTTTTTGACTTTTGCAGTCTGGCTTACCGTCTCATACAGGAAAATATCATGTTTTTCGCTCAATTCCAGTCCACTATCCGTCGTATATTCACTGGCATCCGGCTGCTGCACACGTGTTTTCATCTTACGTACCTGATACCAGGTGAGAACTCCCGTTGGAATGATCATGATCACAAATGCCATGAGAAGATCTTTCACGAACCGTCCGCCAACTGCTTCATCACTGAGATCCATCAACCGGATATTCTCTCCTTCCGAAATACGGTCAAGTCCCGCCTCCAGATCATGAATCAATGACTGATATCCACCGAATGGATCATCATCCTTAAGATATGTCTTACATTTATCCAGCATTTCATCCTGGATTCTCGTAGAAAACTCATTCTGCGTGTCTCCGCGGAATACGATCGTAATGTTTCTGACACCCGGCTGATGGAAAATACACATACCTTCATGAGTATCTCCATAACCAATTTCATTAGCCTGCATAAATTCCGCAGCATACTGACGATAATCTTCGTCCTCTCCCACATCCTGTGAGATCCAGAGAACGGCATCATATCCATATGTATCATATATAGTCGCAAGTTCATCATTAAGCTCTGTGATCTCATCATCACTCAGAATCCCGCAATCATCAAAAACCCAGGACATTTCTCCATTTTCATCTTCCTGTGCCGTCTCTGTCTCAGCACCTGCATACACCACAGCCGGTGAAAGCACACCAAGGCTCATCACAAGCAGTGATCCGCTTAAGATAAGATTCATTTTCTTCATTCAGATCACCCCCATAAATCGCAGTGCTGTAACGATTGCTGTCATAGCAATTGTCAGCGGGATATGACATTTGAACCAGTATTTTACTGCCAGATCTTTTCCCACCGGAAGGTCACCGATCAGACGTCCCGTCTGTCCATTCATGGCAAACGAATATGTTTTTCCATTCCATTTTGTATTCAGAAACCATACCGGAAAAAGGCCATATTTTACCTCGCCTTTATTCGTTACAGTAACCTTCTCCTGCTTCGGCGTAACAGTTGCATATCCTTTTACACTCGCTTCAAAACAGTCTTTGACGCTCTGTTCCATACGTTCATAGACACGTCCGGTCAGTTCATCCGGTTCCTGATCATATTTATCTGCCATATATCCGGACAGGTAGGACATATTAAATTCTGTCAGATCCTGATATTCATATGGTTCGATCGCCTCCATCATGGTATCATCGATTGCCTTTGAACCATCCACTGGTATTTTTCGGAAGTTTATCTTTCCGGCACGGGCAACATGATAAAACCTGGTTGCTGTATAGTTATAGTCATCGTCTTCCCATACTCTGGTTTTTGTCGCCTCATAGCTGAATCTTCCTGCAGTATCCAGATCAAACAACCAGAACGGTACATAAACTGCCCTGATCTCTTCGAGATGATTTTCATCTTTAAATACTTTCGGAAGAAGCGGTTTTCCTTCGTAATGTGCCTTAAGTGCCTGTTTCGCTTCTTTTTTTGATTTCATAAACGGAATGATGTAATCCGGACGATAACTGTCTTTAAACTGTTCCGGCATGATCATTGGATTGTCACAATACGGACACACCGTTGATCCTGTTGTCTTTTCGGCCAATATTTCAGCTCCACAGGACGGACAGTTCCACACTGCCATATTTGACTTCTCATCTGACTGCCACTGTTCCGGTTCAAACCCTTTCCATTTTTCGGTCTTATCTTCTTCTACCGTATCCTGCTGTTCTGCCAGTTTATCCAGTTCTTCCAGCGAATACGTACTTCCGCAAAATTCGCATTTCATCTTCTGTTCTTTACTGTCAAACGTAAGTCCAGCCGAACAGTTTGGACATTTGTAGTTTAATGTATCCACCCGGTCACCTCCTCAGGTTATGGTCTTGGTCGTCCACATTCCGAACAGAATTTACCCGTATTAGCAGCTCCACAGCTGCAGGTCCACGGTCCTGCCGGACGCGGCTGTCCGCACTCTGAGCAGAACTTACCTGTATTAACAGCTCCGCATGCACATGTCCATCCACTACTCTGCTGAGATTGTGGCTGCATCTGCGGCTGTGCCTGCTGCCCCATTGCAAACAAATTCTGTGCATTCACTCCACCGGCATTAGATGCCATATTCATACCTGCAAACGCCATTACCGGACCGGCATTCTGATTAGATGCAGCTGCCTGCATAGCACTTGCCTGCGCTCCTACCATATGTGCTGCTGCCATTGTCGGATTACGGAACGCAGCATTTCTCTGCAGTTCTTTGATCATCGCTTCATCTTCTTCGGATGCTTTCACACTGGACACACCAAGTGAAACAATGCAGATACCTCTTAAGTTATTCCATTTTTCAGTAAGTACCTGATTCAGTGCATCAGAAAGTTCCTGTGTATGTCCCGGAAGTGCGCTGTAACGGATACCCTGTTCCGAAATTTTCGCAAAAGCCGGCTGCAATGCGGTCATAAGTTCACTCTTCAACTGACCGTCAATCTCTTCCCGTTCATAATCCTGTTCTACATTACCACATACATTTGTATAAAAAAGAATCGGATTGGCAATTCTATAGCTGTATTCCCCAAAACATTTAATAGAAATATCAATATCCAGTCCGATATTGTTGTCCACTACACGGAAAGGAACCGGATTCGGTGTTCCATATTTATTTCCCACGAGTTCTTTTGTGTTTACAAAATATACTCTCTGATCTTTTGGTACTTCTCCGCCAAAAGTAAAACGCTTGCCGATCTGTTGAAAAACACTTTTGATTCCCTCGCCCAGATCACCACAGAAAAGAGATGGTTCTGTAGACATATCGTAAGTGTATTCTCCTGGTTCTGCACAGACATCTACAACTTTTCCCTGTTCTACGATCAGCATACACTGTCCGTCATTGACTGCAATTACAGAACCATTTGAAATAATATTCTCTGAGCCGTGTTTGTTGGATGATCTTCCGGATACTTTTTTGTGTGCCTTTGTGATCAGAACATCCGCCGGCATGGCTTCACAGTAAAAATATTCTTTCCACTGGTCAGCCAGTACACCACCTGCTGCCCCTGCTGCTGCTTTGATCAGTCCCATACGTAAATACCTCCTTATTATTGGTTATGAAAGTTTATGAATAAACAATCCGCTTCGAAGTTTCGGTTCAAACCAGGTCGACTTCGGCGGCATCAGTTTACTTTCGTCCGCAATCTGCATCAGATCCTCCATCGCAGTCGGGAACATGGCAAACGCCACGCCTCCCGTCGAATCCGCAATCTGTGCAAGTTCGCTTAATTTGTGGCTGCCTCCTACGAAACGGATACGCTGATCCGTGCGAGGGTCACCGATTCCGAGAATCGGTGAAAGAATTTTTTCCTGAAGGATCGAGACATCAAGCTGTCCTACAATGTCCTTCTTCGCATAAACATCATCCCACGCTTTCAGATGATACCAGTTTCCGCCCACATACATACCCATGCAGTGCTTTTCGACTGGTTTGCATGGAAATCCCGGCATGATCATCAGTTCAAAATTAAATTTCAGACTGGCAATAAACGCATGTTCATCCATACCATGAAGATCCTTTACCACACGATTATATGCAAGAATCGTGAGCTGATCGTACGGAAATACT
>OLOB01002293.1_pt1 | contig 11334 bp, 9 predicted proteins | sample 1671911 | NCBI WGS metagenome assembly OLOB01 (sample SAMEA3136625, study PRJEB25190) | human gut metagenome | biome: human gut; feature: human-associated habitat; material: faeces | place: Austria | collected 2013
AGCTGCCGGAGCGGTGCTTAAGCCGCAAGGCGGGAATTGTGCGGTGTTGCCTAAAACTTTTGGGGCGTGCGGGAACACTTTCCTGCCGACTTACTGGGGTCAGGCACACAGAGTCAGGCTGCCGGGGGTTACGCGGCGGGAGCCAGCTCTTCGTCCGGCTGTTTTGCCGTCTGCACAGTAAAGCTGCCGTCCGCCTGGGCGGTCACGGTCACCGTGCCGTACAGGTCGGTGCGGTAAAAGTCAATGCCCTCATCCTGCATTTCCTGGATGACCTCGCGGTGGGGGTGGCCGTAATCATTGTTCAGGCCGCAGCTGGCAACCACAAGCTGGGGCTGCACCTGCCACAGCAGTGTTTGGGTGTTGGATGTGGACGACCCATGGTGCCCGGCCTTGAACACGGTGGACCGCAAGCGGAACGGATATTGCTCCGCCAGGGCGGCTTCCTCGTTGCGCTCGGCATCGCCGGTATCCAAAAAGGTAAAGTTCCCGGCTTCAAACCGCAGGCAGAGCGACATATCATTTATTGCATCGTCACTGCCCGCCGTATCGGCATCCACACCGGGCAGCAGCACGGTCAATGTGCCGGTGCCGATGGTGTACTGCTGGCCGGTATAGGCAGTTTCCACCGGTACGCCGCATTCCTGGGCGGTTTGCAGGGTGCGCTGGGTCTGGCCGGTCACGTCAGTTTCGCTCAGGTCGGGGGTCAGCAGGGTCTGCACATCAAAGTTCTGCAAAACGGCCTGCATGCCGCCCACATGGTCGGCATGGGGGTGGGTCATCACCAACAGGTCCAACTGGCTTACGCCATAGCTGCGCAGGTCCTGCACAAGGTTCTGCCGGGCGTCCTTGGGGCCTGCATCAATCAGGCAGGCCGCACCGTTCTGCAAAATCAGCACGGCATCCCCCTGCCCCACATCCAGGAACACCACTTCGGTTTCCCCCTCCGGCAGCGGGGCTGTGTTTTCGCTCTGGCTGGGTTCCAGGCCAATCCATTGGTAAATCTGGTCCCAGCTGGGCACAAAACCGTTGCCGCCGTAATTTTCGACCACATACAAGGCAACGGCGATGAGAACAGCGGCCACAATGGTCCACATCTGGGGGCGGCGGTAGGAATGGCGGCAATACCTGCGCCGCCGGTATTTACTCACCCTGGCCCAGCTGGCGTTCCTGCCACTGGGCGCGGGTCAGCAAAACGGCACGGGGCTTGGCGCCCTCATAGGGGCCGATAATCTTTTCCTGTTCCATCTGGTCCATGATGCGGGCCGCACGGGCATAGCCCAGCTTGCAGCGGCGCTGCAAAAGGCTGGTGGATGCCTGCCCGGCTTCGATGACGCATTCCACCGCCTGTTCAAACATGGGGTCGCGGCTGCCGCTGTCATCGTCCGGATCGGAGCTGCTGCCCTTGCCGCCCTTTTCGGCCACGGCACGGCGCTCCATCTCGGCAATCATCTCTTCATCATACTGGGCGCTGGAAGTGGATTTGATAAAGTTCAGCACAGCGCTGATCTCTTCATCCGTCACAAAGGTACCCTGCACACGCACGGGCTTGGAAGCACCGACCGGCAGGAACAGCATATCGCCGTTGCCCAGCAGCTTTTCGGCGCCGCCGCTGTCCAGAATGGTGCGGGAGTCGATCTGGCTGGAAACTGCAAATGCAATACGGCTGGGGATGTTGGCTTTGATCAGGCCGGTGATAACGTCCACGCTGGGGCGCTGGGTTGCCACAATCAGGTGGATACCGGCCGCACGGGCTTTCTGGGCAATGCGGCAGATATAATCTTCCACCTCTTTGCCGGCAACCATCATCAGGTCGGCCAACTCGTCAATGATAATGGCGATATAAGGCAGGTGTTCCAGCACATCGGGGTGCTGCTTGGCCAGCTTGTTATAGCTCTTGATATCGCGCACATTGTTTTCGGCAAACAGCTTATAGCGGCGCTCCATCTCGGCCACACTGGCCCCCAGGGCACCGGCGGCCTTGCGCGGCTCGGTCACAACGGGCATTAACAGGTGGGGAATGCCGTTGTACTCAGCCAGTTCCACCACCTTGGGGTCGATCAGAATCAGTTTGACATCTTCCGGACCGGAGCGGAACAAAAAGCTGATGATGATTGAGTTGACGCAGACGGATTTACCGCTGCCGGTGGAGCCGGCGATCAGCAGGTGGGGCATTTTACACAGGTCCGCCACCTGGGCTGTACCGGCAATATCTTTGCCCAGCGCCATGGTCAGTGGGCTGCGCATGTTGATGTAGTTCTGGGATTCAAACACCCCGCGGATGCTGACGGTAGACCGGATCTTGTTGGGCACCTCGATACCGACGGCGGGTTTGCCGGGAATGGGGGCTTCGATACGCACACCGGCGGTGGCAAGGTTCAGGGCGATATCATCCGACAGGCTGGTGATGCGGCTGACCTTGATGCCCGCCTGGGGCTGCAGCTCATACCGGGTCACGGAAGGGCCGCGGCAGATATCCAGGATATGGGTCTTAACACCAAAGCTGTCCAGCGTGTTCACCAGGATATCGGCGTTTTTCTTCATCTCGGCGGCCGCACCGCGTTCATCTTCCGGCTTGGCCGCATTGAAAAGGTTCAAAGATGGGTAAGTATACGGCGGGAACTCCTCTTTGGCCTGGGCGGCAAAGGCTGCCGTAGCTTCGCTGCTGGCATTCTCGTCCGCTTCGCGGGCTGCACCGGCGGGTGCGGTGGCTGCCGGGGCGTCAGGGGCTTTCGCCATTGCTTTGGCCACGCTGGGCGGGCTGGAAATGGGAGCCGAAGCCGAATTGCCCATGCTGGAAGATACCCGCAGCCGGTTGGGGCTGCCGGGGCGGCGTTCATCCGTTACGCTGTATACTTTAGGCGCAGCGGCGGCAGGCTGGGCCGTGGGCTGCGGTGCCGGGGTCTGCACGCTGACCCGCCCGGTGAGCAGATCCGATACCGGAATTCCGGCGTTCCAGGCAGCCTTGGCTGCATCGAAACCGCCCTGGTCAAAGCTGCCGCCCAATGTGGGGATGGCTGTAACAGGGGCAGGCGCTGGCTGGGTGGGTTCCGGCACCAGCGGTGTTTCAAAATTATCCGCGCTTTCGCTGCTGCCAACGTCATCCGGTTCCGGCAATTGCTCTACCGGCTCCAGCGGGGTGGAAAAATCTTCCACCGAGGCGGCAGGTGCGTTATCATCCGGTTCCGGGGTCAGCGGAGTTTCAAAACTTTCCGCTTCATCCTCATCGGGCAGGCCCACATTGGCACCGGCCACGGGGGTATCCCGCCCGGTCACGGCGCGCTGGATCAGGTCATTCAGGCTGTCTTCCTCCACCGGGGCTTCCTCAGCCTGCTGGGCTTCCGGTTCCAGGTGCAGCTCAAAGCTTTCTTCCTGCGGCTGGGGTTCCGGCTGGGGCGCGGGGTACTTGCGATGATTCAACTGCTCCAGCGGGTCAAGGCCAAAGGTGCCGCCGGGGCCGATATCAATTTTCTGCAGCGGGTCATGCTGCACGGCGTTCTGCAAAGCGCGCTGGGAAGCATCCGGCCCCAGGTCCACATCAAAGTCCGAACGCTGGGCGGGCGGGGCAAAGCTTTGGGTGTGCTGCACGCCTTGGGGCGCAGCCTGGGCACGCTGCATATCGGGGTATGTTGCGGTGCCGGGCTGCGTATACGCCTGCTGGGGCTGGGCCGCCGGCTGGCCGGCCTGCACCGCGGCGGCTGCCTGGTCGGCAGGGTTTGCCTGGGCCGCATTGCGGCGGGCGGCTTCCTCCTGTTCCAGATAGGGGGCCACATCAAAGGGGCGGCGGGTGCCAGACTGCGGCGTGGCCGGAGACTCGCCGGCCATGGGCGGCAGGCTGCCGGTCAGGTTTTCAAGGGATTCTTCCTCCGCTTCATGGCCAAACAGCTGGGTATCATAAGCGGTTTCTTCCTCCGCACGGGCGGCGCGGCGGGCTTTGAACTCCTGAATATAATAGCTGATGAACTGCACCACATCCACCGGGGTAACGGCAAAAAACACCATCAGCCCCATCAGGATGACAATAATCATGACGATATTGGCACCGGGACGGCCACAGACGGCCAGCAGCGATGCGCCGATGGGCACGCCCAGCACACCGCCGGTCCAGAACTTGCGCTGCCCCCAGGCAAACAGCATCTTGACGGTCTGCCAGGGGGTATCCCCTACCTTAAAGTCCGAGAAGATGACCGCCGTACCGGCCAGCAGCACCGCCAGCAGCAGCACCTTGCCAATGAAAGTGCCCACATGGTAACCGGATGCCAGCAGATAGGCCAGATACAGCAAAAACGGGCCGACAAAATATGTAACCACGCCAAAGGTGCCAAACAGCCAGCTGCGTAGAGCATTCCAGAAGCTCTGCCCCGGCACCAGCACCAGCGCAATGGCCAGAATGCCAAACCCGGCCAGTACCACGCTGCGGATCAGGTTTTGCTGCTGGGCGCGGCGCTGTTCCAGCCTGGACATCCGCTTTTTGCTGCCGGAGGCCGAACTGTTGTGTCTGGCCCCGGAGCTGCTGCTTTTACTGCTTTTGCTGCCGGAGGCGCGGTATGTGTTTTTACTGTTTTTTCCGTTTTTGGCGGAACTTGAACGTGCCATGCTCTCCCTACCTCTTTACTATAATATGCGTATGTTCAGGCTGCCCTGTTCAGCGGGCAGCCATTGTTGATTTGCTTTGGCGCGGCGGGCCCTGCCCCCGTTTTGAACGAAAGTTCGTTCGCCTTTTATCTGGCAGCGGGCGGCCATTAAACAGCATCCGGCGGCCCCGCATAAAGAAACTTTCCGCGCAGTGATTTTATCTGCCATCCGCCACGGCGGCTGTGCCGTGCTGTTTTGGGCAGGGGCATACTGCCCCTTATAGCATAAGGTATATTGTAGCATGAAAACGCCCGCTTGTAAAACCCCTTTCTCTTTCTATTTTCATCAAAGCCTTTCCGCCCACTGGCGGGCAGCGCCCCCTCAATATCCGGTTTTCCCGGCGTCAATTTCGGCATACAGGTAGCGCAGCGCATCGCCCAGGTTGCCGATGGCGTCGATCAGCCCCTCTTCCACAGCCTGTTCCCCGCCCAGCACGGTACCCATATCCATCACCAGCTCCCCGGTATTGTGCATCAGCTGGGTAAAGCGCCTGGCACTGATGCCGGAATGCCCCGCCACAAAGCTGACGATGCGCTCCTGCATCTGCTCAAAATAACGCAGGGTCTGGGGCACCCCCAGCACCATGCCGGAGTGGCGCACCGGATGCACCGTCATAGTGGCGGTGGGCACAATAAAGCTTTTGCGGGCCGAAACCGCCAGCGGGATGCCGATGGAATGCCCACCGCCCAGCACCAGCGTTGCGCTGGGCTTGCTGATGCCGGAGATCAGCTCCGCCAAAGCGAGCCCGGCTTCCACATCGCCGCCCACGGTATTCAGGATGACCAGCAGCCCCTCAATGGCGGGGTCCTCCTCAATATCCACCAGCTGGGGGATCACATGCTCATACTTGGTGCTTTTCTGGTTATCAGGAGCCAGGCTGTGGCCCTCAATGGTGCCGATCACCGTCAGGCAATAAATGGCATGGCGGCCCTTGGTGGCGGGCACAATGCCGCTGTCCGTGATCAGGTCATGTTCCAGCCGCATGCGCTCCACATCCTTGGCGTCCTTGGCAGCATGGGGGGCGGGCTGTTGTTTTTGGGTACGGTTTGGCATGGCGGGGGTCCTTTCCTTCCGACAAAATCGGTGCGCCGGGCAGTGCAAAACCCGGCTATACCCTGACAGTATGCCCTGCTGGTACGCTTTTTTATGCACAGAGGAGCGCGACTGAGCAAAAAAAGCGCGGAAAAACTTAGATAAAAAATTGACAATCGGCACAAGATTGATTATACTTTTACTAGAATTTACATCGGAATCACACAAGAGGCAGGGTGTTCCCTTTACCCCTGCCCGGAGAACGGGAGATTAGTCTTTATGTCATCAACAATGCAAAACAAGGCATCGTTGCCCGTGATCAAGCGGCTGCCCAAATATTACCGCTACTTGAGCAACCTGCAGGCAGATGGGCGTGATAAAATTTCTTCCAGCGAGCTGGCCCGCATGATGGGCACCACCGCCAGCCAGGTGCGGCAGGATTTCAACTGTTTTGGCGGTTTTGGCCAGCAGGGCATCGGCTACAAGGTGGATGTGCTGCTTGCCGAGATTGGCAAACTGCTGTTTGGCAACGGCGAGCTGCTGCCTACCGTGCTGATCGGCGCCGGCCGCCTGGGCACGGCGGTCTCCAGCTTTATCAGCCGCGATACCAACGGCTACAAGCTGATTGCCGCGTTTGATATCAACCCCGCCCTGGAGGGCAAGGAGATCAGCGGCGTAACCATCCGCCCGCTGTCCGAGCTAGAAAGCTTCTGTGCGGCGCACAAGCCGGTGGTCGCCGTGCTGTGCGTGCCGCGCCAGAGCGCCATGGACCTTTCGGACGAGCTGGTTCGGCTGGGTATTCAGGGCTTCTGGAACTTCAGCCACTATGATCTTTCGGTCGTTTATCCGCAGGTCACAGTGGAAAACGTCCATTTGGGCGACAGCCTGATGAGCCTTGGCTACCGGCTGCGCAGCCATGATGAATAAAAGCCGGGCACACAGCACATGACTGTTTCCGGCGGGGTGTACCCCCAGCGCCTGCCCCGGCATGGGTGCAGGATCCTGTGGTACACCCCGATTTTCATGCTGTTTTTCACTTTATTTTAATAAGGAGCCAAACATGGCAAAGCTATATTACCGTTACGGCGCAATGAACAGCGGCAAAACCACGGCGCTTTTGCAGGTTGCTTTCAATTATAACGAACGCGGCATGCGGGTGCTGATTCTGAAAGCCAGCGTGGACACCAAAGGCGGCGATCGTATTGTTTCCCGCCTGGGGGTCAGCCACAAGGTGGATGTGCTGATCAGCCCGGACATGGACATCCTGGATATCGTCCGGGCCGATACTGCCGCCCATGGCAACGCCCCTGCCTGTGTGCTGTGTGACGAAAGCCAGTTCTTTACCCCGGCGCAGGCCGAGCAGCTGTTTTTGGTCACGGTGGACCTGAACATTCCGGTCATCTGCTATGGGCTGCGGGCAGACTTTATGAACCGCGGCTTCCCCGGTTCCACCCGCCTTCTGGAGCTGGCCCATACCATCGAGGAGATGAAAACCATCTGTGCCTGCGGCCGCAAAGCCACCTGCAACGGCCGCAAGGTGAACGGCGAGTTCGTGTTTGAGGGCGCCCAGGTTGCGATTGACACAGTGGATGCTGTAGAGTATCAGAGCCTTTGCCCCCAGTGCTGGTACCGGGAATACCGTGCTTTCCTGAAACGCCACCCCGCGCACCAGTGATCCATTCTTTTATTTCAATCTGTGTTCCGCCCTTTTAATAAGTAAAAAATGGCACAAAAGCCGCTGCCCAGCCTTGCAGCACCGCTTTTGTGCCATTTTTGTTTCCAACACTTTGCGGCGTAATTTTCAGAGCACCAAAAGGCCGCATATACAAGATATGTTTTATGTGCAGCAATTTTCATTCCATTTTTCGCACATATTTTGCCATCGCGAATATTTTTTAGCATACTGTATTTCTTCCCATTGCAAATTTTGCACGAATGCGCAAAAGAAGTGCGTTTGCGTACATTTTTTGCGTTACCGAATTTGTGCGTTTGTTTTCTGTGATTCATTCGGCATTTTACACGTTTTCCCCTATAATTTCGTTGCAACCGTTTGTAATATATACAAATACGCACAAATCGCCTCAATTTATGCAAGATTTTGCCGTAATTTTTGTTAGATGCGGGGTCGAGTTGCTTCAGCATTATGCACAAATCGTTTTGTCTTAGTTCGTATGTTTTGACATGAGTTGATTTTTTGCCCATTCAATTAAAGCAATATTTGTTTGTTTTTATAATTTGCACACCATTTTGGATATTTTTTTGATGTTCACAATTTGTTATTATAATAGCGTTGAATGAAGCGGTCAGTTGTTAGGCCGCGCGTTATATGAACATTTTTAGGAGGACTAAAACAATGAAAAAGGCAATCGCCCTTGCAATGGCCAGCGTTATGGCTGCTGGCCTGCTGGCAGGCTGCGGCGGCTCCGCTGCCAACAGCACCGCAGCTTCTTCCGAGGCCGCTTCTTCTGAAGCTGCTTCCACCTCTACCGAGGCTGCTACCGAGGCTCACACCGTCAACACCACCGATCCCATCACCCTGACCATCAGCTGGTGGGGCGGCGATGCCCGCCAGGCTGCATACGAGGCTGCCTGCAAGGCATTCACTGAAAAATACCCCAACATCACCGTTGAGTGCACTTACGGCCCGTGGAACGGCTGGGAGGAAGCTCAGTCCACTGCCCTGGCTGCCGGCACCGCTGCCGACGTGATGCAGGTCAACTGGAACTGGCTGTTCCAGTACTCCGGCAAGGGTCAGAGCTTCGTTAACCTGAACGATTACTCCGATGTGCTGGATCTGACCCAGTTCCCCTCTAGCGCTCTGGATGCCTGCACTGTGGCTAATTCCCTGCAGGCTGTGCCCGTCGCTATGGCCGGCCGTATTTACTACTGGAACATGGCAACCTTCAAGAAGGCTGGCCTGGACCACTACCCCACTACTGAGCAGGAGCTGCTGGACGCCGCCAAGACCTTCCAGGAAAAGCTGGGCGATGACTACTATCCGCTGGCTGCCGGCCCGCTGGACCGCATGATCATGATGACCTTCTACCTGGAAAGCAAGTACGGCGTGCCCTGGGTTACCGACAGCACCCTGAACTACACCGTTGAGCAGCTGCAAGAAGGTCTGGAATGGATCCAGAGCCTGGAAGATAACCATGTGATGCCCGACCTGAAGACCATGAACGCCGCCGGCGATAAGACCATCACCGATGGTCAGGCCTGGATCACCGGCAAGTACGCCGGCATCTTCACCTGGGACTCTAGCGCACTGAGTGCAAGCCAGAACCTGCCCGACGACGCTGAGTATGTTGTTGGCGACGAAATCAAGTGGGGCGAGGCTGCCAACGGCGGTTTTGCCAAGGTTTCCATGGGTATGGCTATTACCCAGAGCTGCGAGCATCCTGTTGAGGCTGCTGCCCTGATCAACTTCATCCTGAACGAAAAAGAGGGCGCTTCCATCATGGGCACCCAGTGCGGCATGGTTTGCTCCAAGGCCGGCCAGGAATACGCCAAGGAAGCCGGTGCTGTCAACGAGCTGATTCTGGAAGCCAACACCAAGGTTATGGCTTTTGTTGACCAGCCGTTCGACCCCTGCTACGAGAGCACTTCCCTGAAGGACGAGACCAATGGCGTGTACGGCGATGTGTTTGAAGGCTTCAGCTACGATCAGTATGATTCCGCCGAGGCTGCCCAGATCCTGTACGATGGCATCTGCGAAGCACTTGCCTAATCCCCGTTTTCACACTTAACCTTACATCAGCAAGGCTGGCCCCGGCCCCATGGCGGTGGGGCCAGCCCTTTATTATGTAACAAGGAGGTTTCCTTTATGAGCGCACCTGCTGCCAAGACAGTGACCCGCACTCCTTTCAAAAAATGGTGTGATGAAAACGTTGGCCTTTTGTTCCTGATTCCCTGGATCATTGGTTTTGTGGTGTTCAAGCTGTATCCGTTTGCCACTTCCCTGTTCTACAGCTTTACGGATATGAACTTCTTTGACGGCATTACCAAGTACGGCCTGATGAACTACATCTACATTTTCACCAACAAGAAAACGCTGACCTCGTTCATCATCACCTTCCGTTATGCCCTCATCACCGTTCCCCTCAAGCTGATTTTTGCTTTGTTCATCGCTTACATCCTGAACTTCAAGATCAAGTGCGTCAACCTGTTCCGTACCATCTACTACATTCCCTCCATCCTGGGCGGCTCTGTTGCCATTGCCGTTCTGTGGAAGGCCCTGTTCAAAGAGGATGGCATCATCAACATGCTGCTCTCCTTTATCGGCATTCAGGGGCCCAGCTGGCTGGCTGACCCCGATTACGCCATGGTCGTTATCATTGTGCTGCGTGTATGGCAGTTCGGCTCCGCCATGGTGCTGTTCCTTGCCGCATTGAAGGGCGTTTCGGTCGACCTGTACGAAGCCGCCACCATCGACGGTGCTTCCAAGACCCGCCAGTTCTTCTCCATCACCGTGCCGATGATCACCCCCGTTATCTTCTACAACCTCGTTACCCAGATCGCTCAGGCGTTCCAGGAATTCAACGGCCCCTACATTATCTTTAATAATGGCGGCCCCCGCGGTTCCGTCACGCTGGTTTCGCTGCTGGTTTACAACTATGCGTTCAAGAGCAACGAAATGGGTATGGCCTGCGCCATGGCCTGGGTCATGTTCATCATCATCGCCCTGCTCACTGTCATCGCATTTGGCAGCCAGAAGCATTGGGTCTACTATGCTGACTGATTGAAGGAGGAATTGATTTATGGGTATGAAAGCACGCGCCAATGTGGCAACCTTCTTCAAGTATTTTGTTCTGATCTTTATGGGCTTTATCATGGTCTATCCGCTGCTGTGGATGGTGGGCTCCACCTTTAAGACCAACGCCGAAATCTTTACCAGCCTTTCCCCGTTCACCACGCACCCCACCCTGGATGGCTATTATAACGCTGTGACCAAAACTTACGGCGGCGATATCACCATCTGGCGTGCATTCCTGAACACCTACAGCTACGTTATCCCCAAGGTTGTGTTCACTGTTATTTCTTCTGTCATTGCTGCTTACGGTTTCAGCCGTTTCAAGTTCAAGGGCCGCGATTTCCTGTTCGGCGTTATGATCATGACGCTGTTCCTGCCGCAGGTTGTTCTGAACGTTCCGCAGTACATGATGTACAACAAGTTTGACTGGATCAACAACCCCCTGTACCCCGCCCTGTGGGTGCCTTCCCTGTTTGCTACCGAAACCTACTTCGTCTACCAGCTGGTGCAGTTCATGCGCAGCATCCCGCACGACCTGGACGAAGCCGCCGCCATTGACGGCTGCGGCCCGGTCAAGATCCTGTACAAGATCATCTGCCCCATGCTCAGCCCCTCTCTGGTCGCCTGTGCGCTGTTCCAGTTCATGTGGAGCTGCAACGACTTTATGGGTCCCCTGCTTTACGTTACTACCCCGCGCAAATACCCCATGGCAATCTTTGTTAAGCTGTCTATGGACAGTACCAGTGAAGGCATTCAGTGGAACCGCATCCTTGCCTTGTCCCTGATTTCCATTATCCCGCAGCTGCTGGTTTTCTTTGCCGCTCAGGATTCCTTTATTGACGGCATTGCCGCTGGCAGTGTAAAGGGCTAAGGCAACACCGCACAATTCCCGCCTTGCGGCTTAAGCACCGCTCCGGCAG
>OLOB01002300.1_pt1 | contig 11326 bp, 9 predicted proteins | sample 1671911 | NCBI WGS metagenome assembly OLOB01 (sample SAMEA3136625, study PRJEB25190) | human gut metagenome | biome: human gut; feature: human-associated habitat; material: faeces | place: Austria | collected 2013
CGGACCGCAGGCGCGGCGTCGTGCGCGCCGGTCTCGCCGGGTGGTCCGTCAGGACCGGGGGCGCTTGAGGTAGGCGATGAGGTTGTCCGTGCCGGAGGGGCCTGGCACGACCTGGACGAGCTCCCAGCCGTCAGCGCCCCACTGGTCGAGGATCTGCTTGGTGGCGTGAGTGATGAGGGGGACGGTGACGTACTCCCAGGTGGTGGGCGCAGCGGATACGGGCTCCGATGATGCAGTCATAGGGCCCAGCCTAGAGCCCGCCGCCAGGCGCCGGAAGCCGGCAACGCAGGGCCCTCAGGAGGCGCAGCGCACCCGGGCCAGGATGCGTGGGGCGCGACGGGCGTGGATCTCGGCGACGAGCTCGTCATCCTCACGCTCGAGCCACAGGCCCCAGTCGTCGACCTCGGGGAAGCGCCGCAGCAGCGCCCGCCTCTCCCGCTCGGTCAGTCCGCCCCAGACGCCGAAGCTGGACTCGGAGTTGAGCGCCTCGGCCAGGCACTCCATACGAACCGGACATGAGAAGCACAGTGATCGTGCGTCGCGCTGCTCAGCGCCCTTGCCGAAGAGCTGGTCCGGCTCGACGGTGGCGCAGGCCGCTTGGGCCGCCCAGGTCTGGTCGTCTTGAAACATGCTCACTCCCGATCCATTCAACGGCCGACGCCGTTGTCGGTCACGTCACAGTCGTTACCGTATGGCAATCGAGTGTCTCTCACCAAATCCTCCCCCCGTGACCTGGGCAATGCGATGCCCGCAGATCCCCGACAGCACACCGAGGATCAGCGCCAACAAGGAGAGTTCTCTGATAGCGAGCCGATTGCCGGACATGGAGCCCGCTGCACCCCGAGCCTTTCCCACGGCTGGGGATTCCAGTTCTCACGGGCGGCAGGCCACCTCCGAACCTCACCCCTCCCCAAGAGATCGTGATGTCGCCGTGACTCTCACCTGGAGAATTTCTAAGAATTATCTGTGCGTCGGAGCCGTCTCGCTATGTGACCGGACCACCCTGTCTCCGAGCGCGCGCCGCGTCGTCGAATCCCCCGCAACCCCGCCGGACGGAGAGCACCGAACCGGTCTCCAAGGGTCTTCCCAGCCCGAAGAGGGTCTACGCCACTGCAACCTCCAAGCGATTCCACGTAGGCTGACGCCATGGCGAAAACCTCTGCGCGCGGGCGCTCCCTGACACCACCCCAGGTCGTCTCGATGCTCGTGGTCTTCCTGACTCTCTCGTGCGTCGGCGGGGTCCTGTCCGCGGGCTTCGCCGCTCCCTTCGTGGGCGCCACGGCAGCGCTGACCAAGGCGTCCGCCGAGCTCTTCGAGGAGCTCCCCAGCGACTTCAACGTTCAGCCGCCCAGCCAGATCTCCACCCTCCTGGCGTCCGACGGCTCCGAGATCACCAAGTTCTACGCGGAGAACCGCATCGTGGTGCCCCTGAGCTCGATCTCGGTCAACATGCAAAACGCGATCGTCGCCGTCGAGGACCAGCGCTTCTACCAGCACCAGGGCGTCGACCCCACCGGCATGGTGCGAGCCCTGGTGTCCAACAACGCCGGCGGCTCGCGTCAGGGCGCCTCCACGCTGACCCAGCAGTACGTGCGCAACACCCTCATCGAGACCGGCCTGAAGAACGACGACCACAAGCTCATCCGGGACGCCACCGAGAGCACCGTGGCCCGCAAGCTGCGGGAGATGAAGTTCGCCCTCAGCCTGGAGCAGAAGTACTCCAAGCAGCAGATCCTCGAGGGCTACCTCAACATCGCCGCCTTCAGTCCCTCCACCTACGGGGTGGAGGCCTCCTCGCTGCACTACTTCAATAAGCACGCCAAGGATCTGACGGTGGCCGAGGCCGCCCTGCTGGCCGGAACCACCAACGCACCCAGCGCCTACGACCCCAAGTCCCAGCCGGAACTGGCCAAGAACCGTCGGGACTGGGTGCTGGCCAAGATGCTGGAAGAGAAGTTCATTACCAAGCAGCAGTACGATGAGGCCGTCAACTCCGAGATCAAGCTCAATATTCAGGACTCGCCCGCGGGTTGTGGTGCTGCGGGAAGCTACGCCTACTTCTGCACCTATGTGGTCAATGAGATCCTCGGCTCGGAGAACTTCGGACCTAATGTCGCCGCCCGCCGTCAGCTCCTGACGCGCGGCGGTCTGAAGATCACCACCACCTTGAACCTCGAGCGTCAGAGTGCCGCCGACTCCGTCATTCAGGCCAGAACTCCGATCGGGGGCTCCGACGGAGCCAACTCCACCATCGTCTCGATCGAACCCGGCACAGGACGAATCCAGGCGCTGGCTCAGAACACCAGTTACGAGGACTCCCAGCTCGTCTTCGCAGCGGACGCCAAGCACGGTGGAATCGAGCTCCCCGGCGGAAACGTCGGCTTCCAGCCGGGGTCGACCTTCAAGGCAATCATCCTGGCCGAATGGCTCAAAACCGGCCACACGCCCTACCAGATGCTGAACGCGTCCGCGCCGAAGAACTACGGGCCCAATACGTTCACAGTTTCCTGCGATCCCGAGCGTGCGGCCGGTCCCTGGCCCGTCAACAACGTCGCCGGAACCAACGCCGGCATGATGACCGTCAGAGAAGCCACGAAGCAGTCCATCAACACGGGCTTCACCGAGATGCTCCGGGACCTCGATGTCTGTGATGTCACGAAGCTCGCCGCCTCCATGGGCATCACCAAGGCGGACGGGAGCCAGCTGGATCCTGACCCCTCCATCGCCCTGGGAAGCGCACCCGTCCCACCGCTCAGCATGGCCAACGCCTACGCAACCTTCGCCTCCGGCGGCAAGTACTGCAAGCCCATCGCCATCGACCAGATCCTGGACGCCAGCGGCACCTCGATGGCCGTACCCAGCGCTGACTGCACCCAGGTCATGGACCAGGGTGCCGCGGACGAGACCGCAAAAACGCTCCGGGCCACATCCGAACCAGGAGGTACCGCTAAGGACGCCGTCTTCGGCCGACCGATCGCGGGCAAGACCGGAACCACGGATGAGGCTGAGAACACCTGGTTCGTGGGATTCACCCCGCAGCTGTCCACCGCGGTCTGGATCGGTGACGCCACGGAGAGCGGCAGGAGCCTTGTCGGCAGGACGATCGGAGGGGTGTACTTCCCGAAGATTTACGGTAGTGACCTGGCCGTGCCGATGTGGCGCGACTACATGTCCCAGGCCGTGGCGAACGATCCTGCCCTGCCCATTCCCTCCCACGGGTGAGCGACTCTCCCCGCGAGAACGACAACTGCACAGAACAGGATCCGACTCCCCATGACGCCCTGCCCTGCCGGCCGCGCCGCCCTGTCCGTCATCGGCACCACCGCTGCCCTGGGGGCGGCCACGCTGGCCTACAGCCTCATTGAGGCCAGGTGCCCCGTGCTGCGGCGCATCGACGTGCCGGTGCTCGCCGCCGACGAGGAGCCGCTCACGGTGCTGCACCTGGCCGACCTTCACCTGACGGGCCACACCGAGGCGCGGGTCGCCTGGGTGCGCCGGTTGGCGCAGCTGCAGCCCGACGTCGTCGTCAACACCGGCGACAACCTCTCCCTGGCATCCGGGCTGGAGCCGCTGCGGCGGGCACTCGAACCACTGACGGGGCTGCCCGGGGCCTTCGTCATGGGCGACCACGACTACCGCTCCACCATCTTCCGCCTGCCGACGCGCTACCTGCACCGGGACCCGCGCAAGGCCTCCAGCCGCGTGCGCGACGAGGACATCGAGGCCCTGCCCTGGGAGGAGGTCCGTGACCTGCAGGCCTCCGGCGGCTGGATGGACCTGACCAACCGGCGTGGCTCGCTGACCGTGCGCGGGCGGCGCATCGAGCTGGTCGGCGTCGACGACCCGCACGCCAACCGCGACGTCCTGCCCGTCCCCGAGGCCGCCGACTCGGCGGAGTCAGCCACCTCCCTGCCTGCGATCCGTGACCACGAGGGCCGGGCTCTGCGGCTGGGGCTCACGCACGCCCCCTACCGGCGGGTCCTGGAGGCGATGTCGGCCGACGACGTCGACCTGGTGCTGGCCGGGCACACCCACGGCGGGCAGCTGTGCGTGCCCGGGATGGGGGCACTGGTGACCAACTGCGACCTCGACCCGGGGCGCGCCTCGGGACTGTCGCAGTGGCCGGGTCGGCTCGGGGACCCCCGGGCCGCCGACCACATGTACCTGCACGTCTCGGCCGGGCTCGGAACGAGTCCCTTCACGCCCGTGCGCCTGGCCTGCCGACCCGAGGCCACGCTGCTGCGCCTGCTGCCGGCCTGAGACGGCGCACCTCGCAACACTTCGACCAAGCCGCACCTCCCCCCCAGCACCCTTCCCACGCAACACTTCGACCAGTGCCCCGCTAACACTTCGACAGAATCTTCACAATCGACGCTGAGCCGCGTCTTCTATGAAGTTTCAGTCGAAGTGTGTGGGGGTCACGGGGCGCAGCGGGACGGGGCATGCAGAGCGCACAGGTACGCCGGCGCCTGGGCGCGGCAGTCAGCGGCGCCAGCGGGCGAAACCGCCCTCGGAATTGATGACCTGCCCGGTGATCCAGCGGGCCTCATCAGTGAGCAGCCAGGCGATGAGGCGGGCGGCGTCGTCGGGCTCGCCCCAGCGCCCCTGGGGGAACATGACGGCGGTCGCCTCGCGGTCCGCCTCGGTGACATAGCCGGTGTCGACGGGGCCGGGGTTGACCGTGTTGACAGTGATGCCGGCGTCGATGAGCTCCTCGGAGATCGTCGGGGTGAGGCCGGCGATGGCGGCCTTGGCGGCGGCGTAGGCGATCTCCCCGGGCAGAGGGCCCAGGCCCTGACCCGAGGTGAGGAAGACGATGGCCCCGCGGCGGCGCACGGAACCGGCGGGGGCGGAGGCGGCGAAGCCCTCCTGGGCGGCGAAGGCCTGCGCCAGGAGGATGGAGGCGCGGGCGTCAACCGCCCAGTGGGCGTCCAGGACGGCCTCGGTCATCTCGCTGAGCGACCCGTCGGGACTGCTCATGGCCTGGTTGCACACGAGGGCGTCGAGGTGACCGGCGGCGGCCGCGGCCTGCTCGACGATGCGGGCCGGTTCCCCGGGGACGGCCAGGTCGGCGGGGATGTCGATGAGCCGGGCGGGTCCGACCAGGTGGGTGCGGATGGAGTCCATGACGGCGTCGATGTCGTCGGCGCCCCAGGGCTGGGAGGCGTCATGCGGGCGGTAGTGGTGGGCGACGATGCTCGCCCCGTAGTCGGCGGCGCGGCAGGCGATGGCGTGACCGATACCGATGCGGCGGCTGACTCCCGTGACCAGGACCGTACGCCCCGCCAAGGGCAGGGGGTCGCGGCCGGCCGGGCTGATAGGTCCGGTGGCGCTGCTGGGGCCGCCCGGAGTGGTGGAGGGGTGTCCGTGATGAGCGTCGCTGGTCATGCAGACGAGTGTAGGAGGACGGTCCGCGCGGACGGGTGCCGTCGCCTCCGGGCGGGGACAGTGCGCGCGTCCGGGGACAGGATTCCGGTCCCCCGCCGCGTCAGGTGTCCCTGGCCGTCCTGGGTGGTCCCCGGCCGCGATGGAATGTCCCCGTCGGTTCGGCGGAGGAGAGGGAAGAGGTGAGAGGGGAAAGAGGAGATGGCAGAGGCAAGACCCGGGCAGGTCGGCGCCTCAGTGCTCGGTGCGCGCGAGCTCGCGGGCGAAGGCCTCGTGGTTGCCTTTCGAGGACAGGACGAAGCGGATGAGTTCCAGGCTGCCGACGGCGTCGGGATCGCTGTGGGAGACCTGATCGACGGCGCGGGCCGCCGCCACGGCGATCTCGGCGACCCGGGCGATCGGCCAGCCGTAGACTCCCGCGGAGACGGCCGGCAGGGCGATGCCGGTGCAGCCGAGCTGGATGGCGAGCTCCAGGGAGCTGTCGAAGCAGGCGCGCAGCAGGGCGGGGTCGTCCTCACCGGCGTGAAGGTTGGGGCCCACGGTGTGGATGACCCAGGCGGCCGGCAGGTCGAAGCCGGGGGTGGCCACGGCGCGGCCGACCGGCAGGCCGTCGGGCAGCTCGGTGTCGCGCACCTTCTGGCAGGCATCGAGCAGGCGGGGGCCGGCGGCACGGTGGATGGCGCCGTCGACTCCTCTTCCACCCAGGAGGGTGCTGTTGGCGGCGTTGACGATGGCGTCGACCTTCTCGGTGGTGATGTCACCGACGACGGCCTCAATGCGCATGGGAGCTCCTTGTCTGCAGAGGGTGCTCGGCAGGTGTTCTCGGGTCTTGTCAGTTCTTGCGCCTTTCGGGCCTGTTGGGGTCCGACGACGAGGGGCCCAGGCCGCTCAGGGCGCTCCGAGGCGCGGGCCAGCAGGTGGCCGGCCATAAGCAGCCTGGCACGGTGGTCACCTCGGGCCAACCGGGTTCCCACGGGGAGCGAACGCCGACGTGACGGAGGACTCAGCCGATCCGATTTCCTCCCCACGGTGGGTGGAGGCTATGCTGTCGCCTGCTGCACACGGGGTGTGGCGCAGTTTGGTAGCGCGCTTCGTTCGGGACGAAGAGGTCGTGGGTTCAAATCCCGCCACCCCGACGATGAGAAGACCCATGAGCTTGCTCATGAGGCTTCTGACGCGTAGGGGTCGACAGGCCGAAGGCCTAAGCACCCCGACGGCGAGACGATGAGAAGGCCTGCGAGTTCACTCGCGGGCCTTTGCCCAACCGTCGAGCCTGCCCACGTCGCGGGTGTTCGATCGCGCGGCCGCTCGCTTCACAGTCACGCCCGACCGCCCGCACTGCACGAACCTCGGGTGTACTGCATGGGGGTCGGAGGTTCGTGCAGTACGCACAACCCACGGCCAGTACCTCCCGACCCTCGTGCAGTAGGAGCCCGGGACGAGGCCACCGGCCGCACGCTCTACCCCGAGGTGAGGAAACCACCGGGAAGGAGGCCACGTATGCCGGATCCCAGCACCGAGCTCGAGGAACTGCATCGCCGGGTTGAGGAGCAGTCCCAACGAATCGATGAGCTCCAAGACGCCCTCCACACACTGTCGCTCGCGGTCCAGTACCGGCAGGAGGAGCCCTACCTGGCCTTCCTGGCGGAGCACGGCATCGCCGGCCGACGGCGGCTCGCGCTGAACGGGGTCATCAATGGGGTGCTCTCCCGGGCCCGGGGTGACATCCCCTCCCTGGGCCAAGGTGCCCGCACTGAGCTGGCGGAGGACTTTCCCGCACTGGACGAGGCCTACCTGCCCGAACCGATCGACGGCGACGAGGCCGTCCGCATCGTCGGAGAGGTCCTGGGAAGTGAGCGCCTTGGCGCCCAGGCGCTCGAGGCCCACCGCGCCCGCGGCCTGGGGTGCGAGGGCCACCAGGCACTCACAGGCCGCTCAGACACCCAAGGCCACAACGCGTAGCCGCGGCGCTCCAGACGGCCGGGTTACTCGACGCCGACGCACTCACGCCGCCCGCCCTCTTCGCCACCCACAGCCGGGACATATGCCGCCCACAGCCGCACCGGCTAGGCTGGCTCCCGGAAATTCACCCGGGGAAAGGACGAGCGCGCGTGACCGAGCCTCCATGCGACTCCGCTGCCCCCACCGCCACCTCCTCCCCCCGAGCCCCACGACGCCTGAAGTACGTCGAGGCCGTCTTGTGCATCGGCTTCGCCTTGGCCTTCCTCATATGGACCTACCTGAGCGCCCCGGGACCACTTGCCCCCGACGCCACGCGCCGCTCTCCGGCCATCGATGCCCTCCTGCCGACCCCCGACGCCCAGCTGAGGTCGGCCGCCGGCCAGCTGGCCGAGGCCTTTGCAACCCTCACCCACCCCTTCCTCATCCTCGGGCTCATCGTGGCCGGGGTCGCCTACGCCTACACGGCCCGCATGCGCCGCCTGAGCGTCTCACTGGCCATCGCCGCCGCCGGCATCCCCACGCAGTACCTCATCGCTCTGTACCTGGCCCGCCCCGCCCCGGGCTCCACCTTCGCCGACTCCATCGCGGCCTTCGAGTACTCCTACCCCAACGCGCACATCACGGCGATGACCCTGGCCTCCTGGGTCCTGGTGACTCTCGCGCGCGCCCACCACCGCAGCACCATGGTCGCCGCCGGCACCGTCCTGGGCTACGCGGCCGTCGCCGTGACCGCTGTCAGCCAGTGGTACATGGGCCTGGCCGCGCTCAGCGACCTCGTCGGCGGCTTCCTCCTGGGCGCCGCCTTCGCGAACCTGGCCCTGCGGGTCGGCGGCATCGACGCGATCCTCACCAGCTGGGTCAACCGCCGCCTGTCACGCGCCAGCAGCGAGAAGCGCGCCGCCGTCATCTACAACCCCACCAAGTTCGACGACCTCTCGCTTCTGCGCCGTCGGGTCGCCGCCGAGGTGCGCGCCGCCGGCTGGCTGCCCACCGTCTGGCTGGAGACCACCCCCGACGACCCCGGCCGCTCCATGGCCCACCGCGCCCTGGAGGCCGGCGTCGACCTAGTCATGGTGGCCGGCGGAGACGGCACCGTGCGCGCCGTCTCCTCTGAGCTGGCCGGCACCGAGATGCCCATGGCCCTCATCCCCGCCGGCACCGGCAACCTCCTGGCCCGCAACCTGTCCATCCCCCTGGACACCGACGCCGCCATCCGCCTGGCCCTGCACGGCCGCCTCCAGGCCATCGACATGGTCACCTGCGCCTTCGACGACGGCCAGGAGCGCTTCGTCGTCATGGCCGGTATGGGCCTGGACGCCCAGATCATGGAGTCCACCGACCTGGGCCTGAAGAAGGTCATCCGCTCGGGCGCCTACGCGGTGGCCGCCGTCCAGAACGCGGTCCCCGACCCCTTCACCGCCACCATCACCCTCGACGATGCTCCCCCGGTGCACCGTCGGATGGTCATGGCCCTCATGGGTAACGTCGGCACCATCACCGGCGGCATGACGCTCTTCCCGCGGGCCCCCCCCTCCGACGGTCTGGTCGACCTGCTCCTGGCCAGCCCCGGCAAGGTCGTGGACTGGGCCCGCCTGGGGGCGCAGATCCTCACCGGCCAGGAGATGGAGGGCTTCACGCTCACCCGCGCCCGGAAGGTCCTCATCGAGGCCGACCGTCCCGTCCCCTTCGAGCTCGACGGCGACACGGCCGGCTCCACCCGCACCCTGCGAGCCGAGGTCGAGGACGGCGCCCTGCACGTCGTCGTCCCCCAGTGAGCCGCCCCGGCGAGCACTTCCGTCCCCCGCGAACCGGGCCTGCCACGTGAGCATCGTGACGCATCCGTGACCGGCCCCGCTGCCCTAGACTGACGCCCAGTTGGTGCCCAATTGGGTACCAACAGCCCCCATACGGGCACCCGCGCCCCGATCACTTCGTCGGCGCGCCCCTCTTCAGCCAGCAGGAGTTCCATGCGTTCTCGTCTTACGGTCGCCCTCGGCCGCACAGCGCGCCTGGCCGCCCGCGTGCGCGGCGGCGGCAGCGGCGGCACCGCCTTCCCCGGCCTGGTCATGGAGCGCACCGACCCCGGTTTCCTGGAGCGCACCCTCGGCCGCCTGCCCCGCGGCGTCATCGTCGTCTCGGGCACCAACGGCAAGACCACGACCACCAAGATGGTCGTCCAGCTCCTGCGCGAGCAGGGCCTGAAGGTCTTCACCAACCGGACCGGCTCGAACTTCGTGCGCGGCGTACTCGCCTCCCTGCTCACCGAGGTCGACGCCGCCGGCAACCTGGACGCCGACATCGCCGTCCTCGAGCTCGACGAGGCCCACGCCGTGCACTTCGTGGCCCGGGTCCGCCCACGCGCCTGCCTCCTGCTCAACGTCATGCGCGACCAGCTCGACCGCTTCGGCGAGATCGACTACACCGCCTCCCTGCTGCACTCGATCGCCCAGGCCACCAGTGACGTCGTCGTCCTCAACGGCGACGACCCGCGCCTGGCCGCCCCCGCCTTCCTGGAGGGCGTCAGCGCCCGCGTCGTCTCCTTCGGCGCCGGGGAGGACCTGCGCTCCCTGTTCCTGTCCGACGACGACCTGCGCACCGGTCTGGTCAGCCCCCGTCAGGCCGGCCAGGCCCCCGGCCCGCGCGTCACCCTGGAGGCCATTGACGGCCAGCGCGCCACCGTGCGCGTGGACGGGGTCTCCCACGAGGTCAGCTTCGCCATCCCCGGCGTCCACAATCTGCTCAACGCCTGCGCCGCCCTCGGGGTGGTGCTGGAGGTGCTGGGCGAGGACGCCGACCTGCCCGGACTGCTGACCACCCTGGGCACCGTGCAGGCCGCCTTCGGCCGCGGCGAGGTCCTCACCCTGGACGGCCGCCCCGTCCAGCTCTCCTTGGTCAAGAACCCGGCCGGCTTCCGCATGGGGCTGCTCTCGGCGGCCTCCCAGGCTCAGGACGGCGAGGTGGTGGTCGTGGCCATCAACGACGAGTACGCCGACGGCCGGGACATGTCCTGGCTGTGGGACGTGGACTTCTCGGCCCTGCGCGCCGGCGGGGTCGCCGTCGTCACCGGGGTGCGGGCCTGGGACATGGCCCTGCGGCTGCGCTACGACGAGGTCGAGGTCGCCGAGGTCGAGCCCGATCTGCGCCGGGCCGTGGCCCTCATGCGCCGGGTCGCCGCCGACACCGACCGCCCCATGCGGATCTTCACCACCTATACCGCGATGCTGGCTCTGCGCTCGATCCTGGGCGAGATGACGGACGTTGAGGAGGTCATGTCATGACCGCGCGCTACGAGCACACCACTGACGGCCCCGCCCGCGGGCACCTGCGGCTGCTCCAGCTCTACCCGCGGGACATGAACATCTACGGCGACTGGGGCAACACGCTCGTGCTGGCGCGGCGCGCCCAGTGGCAGGGCTACGACGTCGAGCTGCTCTCCTACGACCCGGGCGACGAGCTGCCGGGCGACGTCGACATCCTCGTGGGCGGCGGCGGCCAGGACTCCGGTCAGGACCGCATCAAGGAGGACCTGGTCACAGTCGGCCCCACCCTCAAGGCGTGGGCGGCCGACGGCGTCCCGATGCTGGCGATCTGCGGCCTCTACCAGCTCTTCGGGCACGGCTTCACCACCGCCAAGGGCCAGGAGATCCCCGGTATCGGCCTCATGGACGCCCATACGGTGGCCGGCGATACCCGCCTCATCGGCAACATCACCCTGGACACCGAGGAGTTCGGCGCGGTCGTCGGCTATGAGAACCACTCCGGCCTGACCACCCTGGGGCCGGGCGCGCGCCCCTTCGGCACTGTGAAGATGGGCGACGGCAACAACGGCAAAGACTCCACCGAGGGTGGGCGCGTCCACCACGTCATCGGCACCTACCTGCACGGCTCCCTGCTGCCCAAGAACCCGACCGTGGCCGACTGGCTGCTGGCCCGCGCCGCCGAGCACGCCGGCGCCACTTGGGAGCCCGAGCCGCTCGAC
>OLOB01002308.1_pt1 | contig 11313 bp, 8 predicted proteins | sample 1671911 | NCBI WGS metagenome assembly OLOB01 (sample SAMEA3136625, study PRJEB25190) | human gut metagenome | biome: human gut; feature: human-associated habitat; material: faeces | place: Austria | collected 2013
AAATAACAGCTCGGCTGGCAGGATTTTCCGTGCTACAAGTCACCAGAGCACGATGAATGTTCTTTTCTTTAGCCACTTGCAGACCTTGATGAAGAGCTTCTTTTGCATAGCCCTTGCCCCTTTCAGAGGGACGGATGGAGTAGCCAATGTGGCCACCCTCCTCCAGGAGATATGCACTCAGGCGCAAGCGGAGATTGAGAAAGCCAACCGCTTGACCGTCTCTTGCAAAAGCGACTAACTGAACAGCAGGAACCCAACCTTCCGGAATTCCTAGCCCCATTTCCATGTCACGATTACTTTCCAACCAGGCTTCGTAAACAAAAGCTTCAGCATCCCAAAAGCCGCCGTCATGAGCCGATTGGGTCTCTTCGAACTCTGCCACCATGCTTAGAATGGTTTCTTTATCTGCTAAAGTTGGTCTACGTAGTTCCATCTTTACCTCCCCCCATACGAGAAAAGCGAGAGCGGACTCTCACTTCACAACATAAACAATCATTTTTAATAAAATGAGTTAATAAATACTGAATCAATAAGGTGACGCTTATTTATTAAACTTTTTTTAGAATCCCGTGGGAAAAATGCCTGAAACTAACAAGTTTCAGGCATCCGGAATTATTGAGACCCTAGGCTCAATAATTAGTCATGGAACTTCTTCGAAGTTCGCTGACGTCCGTACTCACCTAAGGAAAGTTTCTAATTTAATTTGAGTTTCTTTTCCTAAATCTGCACAATCTTGCGATAACTCCGAGAGGTGATCCAAAAGACGATTAGGTAGGTGATGAGAAAGACAGCACAGACACTGAGGGTCACGACGAGGACTTGGCCACTATTGATGACACCGAGCACTTTGAGAATGAGGCGGATCATATGGTAGGCAAAGGCCAGGTGGACAAAGGCAAAGATGAGGGGGAGGAAGAAGACAGTCCGCACTTGACGGTTGATGGTCCGTTTGACCTCATCTTCATCAAGCCCTACCTTTTGGAGGATGACGAAGCGGTCACGGTCTTCATAGCCTTCTGAGATTTGCTTGTAGTAGATAACGATGACGGTTCCGACCATAAAGATCAATGACAAGAAAATACCGATAAAGAAGATGCCGCCAAAGAGGCTATTCAACTCTGCCACATCATTGGCTCGGTTGCCTCCATAGATAAATGTTCCTTGGGCCTGTTGGCTACTCAATTCATCGATCATCTTGTCATAGCTGGCTGCCAGCTTGAGTTGCTGGTCTTCGTCAACATTGACATTGAAGCCACCATAGATATTGGTATTGATGGCAAGATCCGGAAACTGAGCGACAAAGGCTGAAAGGTCTGGCACGATCAGGTAATTGAAATCCTCCGTCAGCATATTAAACTGATTTGGAACATGATCGGTGATAAAATCCTTGCTCACTTCTTCCTTGACTTGGAAGTCTTGCCCATTGATGGTGAACTGCTTTTGCCCTTTAAGAGCCTTGTTATGAGCAAAGAGGATGACTTGGTTGCCGGTCAGATCGACCTTTTCTCCGGTCATTTGTTCATAGCTAGCTGCATCAAAGACCATAAAGACAGTTTTGGGAGTGACGTTGCGCTCATCAGCTGGATAGACGGTGAAAGCCGTGCCATTTTGTGATTTAACTCCAAAGTTGGCATAGGTCATCAGGTCACGATTTTTGATCTCAAGATGATGCTCAGAGGCAAATTCATCAAATTTCTGGTTGATTTGCTCTAGGTCTACCCCTTTTCCTTGGACAGAGAAATCATGAGGAGACATGATCTTCTTGATCGTTTCACCACCGATATAGATGTTGGTCGCAGCAGAAATGGTTACCAATACCATGGTCGAGAGGATGGCAATGGTCGCAAGCCCCACTGCATTTTTCTTCATGCGATAGATGAGGTTAGAGACCGAGATCATGTTGTTGGGTTGGTAATAATAGTTCTTCTTTTTCTTAAGCAGATGCAAGAAGACGGTGATCCCAGCATTAAAGAGCAGGTAGGTCCCGATCATGACCAAGATAACGGCTAAAAAGAAGGTCACAAGCGCAATGATAGGGTCTTTGACAGACACAGCTAGGTAGTAGCCAAAACCGAGAGAGGCTAAGCCAAGGATGGTTTGGGGCCACAAGAAGCGGGCTTTCTTTTCACCACTAGCCTTCTCACGCGTCAACTGCAGGGCATTCAAACGGAGAATGCGCCAAGCATTGAGAAGAACCAAAAGGCCAAAGATGAGACCAAAGGTGACAAAGACCAGGACGACAATCCCAGGTTGGAAGGTAGATACCAGCTGGACCTTCATCTTCATGAGTTTCAAGAGGAAGGCAAAGATCAGCTTGTCAAAGAGAGCTCCGATCAAGACTCCGGCTGAGATGGTTAGAAAGCCAAAAAGCAAGAGTTCCTTGAAAATCATGCTGATGAGATGGCGTTTCTCAAGGCCCAGCATGCTGTAGATGCCCAGCTCCTTGGAGCGGTTTTTCATGACGAAGCTATTGGCATAAAGCACGATGATGGCCCCCGCGACATTGACCACGAAGAATCCCAAGCTGAGGGTGAACACTATAGAAGAGCCCCCTCGAAGCTCGGAAATGCGAGGATTAAAGGTCAGGGAGTCAAAGAGATAGGCGATGGTCACTGCGAGAATGACCGCAATAGCAAAGGGATAATAGAGCTTGCGGTTCTTGATCAGATTAGAGCAAGCTAATTTAGTGGTTAATCGTAACATCTACTCCACCTCACTTGCCATGACCGTCAAGGTATCCGAGATTTCTTGGAACATCTGACGCTCTGTCTTTTCCCCGCGGAAGATCTGGTTGTAGAGAATTCCGTCTTTGATAAAGAGCACGCGCTTGGCCCGAGCAGCCGCTGCAGTTGAGTGGGTCACCATGAGGATGGTTTGGCCCATGCTATTAATATCTTCAAAGACATCTAGCAAAGCAGCTGATGACTTGGAATCCAGCGCCCCTGTTGGCTCATCAGCAAGGAGAATTTCAGGTGAGGTGATGATGGCCCGTGCTACAGCCACCCGTTGCTTTTGCCCACCAGAAATTTCGTAGGGATATTTCTCAAGGAGTTGGTGAATGCCCAACTCCCGACTCACGCTATCGACCTTGCTCATCATTTCCTTGACCGGTCTGCGTGAGAGGACTAGAGGCAGGAGGATATTGTCCTTGACGGACAAGGTATCCAGCAGGTTGAAGTCTTGAAAGACAAAGCCTAGTTTTTCCCGACGGAAACTGGAGGCATCCTTGTTTTTGATGGTCGAGGTGTCGGTGCTATTGAGGTAGACCCGGCCTTCCGTCGGCTGGTCCAGCATAGCTAGGATATTGAGAAGGGTCGATTTCCCGGACCCTGATTCCCCCATGATGGCGACGTATTCCCCTTTTTCCACGGTAAAATGAATGTCCTTTAGGGCTTCAACTTGCGTCCCTTGAAAGCGGGTTTTGTAGATTTTTTTGATGTGTTGAACGTCTAGCAATGACATACTTTTCTCCTTTTACTAGTAGATCAAGAAAAATTCTTGGGTTTGTTGCAGGACTTGGAGACCAAATTCCGTCTTTTCCAGATCGGTTTGCTCATTTGGTTTCTTAATCTTTTTGGGTTGTTTCATCCATTTCAAGAGTTTCATTTTCTTGACCTCCTTCATTTGATGAGACTATTGTATAAAAAATAAAAGGCGGCTACCATAACCTAACCTTTCATTTTACCGTTTATTTCTTACATTTTTGTAAGATGGAAAAAAACTAATCCATGACCAACTTCTTCTCTTCAAAGCGAATGGCGACGGTTGTGCCTTGGCCAACCTCTGAGTGGAGGCTAATCTTGTGGCCCAATTGCTCTGCAATTTTCTTAGATAGATAGAGCCCTAGACCTGAGGATTGCTGGGTCATGTGGCCATTGTAACCGGAGAAGCCCCGCTCAAAGACACGGAGGACATCGCTATTTTTGATTCCAATCCCGCTGTCTTTTATATAAAGGGTCTGGTCTTTGAAATAGATCTCAATTCCACCTGTACTGGTGTACTTGAGGCTATTGGACAAGAGTTGCTCGATGATGACCAAGAGCCACTTGCGATCGGTAATGACGGCGACATCCAAATCATGCAGGTTCACTGTCAAGTTCTTTTGGATAAAAAAGAGGGCATATTTGCGGACCACTTCTTTGATCAAGTCCTCTAGCGACACGCGCTTTAAGACCAGATCGTCATGGAAACTCTCCAGTCGCAGGTACTGCAGAACCAGATTGGCATAGGAGTCAATCTTAAAGAGTTCCTGCTCCATCTGCTGCTTGACAATAGGTGTCTCGACATCTTGGACCAAGAGCTGGCTAGCTGCAATGGGCGTCTTAATCTGGTGAACCCAGAGGGTGTAGTAATCCATCAGGTCATTGAACTTGGCCTGGGCTACTTTGCCTTGCTCCAGGCGAGCCTGCTGTTCTTCTATATATTTTTCATAAAGGAGATGTTCCAGTGGTGAGGCAACTTCTATTTCCTCATACAGCAAGGCTTTGCGGTAGTCCTGAAGGGTCATAGCGAAATCCCAGATCAAGATACAGAGGGTAAAAAATCCTAGCATCAGAGTCGCATAGAGGAAAACCGTCCCCGTCTCTGGAAAGAGAAAAGCAAAGACCAAATCGACGATCAAAAAGATGACCACTAGATAGAGCAGGCGCCTGCGGGATACCACATACTGCCAAAAGATGTTTCCATATTTATTCATGGACTAACCCATAACCGATGCCTTTCTTGGTTTCGATGAAGTTTGACAAGCCAGCCTCTTCTAATTTCTTGCGAAGGCGAGCCACATTGACAGACAAGGTGTTGTCATCAATGAAGAAGTCGCTATTCCAGAGCTCTTTCATCATATCATCGCGCGACACGATACTGCCCGCATGCTCAAACAGGACGCGCAGGATCTGAAATTCATTCTTGGTCAGCTTGATGACTTCCCCTTCATACACCAGGTCCGTGGACTTGAGATTGAGGATGGCGCCACGGTGTTCCAGCAGATTTTGATCCGTGCCAAATTCGTAAGAGCGACGCAAGAGCCCTTGGACCTTAGCAAGGAGCACATTTTGATCAAAAGGCTTGGTGACAAAGTCGTCTCCACCCATATTGATGGCCATGACAATATCCATGGCTTGATCCCGTGAAGAAAGAAACATGATCGGAACCTTTGAAACCTTACGAATCTCTTGGCACCAGTGGTAGCCATTGTAGAGAGGCAGTCCAATATCCATGAGGATCAAGTGGGGATCACTTTCGACAAAGATCCCGAGGACATCCATAAAATCCTCTACTGCGACCACTTCATAGCCCCATTGTTCCAATAATTGTTTGACTTGTTGGCGGATAATTTCATCGTCTTCTACTAAGAGAATTTTATGCATGGCTTTCTTTCCTTCTTTTTTTCTTCTTCCTATTATAACAGATTAAGAAGCAGAGAAAAAGATCGAGCGTAGCCTTCTTAACAGTAAGAGCTTTTTCTACTCCCATTTTTGTGCTATACTGAAAGAAATAAGACACGGGAGGCACAGATGTCGACTATTTTTGATTACCTAAAAGAAGTGACTTACGATTCCATATATGACCGCCCCTTCAAGGAGCTGGATGTCCTCGCATTGACAGAGCTGACCTATCTCCCCTTTGGACACATTGTGCCTCAAGGAGATACAACAGGAATTCCAGTGCGCCTGTCTGATGCGATGGAACTGATCGATCGGACTACCGATTTTATCGTGAGTAACCAGCATCTGCAATTAGTCGATGAGTTGGCTACTTCAAAGCGCTTTAAGAACATCAAACTCCTCAACTATGTCGATGAATACGATCCCGATGTGCAAAAACAGTTCGCGGCCATGACCTATCGGCTTAGTCTGGATACGTATTTGGTCGTTTTCAGAGGGACGGATGACACCTTGATCGGCTGGAAGGAAGACTTCCACATGACCTATATGGACCATGTTCCAGCTCAGAAGCGCGCAGCCAGCTACCTGCAACATGTCATGAAGGAATTTCCGAAAGGGCGCTTCTTAGTAGCTGGTCACTCCAAAGGAGGAAATCTAGCGGCCTATGCCTCCTCTTACCTACCTGATTCTTTGTTTGAACGGGTCGATGTTATCTACAGCTACGATGCTCCTGGCCTCAACAAGGCCATTATCGAGACCGAAGGCTACCAGCGCACGTCCCCAAACATTCGGCGCTTTGTCCCTCAAGGATCCATCGTTGGCATGATGTTGGAAGTACCAGAACCGACGACCATTGTCAAAAGTCGCGCCTTCGGTGGCTTTGCACAGCACGATGCCTTTACTTGGGAAATCAAGGACTACAGCTTTGTGACCGTTTCTGAAACCAGTCCCGATAGCCAACAGACCGATCTGACCTTGAAGCAATGGGTTCGTGAAACCTCGGGAGACGAGCGCAAGAAGTTCTTTGATACCTTTTTTGGTATTTTTCTGGATGCCGGCATCACTTCGATCAATGACCTAACCGATCTCAAGCAGCTAGCCAAGGCCAAAGAAATCCTTCAAAATGCTCAGGACCTAGATCCAACCGAGCGGGAAATGCTAGAACGCTTGGCCAAGCAGCTCATCGACACCCGCTTTCAAGCTTGGAAAAAATGGCAGACGGTGCCCCGCATCCTGGTTCAAATGGCCGCATTTTTCAAGCGAAAAAAAGCAGTCGAGCTTTCCTCCCCACTACTCCTAGAGCACAAGGAGTGAGGCTCAACAACTGACCTCTTCTATTCACTAGAACGTAAAAAGAGGCTGGGACAAAAGTCCTAGCCTCTCAATTATTTTTGGATTATCGAGCAAGACGCAGTGGTTGAGTGGGCTCTACTACGCTGATTTCATCAGCTTTTACAGCCCTACTCAACTGTGCGGAGGTGGGACGACGAAATCGAATTCTAACGAATTACCGATTTCTGTCCCACTCTCTTTTCTATTTTCTATTGGTTCTGAGAAGATGGAGCATCTGGCGTGCTTGCTTCTGTTACAGCTGCGCTTGCAGGCTCTGTTTCTGTCTCAGTTGTGGCAGGCTTGCTTCCCTCTGAAGCTGTTGCTTCTTTTTCTACCGGAGTTTCTGTAGCGACAGGTATTTCAACCGTTGTAGCTGGTTTGCTCGCTTCGCTTGCAGATGGCGCAGCTGCCAATTCCGCCTGAAAGGCTTGGATGGCCTTCAGTAAGGCTACTTTATCACTCTTTGGATTAGCCAATTGGTCAAAGAGAGCTTCTAAGCGATCAAATACAGCATCACTAGACCCCTTGTCCTGCAATTGTTGGTGAAGAGCCATCAATTGATTATAGAGCTGTTGATAAAGTGCGACATCCCCAATCTGAGGCTCTTCGCTTTGCTTTTGTTTTTGCTTTTCAATGGTGTCACTGATTTCTCGTAACAGGGCTTGCCCACTTGAAATAGCCTTGTCAGGATTAGATTCTTTTCCAAGTTGAGCCAAGCCTGCTTCAAATGCAGCTCGTCTGCCTTGCTCTTCGACTTGTGGCAAGAGCGACTGAATTTGCTCTAAGAGAGCTGTCAATATCTTGTTCTGTTGACGGGCTTCTGTTGCCTTATCCAACTCTCCATACAAGCCTTTGAGGAAATCATAAACCGCTACGTTGTAGGATGGGGTTTGACTTCCTTTTTGATCCAAGACTGTTTTTTCAATAGGATAGGTTTGGCCTTTCTCTTGAGAGAAGAGCTGGTCAATTGCCTGCTTGGTTTGGTAGAGTTCCATAAAGTGAGCCTTAGCATCCCAGGCTTCTTCAAAGGCTTGGGCCCGATAGAGTTTCAAAGCTAGATCTGCCGCCTTGGTGCGCAGTTCTGGTGTCAAGCGCGCATCGCTCAAGCTTTGATAGAAGTACTTGAGATAGTCGACCGAGGTCACACCCGTCCGATCTTGCATCTCCTGAACAGCTTCTAATAGCTTCCCTTCCTGCTCTAAACGCTTGCTGTCCTTGGCAGCATAGGCTTCCTGCAGTTGTGAGACCAACCCTTCCTTCTTCAGTTGGAAAGCTTCTGTATCTAGCAAGCGCACTTGTTCCAGCAATTCCTGGTATCGACGATCGAGGGCTGTCTCTTCTTTTGGTTTGATCGCTTGCGTCGCATGGATGTATTGCTGGTCAACCTGCTTGAGACTGGCTAGGTAGCCTTCCGTCGAGTTACTTGGGAAGCTCTTGACATTTTCTAAGAAGTGGCCCAAGATGAGCTCAATCCGTCGTTGTTGCAATGGATCAGAAGCGTAAAGAGTCCGGCTTTCTGCTAAAAGTTGGTTGACCCTGTCCTCTACTGCTTTTTTATCCAAGTCTCCTTTTTTGTAAGGCGATTGGATGGTAGGAAGGCGATGGGCTAAGTAGTCTGCTAGTCCCGCTGATCGCACCTTGATGTAGTGGTTGTGATCGCCATGTGGGATGACAAACTGACCATTTTCAATCTGGAGGCTATAAGGAGAAATCCCTGAGCGAAGGGCTGTTGCATAGAGTTCATTGATAAAGTCTAGTTCAGGATTGCCAGTTTCAAGTGGGATCCGGACATGTTCCTTCCGAACGGCATAAGGGTGGATGTGGGTCGGATCGTATTCTTGGTCTGGATTGTTAAAGACAAAGAAACCATTGGAAATCTTAATGGCCTCACGAGGGACGCCGTAGGTCTTACTGATGTACTGGATCTTTTCCTCATCTGAGGCATCGCGAGAATAGCTGGCGACATCATCTGTCAGTGGCTGTCCCTTGGACTCTTCTTTCTTACCTGCTAGAGTTGCCTCTGCTGCTGCAATCTCTTGAGGAGAGAGGTCCTTTTTATAGAAATAATGGGCATGGTTGCCATGAGCGACCATATATCCTTCCTCGTCCTTGCTGATGACCTTGTCTGCGTGGAAACCATGATCGTGCTCCTCTTCGTGATCATGACTATTTCCATGCTCATGCTCATGTTCAACTAGTCTTGTGCTTGGATTTGAAGGCAAGCTTGGACTTTCTTCTGTTGAACTATCAGTTCCTTGAGCACGAAGCAGTTGGAATTGCCGCGCCAGCTCACGCTCTAAAGGAGATAGGGAGCTGTATGGGATAAAGTGGAAATGATCCCCATGAGGGTAGACAATCCCTTGATCGGTCCACTTGGTAATCTTACTTGGATCAAAGACAGAACCATCAGACTCCACATGACGAGAAGACAACGGGGCTTTCTGCAATTCTTCAATCAGATTGCTCAGGCTTGGACTCGGTTTAGAGTCAGCCGGTTTAGAAGTCGTTGGGGTTGTCTGTGTATTGCTTGGACTGACTGATGGCTGGTTGCTCGCTTGCTTCCCAAGGCTTGGAGAGGCTTGATCTGAAGTTCCTTGCCCTTGCTCTGTGCTTGCTCCAGCTAGGCGTGAGTTCCCAGCCTGATGGCCGGCTTGACCACCTAAGACGGAGAGGGCTGCTGCTAACTCTCCAGCAGATAAGGCACTCTTTGGAATATAATGGAAATGGCCGCCATGGGGCACAATAAAGCCGTCCCCTGTATCTGAAATGACATCTCCAGGGCTAAATACATAACCATCGTCCGTACGATAGCCACCACCTGTATGGTTCTTAGCCGTCAGCATCTCAAGAGTCTTTCCTTCTTTCAGCGCTTGACTAGGTTGACGGAAGTCACGGGTCTTGCCTGCCTTGTGCGAGGAGCTCGCTTGCACCGATCCCGTCTCTCCTTCTTCTTTAGCGCCTCCTTTTTGCTGTTGAGCGATCTCTTCGATTGAGCGCACATTAACCGTATGTTGGGCATCCTTTAAGTAGAGATAGTATTTCCCAGCGCGTTTGATAATATAGCCATCCTTGACCTTGCTCACGATATCTGCTTCTTGCAGCTGATAAGTTGGATCCCGCAAAATCAACTCTTCACTAAAGATGGCATCAAATGGGACCTTGCCGCTGTAGTAATGAAAATGATCCCCATGAGAAGTGACAAAGCCTTCATCTGTAATCTTGATGACAATCTGCTCTGCCTGGGTCTTTTCCTTGGCATTGACCGCTTCGATGCTGTCTTCCTTTTTACTGGAGGCAGACGATGACGATTTCTTGTCCGCTTGCAAATACTGAATCTGATTCTTTTTCTCTTCCTTGACTTGTGGTTGCTGACTGAGCGCATAGGCACAGAGTCCTAGCCCCAAGGTCGCTACAATTCCAATCGTTCCCTTTTTCTTCATTCTTGATTTACTCCTCTAATTCCTTGGCTAAAGTCGCCGTATTTTCTTCTAAATTTTCTAATAGATCCTTATCGTTTTGTGGATCGGCTTCCAGTGGATCCAAGACCTTGACACGCGCCCCTGTTGCCTTGGCGATACTATCTGCCACCTTTGACGACGTGTGCTTTTCCACAAAGATCGTTTTCACCTTGTAGTCTTTGACAAACTGCTGGATCTCGGCCAATTGCCGAGCGGTCGGTTCTTGCTCTGGGGAAATCCCTGCAATCCCTAACTGCTTGAGACCAAAGCGTTTGGCCAGATAAGAAAAGGCCGTATGCTGGGTCACAAAAGTCTTTTGCTTGGCCTTGTCAAAGAGAGGCTGGTAGTGGGCTACCAGTTCCTCACAGCGCTTTTCAAGCTTTTGAGCATTGGCCTGATAGCGCTCCTTGTTCTTTGGATCGATCTCTCCCAAGCGCTGGGCGATAATCTTTCCTTCCTCTGCGATTTTTACAGGATCCAACCAAGTATGCGGATCATACAAGTGCTTGGCTTCTTTTCCCTGACCAGCCTCAACATCCTCTAATCCAGCCACCTTATCAAGGGTCATTCCTTGGCTGCCTTCGATCACTCGCAACTTGGAACCTTGAAGATTGGGATCTAAGCGACCGGCCCAAGATTCCAGGGTCTGAGAATGATAGACAAATACATCCGCATCATAGATCTGGGCCACTTCCTTGGTTGAGGGTTCATAATCATGGATCCCTGCACCTGACTGAACCATCCAGATGTCATTTTGATCGCCAGAGATTTCCTTGACCAGGGCATAGACAGGATAAAAACTCGTGACAATTTTAAGACCTTTTTTAGAAGGGTGCTTGCCCGCATTTCCTTGACTTCCACAAGCTGTCAGCAGAAAGAAACCGAGAAACAAGAGTCCCAGAACCTTCATTCTTCTCCTATTCATCCTTCACCTCTTTTTCATTTTTATTAACTAGTTTATTAATCGGTTAATTAACTAGTTAATAATACTGCTAATCATTTGCTTTGTCAAGCCTTTTTTACATTTTTTTCCTTTTAATGCTAGAAACTAACAGTTTCCTAGACTCCACAAGCCTTCCTTGCATAAAAAAAGAGAGTGGGACAGAAATCGGTAATTCGTTAGAATTCGATTTCGTCGT
>OLOB01002310.1_pt1 | contig 11304 bp, 8 predicted proteins | sample 1671911 | NCBI WGS metagenome assembly OLOB01 (sample SAMEA3136625, study PRJEB25190) | human gut metagenome | biome: human gut; feature: human-associated habitat; material: faeces | place: Austria | collected 2013
GCATCCTTATCTTTATTTCTTTTTAGATATTACCGATATTGGGATTCAAAATTTTATCCACAACATTATTGGGATTACGCTCATCTTCTTAGTAGCAGGATACTTCGTTTTAATAATAAATCAAATAAAAGCTCACCTTCATTAAGGTGAGCTTTTATTTTTCAGTCTATCATTTCGCGTTTAAATAGTTACAAATGTCCATTATTCCGATTATTCAAATGCATTGACACTAAAGTTAAAAATGTTCCTTTCATTTTCTCACTCCTTTATGGGGATTTATAACACAAGTTTGAGAGAGGAAGAGAGTAAAAACACGATGGTTGATTTGTGGGCTCCCTATGCTATAATATCTTTAACCTATCTGTGAATAGGGCAATTATATAATAGAGGTGGATAAGATGTTAAAGAAGTTAGCTTCAGACGCATTAGGATTAAGTGATATTGGGAGAATTATTAGTCCGAGTGACTATGATAAAGTCGATGCTGATGATTTTATTATGCATGAGGATGAAGAGAAAATCTTTTTCTTAATTAAATCACGAACAGATGAGTACTGCTTTACCAACTTGGCTTTAATTCATGTTGATGGAACATCAGCAGTTAGTAAAAAACGTTTAGTGAAACGATATGATTACTATAAAAATGATATTAAACATGTCATGATTGAAACGGCTGGAACTGTCGATTTAGACTGTGAGTTAAAGTTTACGATGGGGAACGTTGACTTTTCAATTGATGTCAATCGTAATCAGCTAGAACAATTAAAAGATATTTATAAGGCATTAATTAAAATTGCTCATATCGTAGAAGAAAATAATATTTTACTAGAGAAATCTCAACAAACACTAAACTTAGCTGCACAAGCTTGTGGCTCACAACGATTTGAAACAGGAGATCTATCTCAAGTCTTCGCGAATGTTAATGAATATTCATTTAACTGGATTTATAAAGCACGTGAAACATATATTCAAAAAGATTTTACAGATGTTTTTAAAAATTATATTAATAAATTCATATTTGGTTATTATGTATAATCTTATGCTTTTTTTATTTTTTTTGTAATAATAATGAATACGCTTATATATAATTGTTTAAATCTTTAATTGTAGTTAAGTAGGTGGTATTTTAAGAAAATTACTCCCTACATTAATGGTATTAAGCAATAGGGGATAAGTGGTGACAATGAATATAAATTATACAAAAAATCTTAGGGATGTATTAAATGGTAAAAAAACTGATATTGCTCCAGTAGTAACAGTAACTCAGTCAGGGATATTAGATGCAATGGAAAGAACAGGAACCTCATGGCCTCAAGCACATGAAAATCCAGAACAAATGGCAACACTTGGAGCTTCATTATATGAACTTGCCAGATTAGAAGATGCTAAAATTCCATTTTGTCTAGCAGTTGAAGCAGAATCAATGGGTTGTGAAGTTGACTTAGGTTATGGTGGAAGAACACCAGAGGTTGTAAAATCCCCATTTGAAAAACCTGAAGATATTGAAATACCTGATAACTTTGAAACATCTGGACGTATACCTGTTATATGTGAAGCAGTTGAAATATTACATGAGCGATATGATAACCTACCAGTATGTGTTGGAATAACAGGTCCATTTACAGTGGCAGGTCATTTAATAGGAGTTGAAGATATTCTTAAAATGATTAACTTGGATTTATTTGCAGTAGAGGATGCAATAGAAATAGCAGCAGAAGCAGTTTCAGCATATATTAAACAGTTAAATGAAGTTAAACCTGAAGTTATATGTGTGGCAGATCCAACTTCATCTGGTGATTTACTTAGTCCGCTGGATTTTGCACAACTATCAGTACCTGCATTAGAGGATATTCAGGAAGTTATGAAATCACAAAATGTACTACATATTTGTGGTCATACAGCAGGTATACTTAAGGACATGCTTAGTTGTGGATATAATGGTATAAGTATTGAAGAAGCTGTTGATATGAGGTATGCTCAGAAAGTTAAACATGAACTTGGAGATAAAACACAGGTTTGTGGAAATATATCTACAAGTAAAACTCTATTTAGGGGAACTCCTGAAGAAGTAAGAGGGGAAGTATTGGAAGCATTAGAAAAAGGAGTTGATGTAGTAGCTCCTAGTTGTGGTATAGCAGCAAGTAGTCCTTTAGAAAATATACAAGCAATGGTTAATGCCCGTAATGAATTCTTTGGAATATAATCATTCTTCTTTATTTTTATTTTTTTTCCTGTTTTTCATATATAGTATATGGAATTTATGTAACTTTTTTTTGGATAATATGTATGTTTTAATTTTTCTATTTAAGTCTCTTTCATTAAAAGAAAAAACTTTAAAAGTTTAAATTTAATATATATAACTAGTGATCACAATGGCGTTTTTAAAGGATGTAGAATCAGAAGAGTTGAGAGAATTAGTAAAATCTTGTTTTAAAGAAATAAATACTCTTAAAGAACAATTAAACGATGAAAATAAGGATATTAAATCAAATAAAGTAGTTAAAAATGTACTAATACAATCAGAATCAAATAATACTAATCTTCAAGCAAAAATAAATGAACTAACAGATAAAGTACATAAACAGGACACTTATTTAAAAGAAAAGGAACTTGAATTACAAGAAATGGAAACTAGACTAAAAGAAAAGGATTTGCAAATTAAAGAAGTAGAATCTCAAAATTCTGGAAGTTCTTTAAATGAAATGGTTTTGTCAAAATATGAAAATCAAATAAAAGCATTGGAAGATAAAATTCAAACACAAAAAACTACCATCTCAGAACTTGAAGAAGCAGCTAATAATTCAAATGATTATCTTGCAGAAATTAATCGTCTAAAAGAAGAAAAATCATTATTACAGAGTGAATCTTCACAGACAGAAGTAAATCAATTAAAATCAATTATTGAAAAACAAACTGTTGAATTAAAAGAGATTCCTATCTTAAAAAATCAATTAACAATGGAAGTATCCTCAAGAGATCAAAAAATAAAGAAATATGAGGAAGAAATTGATTTATTAAATGAAAAACTCGGAGAAAATGAAGATGTAAGTAGTATTAAGGAAGATTTAATTCAAAAAGAAGATGAAATTTCAAAGTATAAATTAGAAATTTTACAATTTGAAAAACAAGTAGCTGCCCTTAAAGAAAATAGTTCAGAGGATAAATCAGAGGATTTAACAGCACAAATCACTGATTTAGAGTCTAAAATAGCATTTTTAGAACATGAGAATAACAGTCTAAGAGAAGGTAATGTAACATCTGATAAACAAGGATTAGACTCTTTAATTGAAGATATTACAAAAAAATCTAATGAATTAATAGATTTAAGATCTAAATATCAGCGTTTACAAGATACAAATAAGATAAATGAATTTAAGATAATTGAATTAGAAAATGAAAACGCCAAATTAAATGAGTCAATTGATCTTAAGGAATCTGATGTATCAGAAACTGTTGACCTTGAATTAATCAGTGAAAACAAGGAACTTAAAAATACTCTCTTAGAAAAAGAACAATTATTATCACAAAGTGAAAATGAAGTTAATCTATTAAAAAACACAATACTTAAGAATCAAACAGAAGTAGATGATTTATCTGAGAAATTAGCACAGAATGAAAATGAAATTAAGGATTTATCTGAGAAATTAGCACAATCTCGAGAAGATGTCACAACTTTAAATAACAAATTACAAGATAGTCAGCTAAAAGTAGGTGATTTGAATGATGATGTTTTAAAACTCAAATCTTTAGAAAAAACTATTGAATTAAAAGATATGGATTATTCTAAATTAGAGGATAAATATCAACAATTAAAAGATAATTATGATAATTTAGAAAAATCTCAAGTAGATGTTGATGAATTATCTTCTCTTAAAGAACAAGTAAATGAAAAGGATTTAAATATTAGATCTTTAACATCTCAAAATGAAGCATCTGAATCAAAAATAGCTGAACTTGAAAAAACATTAACAACTCGTGATAATGAAATATCTGAACTTAAATCAGAACTTGATTCTTTTGACTTTAGTAAAAAAGAATCAGAAATAAATAATGCTACAAATCAAGAAATTAAATCTATTAAGAAAGAATTATATACTAAAGATGCTGAATTTGATAAATTAAAACTAGATTATAATCAATTACGTAAAAATTCATCTAAACAAATAAATGAATTAAATGAAGCTCTAGATAAATTTACAAATGAAAATGAGAAGATACTTACTGAAAAGAAATATCTTGAAGATTCCCTGGATAGTAAAAATTCCTTACTTAATAAATTAGAACAAGAAAATAATTCATTAAATCTTATTATTAAAGATAAAGATTCAAATTATAACGTTCTTAAGAAGAAATTCCAAGAAATCAAAAGAAATAATGAAGAACAAATAAATCTTCTTAAACAAGATGTTCAAGATAAAAATGATAAAATTGCAGCATTACCTCAGAAACTTGAATTAAAGGATATTGAGATTTCTCAATTAAATAAAATAGTTAAATCTCATGAAAATGATGTTTTATCTAAAAATAATGAAATTAAGACTTTAAGAAATAAAGTTCAGGAATCTCGTGAAGTAATAAAACAATTGAATGATAAATTATCTGAAAATTCTGTGGTTATTGATGAAAAAATACGTTCTAAAGAAGATGAAATATTTAAATTGAAAGATAACTTTAAAAATAGTGTTAATGAAAAAGATGAAGAAATAAGTAGATTAAAATCATTATTAAGTCAAAGAAATTATAAAATTGATGAATTAACAGAGAATGTAGGTTCATTAAATCATGACTTGGAAGTGTTATCCTTTAAATTTGAAGATAATAAGGAACAATTCAATAAATGTGAGGAAATAATTCAGGCAAAAGACGATGTTATTTCTAAAAAAGATGAATTAATTGAAGATATTAATCAGCAAATTAATAGATTAGAAAATAAAATAAAACTTAAAAATGATGATATTGAAGAATTAAATGATGATTTATCTAAAAAAGATACATTAATATCTAATCTTAAAGAAGAAATTTCCGAATCTAATCTTAAATTAAATAAATTAGATGATCTTTCAAGTCAAATAAAAGAGAATGATACTTTAATTGAAAAATTAAATGATGAATTAGCACTTAAAGAACAAGAAGTACAAGAAAATGTAAGGGAATTGGATACAGATAAATCACATATAACTGAACTTAAAGAACTTATTGAACGTAAAAATAAGGATATTGAAGATCATAAGAAATTATTATCTGAGAAAAATACTCAATTACTCGAATTTAAAGATTTAAAACCACGTATAAATGAGTTAGAAGTTGAAAAATCTGATATGATGGCTAATTATCAACAACAAATCACATCTTTAAATGCTGATTTGGAAAAAGCTCAGTTATTTAAAACAGAAAATGAGAAGAAAATTGAACAAATTAGTCAATTAAAAGAACAACTTAATGATAAAGATGCACAAATTGCAAGTTATGAACAGTATAAAAAGTACTTTGATGTATTAGTAGCAAAACCATTACCTAGTTTAACAAGTTTCCAATCACAAATATATCGCTTGTTACCTGATGCTATGAGTGCTACTGAATTGTATAATTATATTGTAGATTTAGGTTTCATTGCACTTGAGAAGGAAAACTTTGCAAAAACACTTAAAGCACTTGAAAAACGTGGATATTATCAACGTGCCCGTGATGGAGATAAAATCATATGGGTAAAAATTGGTGAAGATAAATAATATTTATTCTTCTTTTTATCATCTTTTTTTTATTTAATTTACTTATCTGTTGTTTTAATGTATTTTTTGATTGTTTTATATTTTTCTGTATGTTATACAGAATAATACCACAAAGTATTTATATAAGATTAAACCCATTTATGAATATAGACTGATTATAAAAATTTATATTTTAATGAAAACTAATTTAAACTAAAAAAATTGAAAAAATATGGATTACATCCATAATTTAATATTAACAATATAATTTAATAGAGGTAATATATATGGCACAACAACAACAACCTTTAATTATCTTACCTGAAGGAACAACAAGAAACTTAGGTAGAGATGCACAAAGAAATAATATTTTAGCTGGAAAAGTTTTAGCAGAAACAGTAAGAACAACACTTGGTCCTAAAGGTATGGACAAAATGTTAGTAGACGGTCTTGGAGACATAGTTGTAACAAACGACGGTGTAACAATCCTTAAAGAAATGGATATTGAACACCCAGCAGCAAAAATGTTAGTAGAAGTAGCAAAAACACAAGAAGACGAAGTTGGAGATGGAACAACAACAGCTGTAATAATTGCTGGTGAATTACTCAAAAGATCAGAAGAATTATTAGACCAAGAAATCCACCCAACAATCATTGCATTAGGATACAGACAAGCAGCTCAAAAAGCAATAGAATTATTAGATCAAATATCCATTGATGCTGATGATAAAGACACTCTTCTAAAAGTTGCAATGACAGCAATGACAGGAAAAGGAACAGAAAAAGCAAGAGAACCATTAGCAGAACTTATTGTAGGAGCAGTAAGTCAAGTAGTTGAAGATGGTAAAGTAGATTCAGAACAAATAAAAATTGAATCTAAAGATGGGGCAGCTATTGAAGATTCAGAATTAGTATCTGGAGTAATCATAGACAAAGAAAAAGTACATCCTGGTATGCCATCAGAAATAAATGGTGCAAAAATTGCATTAGTTAACAGTGCAATAGAAGTAAAAGAAACAGAAGTAGATGCAGAAATAAGAATTACTGACCCAGCACAAATGCAAGCATTCATTGAACAAGAAGAAAACATGATTAAAGAAATGGTTGATGAATTAGTAGCAGCTGGAGCAAATGTATTATTCTGTCAAAAAGGTATCGATGACTTAGCACAACACTACTTATCCAAAGCAGGTATATTAGCAACAAGAAGAGTTAAAAAATCTGACATGGAAAAATTAGCAAAAGCAACTGGTGCAAAAATCGTAACAAACATCGAAGATTTATCTGCAGACGACCTTGGAGATGCAGGATTAGTAGCTGAAGATAAAGTATCTGGTGATGACATGATCTTTGTAAAAGAATGTAAAGATCCAAAAGCAGTAACTTTATTATTAAGAGGTTCCACTTCCCACGTAGTAGATGAAATTGAAAGAGCAGTAGAAGATGCAATAGGAGTAGTAGCTTCCACAGTAGAAGACGGTAAAGTTGTTGTTGGTGGAGGAGCTCCAGAAATAGCAATTGCAAAAGGATTAAAAGACTACGCAGAAACAATAAGTGGAAGAGAACAATTAGCAGTAACTGCATTTGCAGAAGCATTAGAAGTAGTTCCAAGAACACTTGCAGAAAATGCAGGTCTCGACAGTATTGACTCCTTAGTAGATTTAAGAGCAGCTCACGAAGATTCAATATACATGGGATTAAATGTATTTGAAGGTGGAGTAACTGACATGAAAGAAGCAGGAGTTATTGAACCTCAAAGAGTTAAAAAACAAGCTATACAATCTGCAGCAGAAGCAGCTGAAATGATCTTAAGAATCGATGATGTAATAGCATCCTCAAGTCAAGGTGCAGCAGCTGGAGCACCAGCACCTGATATGGGTATGGGCGGAATGCCTCCAATGTAAATATAGATTATAATCTATATTAGTTAAATTACCTATGAGTTAGAGAGATATATTAGTCTCTATAAGGATTGGTTCATGATAGACTCATGAACTTACTTTTTTTTATTTTAATTTACATAACATTATATTTTATTTTTAACAGATTACAATTATAAGAAAAAGCTTTTGAATTTAATTTTTTAAGGGGAGTTTTATGGAAAAAAGTTTAGATTTTAATGAAATTTTCTTTGGTGACATTAAGGAATATAATAGACTAATTATTAGTTTACTAGAATCTCTAAGAAATATTACACCTATAACATTCTGGAATATGGATCAATCAGAATCTGATGATTTATCAACAACAATTGCACTGGAAATTATAGATTTAATTCTTGAATCATATGAAAAAGTAGCAGATAATCTCTATTCAAATGATTTAGCAGTACATGAATTTCCAATATTTTTAGAAACAAAGGAAATGATTGAATGTTTACTTATGGATCCATTTTATGAATGTGATGAATTTATTAATCTTGCAATTACATTATCCTCAGAATTTTTCACATTACTAGAGATAAAACTACTTCTTTTTGATGGATATTCCATGGAATTAGAAGCTCCTCAAGAAGTTTTAGATGAATATGATAAGGAATTAAATAATTTTATTCATAGATTTAATAATTATAAAGATGAATTTACAAAACTACACAGTTAATCTTCTTTAAACTATTTTTTATAAAAAAAGTAGGGTGAGAAGGGGGAATTTATTTTCTATCTACAGATAGTATGTGGATTGCTGCAGTTCCACCAGTACCACCTATATTTAAGGTAATACCAGAGGTAGCATCACTAACTTGACGTTTTCCTGCTTCTTGTCTTAGTTGCCAGGTAATTTCAGCAGCTTGTGCAATACCAGTAGCACCTAGAGGATGGCCTCTTGCTTTTAATCCACCAGATGGATTTACAGCTATGTCTCCATCTCTTTCTATAAGACCATCTTCAATTGCTTGTCCACCTTTTCCTTTTTCAAAGAAACCAAGATCTTCAATTGCAATTAATCCATTTATACTGAAACAATCATGAACTTCTGCCATATCCATATCTTTTGGAGTTAAATTAGCCATGTCATATGCTTTTTTAGCTGCAAATATTGTTGATGGGATGGTTGTTAAACTTTTTCTGTTATGTAAACTTATTGTTGCTGATGCTTGAGTAGATGCTCTTATATAAATTGGTGTATCAGTATATTTATGTGCTTCATCTGCTGGACATACAATAATTGCTGCAGCTCCGTCAGATACAGGAGAACAATCTAAAATATTTAATGGTGATGCTACTTTTGTTGAATTAAGTACTGCATCTACACTAATCTCTCTTTGGAATTGTGCTTTTGGATTTAGAGCACCATTTTTATGTCCAAGCACTGCAAATCCTGCAATTTGTTCACGTGTTGTACCATATTCGTACATGTGTCTTTTTGCCATCATTGCATATAATGATGGGAATGTAACTCCTTGTTGAGCTTCCCATTCACGGTCAGCTGCTGCTGCAATTGCTGGTGTTGCATCTACAACATCAGTCATTTTTTCTACTCCTGCTGCCATAACTCTATCATAGTAACCTGATGCTACTGCCATTATTGCTTGTCTTAGAGCAAGACCACCTGAAGCACATGCTGCTTCTACTCTTGTTGCTGGGATTGGTGTTAATCCTGAGTGTTCTGCTATTAGAGAACCTATATGTTCTTGTCCTACAAATAATCCACCAGTCATGTTACCAATGTACATTGCATCAATATCTTCACCATTCATGTTTGCATCGCGTATGGCATCTATTCCAGCTTCTACAACTAAATCTCTAAAGGATTTTTCCCATAATTCTCCGAATTTTGTTTGGGAAACTCCTACTATTGCGACATCTCTCATAGTTTTTCCTCCTTATTTTATTGTCTTTGTATTTAGTTCATTTTTATTTTACCTTTGAATTTAGCATATGTTGCATAGTCAACATAGGTTATTTTTGATTGAATTTCTTCTAAGGTTTTAGCATTGTTACGAACTTCTTCTATTCTGTCATTTACAGTGATTTTAAATGCATCACTTCCAGCTCCTGATCCATAGGATACTGCGAAGATTTTATCTCCAGGTTTTGCTATATCAAGAATTGATGCAAGACCAAGTGGTGTTGCTCCAGAATATGTATTTCCAATATTTGGTGTTAATAGACCTTGTTTGTATTGGTCTTCTGTGAAGCCAAGTTTTCTTGCAACTCTTATATAGAATTTTCCATTTGGTTGGTGGAATACTGCATAATCATAATCTTTAGCAGTAGTTCCAGTTTCTTCTAACATTCTATTTGCTGCTCCAAGTACATGTTTGAAGTATGCTGGCTGACCTGTGAATCTTCCACCGTGTGATGGATATGCTTGTCCTTCACGTCTATAAAAGTCAGGAGTATCTGTTGTAAAACTGCATGTGTGTTCAATATCAGCTATAGTGTTATCTTCACCAATAATATATGCTGCTCCACCTGCAGATGCTGTGTATTCAAGAGCATCTCCTGGAGCTCCCTGTGATGTATCAGCACCTATTGCTAATCCATATTTTATCATTCCAGATTTTACAAGTCCTACTGCAGCTTGTATACCTGCAGTTCCTGCTTTACATGCAAATTCTAAGTCTGCTGCTGTTAAGTTAGGTGATGCTCTTATTGCATCTGCGACTATTGTTGCGGTTGGTTTTACTGCATATGGGTGTGATTCTGATCCTACATAGATTGCACCAATATCTTGAGGATCTATTTCAGCTCGTTGTAAAGCTCGTCTTGCAGCTTCTACTGATATTGTAATAGTATCTTCATCTGGTCCTGGTACTGATTTTTGATTTACGACTAATCCTTTTGAAATAGATTTTGGGTCATCTCCCCATACTTTAGCAATTTCTTCTACTTTTATTCTGTAAGAGGGGATATGCGCTCCATATCCAACGATTCCTGTCATTTTATCACCTTACTAATATTATATTCAATAATAGTTTCTTTCTGTAATTACAGTTAAATTATATATAGATAATTTTATATTAGATTCTATTATTTTTTTATACCAATAGAACAAATCTTTTCTTCTTCTTGATAAATCTCCAGTACCATCATCGTATTTATCAACATGAACAAAACCATAACGTTTTGCTGTTTCTCCTGTAGAAGCTGAAACTAAATCAACACATCCCCACATAGTATATCCCATTAAGTCAACACCATCTTCATTCACAGCGGCATCCATAGCTTTAATATGATCTCTTAAATAATTGATTCTATAAGTATCATGAATTGATCCGTCTTCTTCAATTGTATCAAATGCTCCTAAACCGTTTTCTACAACAAATAATGGCATTTGATAACGATCATATAATCTATCTAAAGCATTTCTAAGTCCTGTTGGATCAATTTTCCATCCCCAGTCAGATGCACTTAAATACCAAGCGATAAGTTTCCACCACCTGCTCCTTCATAATCTTCTGGATTAGAAGCTGCAACTTGTGACATATAATAAGAGAATGATAAGAAATCAACCGTACCTTCTTTAATAATTTCTAAATCTCCATCTTCAATTGGAAGCGTAATTCTGGATTATCAACGCTTTTTACGATAAAAAAGTGCTGTGATCACAAGGCTTTTTGCAAGCAAAAATGAAAAGGATATATATAGCTAGCC
>OLOB01002318.1_pt1 | contig 11256 bp, 9 predicted proteins | sample 1671911 | NCBI WGS metagenome assembly OLOB01 (sample SAMEA3136625, study PRJEB25190) | human gut metagenome | biome: human gut; feature: human-associated habitat; material: faeces | place: Austria | collected 2013
CAGTCTCAGGATCATCTGAACTTAATATTTCATATATTTTTTCACCTTGTTTTGAAACATTTTTTTCATCATCAAGTGATACTTGATATATCGCTTCTTCAACCATGTTGTATTCGTGATATGCATGTCGTATCTCTGCAAAGAAATCTATTTGCTCTCTAAGCAAGTTGTTATCGATTTTATCTACCATGCCATCAACCATTGTATCTACAATGAACAACTCAAAAATTAATAATATTGACATTAATAACCAGTTATTATGTGTTATTATTATTGTTAATATTGCGATAGCTGTGAATATTAGTAATGCTTTTGATAATATTACTGCCGCATCTTTTCTTGTGTTATATTCGTCATCTATGTTTATAATTTCAAGTCTTCTTCTTAACTTAAACAAATATCGTTTAAGTAAAGGTGTTCTTATGTAAGCTATATAAAGTTTTTGAAATAATATATCTAATGAGAATGAATCTGCTTTTGTACCCTCTTGCAATTTTTTCATCTGTCTATATTCAGATTTTCCCATCTTTTTCATTAATACAAAATATGCAATTCCTACAACAGCAATTAATCCTACAATTCCATAAATTACATATTTTAGCATTTGGATGCTCATGCTCTAAAAACACCTCCTAAATTATTACTTAACGGCCTTAGCCTTTTTTTCTTTTCTAATTTGATCTCCCCAATATTTTTCAACAAATGCATCAAAATTTTCTAAGTCTGAATCATCCATATTTGCTCTCATTTCTTGAAGGTTCTTGTCTGTTATCTTGTTTGTGATTTGATATTCACCGTCTACATATTCAAGAATATTTTGATATCTATATAAGTTTTGTTCTGTTACTTTTGAAAAATATGTTGTTGCATTTTCAAAGAATTTTTGAACTTTTCCATCCATTGTCTTCTCGCTCTTATAGTCTTTATCGTATGTTTGTTGGTCAACAATTGGAATACATTCTGTAACTCTTTCTATGTATCTTCTTCCTCTAAAGTCTTTCTGTAAATGTATATCAAAGTTTAATACTTGTACTACCTGCTCTTCTGCTGTTTTTTCATTTTTGAATACTCCAGCTCTTAACATTGAGTTACGTAGAGCTGTTACTAAGTCTGGGAATGTTTTAGCGTGGTGAGTAAACAATGTAAATTTAGATGCAACCTGTGCAGATTGAATCATCCAAGATGCTACAGGGTCTGTTGCAACCTCACCTATGATGTTTACAGAACCATCAGTTTTTTTCTGTACGTCCAAACACTCTTGACCAGCGATTGTATCTGTTTCACGCATTGATAAGATGTTTCTTGTTGGATAAACTTTTCTTAAGTGCAACTCGAATGCAGTTTCTGTGATACGCAAGTTCATGGTTTCATATATGTTTTCAATCATACCCATCAACAATGTTGTTTTACCACAGCCCTGCTCACCAGTGATTGAAGTGATTCTTGCTCCTTTTACTAAGTATTTCAATAATTCTATTACTTTTTCATTTCCTGGCATATTTCCTGTCCATTGTTCAACTGTTGCTCTTTTTACGTCGAACTTTCTTACGAAGAATGCCCATGTTTCTGACATTGATGGTCTTACTACAACGACACGAGAACCATCTTTCATTTCGTTGATTTTATAACCATTTGTATCTGATAACTGTCCTGGGTTGTTATACTTGTAGATATTTTGGCAAACTCTTTTTAGCTCACTTTCTTTTCCAAAAGAAAGGAATGCTAATCTAATAGATTTACCTTGGAAGAATATCCAAATACTATCACATGCTCTTGGAACTTTATGCTCTGATATTTGCTCTAGATAGTCGCCATCTGTTTGTGCAACTTGGCTTAGAAAACTTTCTGGGAGACCAGATACACCACCTGAAACACCATCTATGTTCATATCTCTTATTTCGTCAATAGAACTATATCCTTTATAAAATTGATAAATTCTTTGTGTTACAATGTTCAATTTATCAGCAAAATCTAGCTTAAAGTTTTCTTGCTCATAAATTTGATTAATTTCTTCTTCTGTAATAACATAACTTGGTTTAGATTCTCCCTCAACATATTTTAAGACAGCCAAGTTATATTTTTTAATCATTTGTGTTAAGGCCTCATACCCAAAGTCTTTTTTATACATATGTAGAAGAATATCAAACTTATCTTGTGCTGTTAAAAGAGATGGTACATCAAATGGAATCGCTTTAGATATGTTAATTTCATTTACTCCATATTCCTTGTATAATAAATCATAAATCAATTCCTTAACATACTTTTTGTCGTTTACATCTCCATATGTACATCCTTTTAAAGCTTTTCTCAATTCATATTTTTTCGCTTTTCTTCTTTTTAATTCTTCTTCTGATAAACCTATATCATACAAGTTTACCTTTGTAATTTCATCTAGTCTTTGTTTAATAAAATCTAGCATACTGTCTAAAGTATATGATTTTTCATCTACAACTTGTTCCTCTGCTTCGGCATTTTTGTTTTTCTTAATCATATAATAAATTAGTATTCCAAATATTATTAGTACCATTAATATCAAAAGTATATTTACTATATTCATATTAGTTCAGTACTCCTCTCTTTATTATACTTGTACTTGTAATTCTTTTAGTTTTTCTATAATTCTTTGGCCAACTTGTGATAGTGACTCAATAATTGGTGCTTGTACACTATTTTGTTTAACTTTTCTATAGTTAATCATAAAATCTGCTAAATTTCCCTCATTACATGCTTCAAAAAATAATGTATTATAGGGAATTCCATATATCTCTGGTAATCTCTCTGTTCTCTGTAAATTTTTTGCATTATATTTTGAGAATTTATCGTATTTTCCTAATAGAAACATAAGATTATATTCATTTATTGCAGGGCATAATCTTTTATTTGCTAAAAATTCTTTTAATGCTTTCATTCTTTGTGTTGTGTTTGCCACAATTAAATTGCTCTCTTGCAATATTTCTTGCACATATGGGTCTTCTAAACTTCCTTCTATATCCACAAACACCAAGTTATAATATTTATTTGCCATTCTGATAATACCTTTCATGTATTCCTTTTGTTTTTCATAGGTATCCCTTGGGATATTATTATCTGTTAATATCTCCAATCTGTCCTTAAAAACAGTTTTAGTATAATTAGTTATTATTTCAGGTGTTGTTTTGTTACTTGCAATTGCTTTTATTACGCCTGTTATTCCTGTGTCTAAGTCTGTTCGTGGTTTTTCATTTCCCGCTTGTGCCCAAAAGCAATCTTGAAGTCCAGTATCATTATATTTAGTATTTATTAATAAAATCTTATAATTTTCTTCTATTGACAGATATGTTGATATTCCTGCCATAGATGCAGTTTGAGCTGTTTCTATTTTATCATTTCCATAAAAAGCGATTACTGACATTTTTCCTCCCTTGCCTAACAAAACCGTTAGTTTATATGTTTTTTAGCATTTTTTTCACATCACCAAGTCTTATTTCTGGTGCAATTTGAGATATAATTTCTAAAATACCTTCTTTATATTGCATTGATAATTCTTTAAAGCTAATTCTCGCATTTCTTTGATTTTGCACTATAACAGAACTATCTCCTGCTTCAAATGGGAAGTAGATTTTTTCCTTACTCCATTTTACCGCATAATAGAAAGATAAAAAATTCAGATATTCGTCTTCATCTCTGTCCATGTTCTTTGAAAATAAAATTTTAGTCATTAGCATTTTTTCTTCAGATTGCCCAACAGTTTCCAAACCTTTTTTTATTGAATAATTATCAAATGCGGTCACAAAATAATTCTTATCAGAAGTATACATTTCAAAATTTTCAAAAGCTTCCCTGTTGTCTATATCTAACAGCATAATATCATAGTTAAACTCTTGTGTTCCAGCATAGTTCATTATTTCTTGGAGATTTTCAAAGCCTATTGCAATATCCATGTCTTCATATGTTGTTATGTATTTTCTACTGGGCATAATACAAGGTACTGTGTACCTTGTTTTTTGCAAAGTAGTTGCATCTACGATTAAAACTTTTACATCATTTTCAACAAGTAATTTGGCAATATATATAAGCAAATCTGTTTTATCATATGCTCCTATAAAACCTATCTTTTTCAAGTTGTTTCCTCCCTAAGTTACATTTTTTATTCTAATCCTGACAAATAACTTTCTCTTGCTTGTTTTGCATTTGTAATCTGTTGTTGCATTCCTGACTCAACATTGAATTTAGCATCTTCTGCATATTGAGACAATGCGCTATTAATTGGATTTCTTATATTTCCTGAGTTTAGGTATTTGTTTGCAATACTTTCTCTTGCTGTTGCTACAATGTTAGGATTTGATTGTATTAAATTTACAACTTCCTCTGATGGGCTATATGTATATACAGATTTCTCTTGCATTCCTGGTTCTACATATTTTGCTAAATATAATTCTGAAGATGTCATCTTATATGATTCTACAATAGCACTGTTTAATAGTAGTATCTCATCTTCTGTTAAGTTAAATCCCACAGTTTGATTGTATATACTTACTATAGATTTTTTTGATATTACAATTAAATCTTGTGAGTTTGGCAATCTTAGTCTTATATCTATATAATCCCCTTCTTCTAGTGTTGTTGGCATTGTTATCATATTATATTCCATATATCTTAAAGAGTTTTCTATATCCTCATCCTCTGTAGACATTAACATACTCTTTGTTAAAATTGTTCCTTCTTTTAACGCAACTTTACTTTTATATCCAGATGTGAAAGCAACATCGACTAATTTGCCTGTTTGATCTGTACGTTTTGCTCTAATAAAGTCTGTATTATTTGTAGTTACAGGTATCTCAACTGCTTCAACCATTGAACCTGTTATTTCTTCTCCAGAATTTACACTTTTTCCTGATTTTAGTCTATAAACATAGTCATACTGAGTTGCATCTGCTTTTTCCTTGTCTGCCTTTGGTTTTATTACAACAAGGTATACAATTGCTCCTATTAAAATTGCTATTACTAGCATTACTAAAACTCCTAATAAAAATGAATTTCTTACTTTTCTTTGCATTGGATTTGATGGCATAATTATTCCTCCTAATTTCTATTTTATTTATTATAATTCTACAACAAAAAGCATTAAAATACAATAACTTTTAAATTTTGTCATATATTTTTAATATTTATGTAATATTTTTGTAATATTTATTTTTAAAATAATTTTTATCCAATTTTTCAAAAAATTACTAGTTTATTTTTTAATATTTTGCACATCATAAATGTTGAAAAGCATGAAATTGCTTTAACAATTTTTTTTAAAATCCTAGGAGGTGAAAAGAAATGGCAAACACAAATTCAAACAGAACATTAGTTCCAGAAGCTAAAGATTCTTTAAATCAATTCAAATATGAAGTTGCTACAGAAGTAGGTGTTAACTTAAAGAATGGTTATAATGGTGATATATCTGCAAAAGATGCTGGTAGAATCGGTGGTAACATGGTTAAGAAAATGATTCAAAAAGCTGAAAGTCAAATGTTAAATAAATAGTTCCTATTTATTTTAAAATGTTAAAAGCCAATTTCATTTTATATTTTGAAATTGGCTTTTATTTTTATTGATAACTAAACTCTCCTGAACCTGAGTTATAGAAATATTCTTTACTTACATTATCGTATAAGCAAGCTTTTCCCTCTGTGTCTAGCACTGGTACAAAATCTCTAACTAGTGTATCCCCTTGCCATATCTTGCAGTAATACAATTTGAATTTTCCAAATCTGTTTTCTGCTGTTCCTCCTTGAGAAATATTAAATAGGTAAATATTTTTTGCAACACTAATTGTATCAGAGCTTGTAATCGTTTTTGTTTTTGAATTTGAAGTTATATCTATTTTTCCTATTCCTTTTTCAACGTGAATTATATTTCCTGCGGTATAAGTAAGGCTACTAGAAGTTTTGCTTTTGTTATAATCCCATCTTAAATCTCCATTTACAAAGAATAAATCCATTGAAACTTGACTAACTGCTACTCTAGCTCCCATTATTGCTCTTGTTTCAGTAGTATTAGTTAATGCAAATTCCATCTCAAATCTAGTGTTTGTATCTGGCTGAATTCCTGTATCAATCCATTGAGTGCCTGTTCCTTCTATATAAGTAACTGTGTTAATTCCATTATGTTTTAACACATTATTTTTTAAGTCTGTTTCTTTAATATATTTTTCTCCATAGTCAAAGTTTGCAGTTCTTAATATTCCATTCCATCTAATTCCTGTTACAGTTGTAGTGGTTTGAACTGTCTCAGTTGCTGTTCCTGAAACTAGTGTTATTTTTGCATAACCATTTCCAGAGTGTCCTGTCTCTGTGCCTCCTGATGTTGATGTAAATGATGAAGATCCCGCATATGTTGTTGCATTGCTTAAATTATACTTTGAATCTACATAGTAGCCACTACTTGGTCTTGATGTTGCTGTACATACAAAGCCTGAACCACCGCCTCCGGGCACCACCGACCAGATCCATAATAAGCCCTTGCACCTTGTGAATATGAAGCTCCTCCTGTTCCTCCTGTTCCAAGACTTCCTGCAGAACCTGCAGTTCCTCTTTGAGTTGATCCTGTTAAAGAACCTCCGACCACCTCCGGCCACCGGCCATACCAACCGCCACCGACCACCTCCGGCCACCTCCAGCATAATAAGTATTATCTGACTGTGTAGTGGTTTTGGTTGAAACGGCTCCACCTGCTCCTCCTGAAGCAGCTGAGCCACCCCTTCCACCTTTTCCGCCATAATTTGCTTGTCCTGAATCTTTTCCAGTGCCACCACTAGTTCCTCCACCTAAGCCACCAATTGCTGACGTATTTGCAGAAAGCGAAGAACCCCCATTACAACCAGGTCCTCCTGCGCCGCCACCTCCACCAGCAACAATTACTCTATAGCCTAAAGCAGTGCCTCCGAATTCTTATATCAGTCGCTCCTCCTCCACCAGATCCTGCTATACCCTTTGATGAGTCTGAACCATTTCCGCCTCTTCCGGCCTCCATTGCTTCCACCTGTTCCACCAATTTTGGCAGATGTTACAGAAGTTCCTTGTCCTCCAACATTTACAGTTAGTTTATCACCTTGAGATAGGCTTATTGTTCCGATAGAGTATCCACCTTTTCCACCATAATATGTTGTGTTATACGAACCACCTTGTGCACCCCATACTTGAAGTGTATATGTTCCAGTTGCTGGTGCTTCATATGTACTAGAACCTACTGTTCCAAAGTTTGTTACTTGATTTGTTAAAGTTTTTGTTACTTCAGTTTCTGTTGTCTCTATCCAACTTTTTTCTCCAAATAATTCTGGATATTTATCTATATAGTCTGCATCATTTAAAACTAAATTTGCTTCAAGTTTATAGTTTGAACTTGCAGTGCATTTATATATTTTGTCTTTTGCAAATATATATCCATCTGTATCTTCTTGTATAATTTTGCATACTTTTAATAAATTGTCTGTATTTAAAATTGGTATTATTTCGTTTTCTCCTGCAAAATAACTTTTATATACTTGCTCAGCATTCTCAACATCACTTTCATATATTTCTTTGGTTTCTCTTTTTATTTCTGCTTGTGATTGTCTTCTATTCATAATTATTGTAAATGTACTTACTAGAAAAGCAAGCATAAATAATATTGTAACAAGTGTTATTAAAGTTATTGCACCACGTTCTTTTTTCATATGTTTTTCACTCCTTTTACATTTGAATAAATTTTATTACATATTTATAATATTTTCAATATGTTTCATAAAATTTATTTACTTGTTGAACCAAAGCCACCTTTTCTTTCGCCTGTTGCAATGTCATCATCTGTTACTAGAAATTTTTGGAATATTGCTTGTCCTATTGCGTCTCCTTTTTTTATTTCTATATCTTCATCTTTAATATTATAAAATGCAAACATTATATGCCCATCATTATCTGGATTTTCATAGTAGTCACTATCTATTACTCCAATACTATTTGAAAGGATTAGTCCTTTTTTGCCTGGGTTTGAGCTTCTATTTGCAAGTATTAATACTTCATCTTCTCCCATGTATGCTTTTAAGCCTGTTTTTACAAGTGTTGGTTTCATACCTTTTTTAAAGCTTGGTATAACTGTATCTTCAGCAGCTTCTATATCGTATCCTGCTGAACATTTTGTTTTTCTTACTGGTAAATTAATATTCCACTTTTCAAATCCTTTTGCTATTTCAAATCCTCTTTTTCTTTCCATTTTTTCTCTTCCTTTCCTTATTTACAAAGTTTTTCTATTACTTTTTCTAGTTTCATTCTTTCTTGCTTACCTGTTTGCATATTCTTTAGAGTAACTTCTTCTGCTTTAATTTCATCTTCTCCAATTACAATTACATATGGTATTTGTAATCTATCTGCATATTTGAATTTAGTTTTTATTTTCTTATTATCAAAATATATTTCGCAATTTACCCTAGCTCCTCTTAGTTTATTTGCAGTTTCTATTGCTGGCTTTAGGTCGTCTACCATTGATAGGATTAATACATCTGATATAGATTTTTTCTCTGTTTTTATTAGTCCTATTTCATTTAAAACATAGAATAATCTTGTAAGACCTATAGACATTCCTACACCTGGCATTTTCTTATCTGTATAGTATTCACTTAAATTGCTGTATCTTCCTCCTGAGCATATACTTCCTATTGATTTATAATCATTTAAAAATGTTTCATAAACTGTTCCTGTATAATAGTCTAAGCCTCTTGCTATACTTACATCTACTGTAAAATATTCTTCTGGAACATTGAATAATCTAATATATTTAATAACCTCTTTTAATTCATATAAGCCTTCTTTATATGTATCATTTTCAATGTTTAAATTTTCTAGTTTTTGTAATTTTTCATCTGTTGTTCCTTGAATTCCAATAAACTGCATTATCTTTTCAATACTCTGTTCTGGCATTTGAAGTTCTCTAAGTTCTGCTCTTACTTTTTCTTCTCCTATTTTTTCTATTTTGTCTATTATTCTCATTACATCAACAGATATTTCTTTTGCATTTACATCTTCAAATAATCCGTTTAGAATTTTTCTGTTATTCATTCTTATAGTAAAGTTATCTAACCCTAAGTTTTTAAATACTTCATACATTATGCTTGGAATTTCTGCATCATTTATAATGTTTACTTCTCCATCTCCTATAACATCTATATCGCATTGATAAAATTCTCTGTATCTACCTTTTTGTGCACGTTCTCCTCTATATACTTTTCCTATTTGATATCTTCTAAAAGGAAAGCTTAGTTCGTTTGAGTATAGTGCAACATATTTTGCAAGTGGCACTGTTAAGTCAAACCTTAATGTTAGTTCGCTATCTCCCTTTTTAAATGAATATAGTTGTTTTTCTGTTTCTCCACCTGCTTTTGCAAGAAGAACTTCTGTGCTTTCTATTACTGGTGTATCTAGTGGTAGAAAACCAAATTTTTCATATGTTTTTTGTATTGTTTCTTTCATTTGGTTAAATAGTATTTGGTCTTTTGGTAATAGTTCCATAAAACCTGGTAATGTTTTTGCTAATGTTTTTGCCATAAATATCTCCCCTTTTTAATTTTTACGTGTTACGTCATATACGCTATCTACTTTTCTTATTTGTTTTAGTACTTGATTTAATTGTCCAATGTCTTGAACCTCAAGTGTTGCATCTATTGTTGCAATTCTATCTTTACTTGTTCTTGTGTTTACTCCCATTATGTTTATTTTTTGATTTGTAATTTCCCTTACAACATCTGAAAGTAAACCTGTTCTATCATTTGCAAGTATTTGTATATCTACATTATATTCGGCCTTTTCTGTTTGGTCAAACCATTCTACTTCTATAATTCTCTCCTCCTCTGATAATAAATCTTTTAAGTTTGGGCAATCCTTTCTATGTATTGAAACACCTCTACCTTTTGTTATGTATCCTATAATGTCGTCTCCTGGTACTGGATTACAGCATTTAGAGAATTTTACTAAGCAGTTGTCTACTCCTTTTACAATTACACCAGATTTTGGTGATTTTGTTTTTCTTGGTTTTTCCGTTACAAGTTCTTGTATTTTTTCTTCAATAACATCTTCTTCATGTTCTTTTTTGTATTCTTCTAGTAATCTTGTTATTATTTTATTTGGTGATATTCCACCAAAGCCAATACTTGCATACATATCTTCTACTGTGTTGTAATTGTATCTGTTTAGTACAACTTGTATCCATTCTGGTTTAAATAAGTCGCTATGTGACATACCAATTTTCTTTATTTCTTTGTCTAATATGTCTTTTCCTTTTTCTATGTTATCTTCTCTTTCTGTTTTCTTAAACCATTGTTGTATCTTAGTTTTAGCACTTGAGCTTTTTACAATTTTAAGCCAATCTCTACTTGGTCCTTTTGCTGTTTCTGATGTTAGAATTTCTACTATGTCACCACTTTTTAATTTTGTAATTATTGGCATCATTTTACTGTTGATTTTGCACCCTATCATTTTATGTCCTACTTCTGCATGTATACTATATGCAAAATCTATAGGTGTTGAATTTCTTGGAAGTGTTTTTATTTCTCCCTTTGGTGTAAATACATAAACTTCATCTTCAAATAGTTCTGTTTTTAAAGTTCTTAAGAATTCTGTTGGATCTTGCATATCCTTTTGCCATTCTAGTGTTTCTCTAAGCCAAGCAAGTTTATCTTCTTCAACTACTACATTTGATTTTTTAAATTTATTTGCCTCTTTATATGCCCAATGGGCTGCGATACCATATTCTGCTACCCTATGCATATCCCATGTACGAACTTGTATTTCAAAAGGTGTTCCTTTTGGACCAATTAGAGTATTATGTATTGATTGGTACATGTTTGGTTTTGGTACTGCTATATAATCTTTAAATCTTCCTGGCATTGGTGTGTATAAATCGTGCACAACTCCTAATGCTGCATAACAGTCTTTTACTGAGTTTACTATTATTCTTAGTGCAAATAAGTCATATACTTGATCTATTGTTATGTTGTCTCTTTGCATTTTTCTATAAATACTATATAAGTGTTTTGCCCTGCCTGTAACTTCTGCAATAATTTTTTCTTTCTTTAGAGCTGCTTGAATTTCATCTCTTATTTTGTCTATAAATTCTAGTCTTTCTTCTCTTTTCTTTTCAATGCTTAATACAAGTTCTCTATATTCTTCTGGGTATAAATATCTAAAAGCTAAGTCTTCTAGTTCCCATTTTAAAGAATATATACCAAGCCTATTTGCAAGTGGTGCATATAGCTCCATT
>OLOB01002320.1_pt1 | contig 11248 bp, 8 predicted proteins | sample 1671911 | NCBI WGS metagenome assembly OLOB01 (sample SAMEA3136625, study PRJEB25190) | human gut metagenome | biome: human gut; feature: human-associated habitat; material: faeces | place: Austria | collected 2013
AGTTAATTAAATACTTCTATAATGTTGTGGTTTTAGTATTATTTTTTTTTGGAGGTATCATTAATTAATTCAAGATATGTTCATATCTATTAAGATATATAGAATTGTAAACAAAATATGATGGTTTAGTATCTTGTTTATATTTTCTATAAAAGTAGGGGGAGGTTATTTTTTAACATAACTAATGGCTCTGTTAAATCCATCAACCATGTTGGAGTATTGAAACTTTTCACAGATTATTTTACGAGATTTTTTACTCATCATATCCTGTAATTTATCATCAGATAATATTTTAAGCATAGCTTCTTTAAGTTGGGTGCTGTTTTTTTCTTCAACAATAAATCCATTGTCTTTTATCATATCAGGTGCTGCTCCAACAGCATCAGTAGCAATAATTGGATTTTCATAGTACATTGCTTCATTCAATACAAATACCCAAGGATCACCCATACCTTCATTAATAGAAGGTATTACAACTAAACAACTTTCATTATAATACTTCTTTAATTGATTATTTTCAATTTTACCAGTAAATACAACGTTTTTCATGTTATTTTTCTTAACATATTCCTTTAATTTTTCTTCATCAGGACCTGTACCTATAATGATAAGTTCAGTATCACTAATATTCAATTGTTCATATGCTTCAAGAAGATATTTAACTCCCTTTCGTGGTATAAGTCTTCCAACATATAATATTTTCTTTTTATTTGTGGGAAGAGCTTTCTTTTTGAATCCTGTGATGTTACTTACATTTGGCATTATAAAGATTTTTTCTGGTTTTACTTTGATTTTATTTTGAAAGTATGATTTGTGTAGTGATCCTGGAACAAGTATTGCACTTGTATTGTTTGATAGAAATTTTATTATTCTTTCTAAAATCTTTTCTTTTAGATTTTTCTTTTTTGGCCAATCCCAGTCTTCTCTCCATATTATAAATGGTTTTTTCCTTATTTGTGTAATTGTGAATAATATGATTGTTTCTATTAGTTCTTGGGGTGTATCCCAACTTCCTCCAATTAAAATATCATAATCTGCAAATGCCTTTTTTATAAGTCCTCTTGCAAATCCATGACTATTATCTAGAATTGTATAATCAACATCTTCAAGTCCCTTTATTTTACTTGAAATATCGCTCTCATAAACATCACTTATAACATTTATATGTGTAAATACCAAGTCTAAATCATAGATTTTAGCAAGTTGCTTGAAAAATGGTAATCTATACCACATTGCAGTATTATGAGTAAATAATATTTTTGTTTTTTCCATAATGATACCACTCTTTCTATACTATTACACGTTTATATAACTGTGAATCTCCATTATCATAAATCTTGTTAGATTTTTCTATTCCTTCAGTAATTGGTATGTAGTTTCCAGCTCCATATAAGAAACTTTTATGACCAATATTATTTGAACGTAGGAACATATAGCTTCCAGGTTCCATATCTGTCGTGTTTTTAGGATTTGTTGTATGTATATCATTTAGCCAGTAGAGAAGAATATTACTAAAAGCATCAGAAAATAGTGTGTCATTTCCCTCATTTGAATAGTACTGTTTAAACCATGCAACTCCAGCATACTCTCCTTGACTAAATAGTGGAGCATCAATTGTATTATCAAGTGGTAGTGTTGAACTTTGTCCTAATTCAAGATCAATTAATCCAGTATTGAGTATGAAAAACAACACCATGAAAATACCAATAACCTTCATTATACTTCTATTTTTCTCTTTAAAGCTTGTGGATTTTATTAAACTTATTGTAGCACTACAAATATAATACAGTCCAATTACACAAAATGGTGCTAGTACTACAAATGTAACCTCATATATTCTTTGTAGACTTAATTGATCCCTAAATGCAGGTATGAATAATCCACATGCAAGTATTACTAAGTTAAATAATGCAAATGTATTATATTCCTTTGTGAAATGTAAATATTTAGGCCTGATTATATTCATTACAAATCCAACAATTATGAAGTAAACAGATAAATGAATTACACGTTGAGCATTAATACTTACAATATCCATGTACTTAAAAGGCCACCAGATATGTACTATTGTAATAATTGTAACAAGTACCATTAACATGTATTTACGTTTTAAGGACATATTCTTTACTTTCATAATAGTATCCTTAATTATTGGGTGTTGTGTAACATTATTAATATCAACATCACGGGAAATTCTCTTAAATATCTTATAACATATTACAAGTAGAATAATTCCAACACCAATTACTATTGTTATGGATAATGGATTAATAACGCCCTTTGTAAGTAATGAATTCACATTTTTTGACACTATGCCCAATGCATCAAATAACGATGCTATAGGCTTACTATCAGCAGTAAGAGAATAATATATTATGATAAATCCTATGAAAAACAAGGATAAAGGAAGACTTATAGTTTGATTTTCTATTTTAAGATATTTACCAAAGTATTTCTTCTCAAATCCCATTTTCAATAAGATTGTATTTATAATATTTCCAAAACTACTACTAAGAATTGTTAGAGTTATTATGGTTGCAAGTAATACAAACATAAATAGGTATGTTACACTATAATGTGAGAGTATCAACCCAATTCCAAAGAGTAAATATAAAATCTTACGTTTATTCTGAGGTATTTTTCTATCAACCATTAACCATACAAGAAGCACTAGAAATATTTCAGCAATCTGCTGTCTTGCCATTTGAACCATCCAACCATATGAAAATCCATTATAAGCAATAAAGAAAAATGCTGCTAAAAATGCTACTTTACTACCAGTACGTTCTTCAAATATCTTATACAAACCAATACTTATTAGTGAGAATAAAAATGGATAAATAAACTTGAATATCCATGTTAATGTCATTCCTGATAACTTATTGTATATTGGTGCATACATTACAACACTTAACATTGCATTATATGCATGTGGCCATGTATAATCCCAAATACCATTTTTAATAACATAAGTTGCAAACTGGTATTCAAAGAAGATATCATAACCCCATATATGATTTGATATAAGTACACTATAATATAGTATGGATATTGCAACACTGAATATTGCCAGATGATAATACTCCTTCTTCAAATGTCCCCAAGCCATTAAAATTACAAGTAAACATATTGTAAGAAGAAGACCTATTTGTATCTGATTATTACCATAATACTGTAGAGTATATGCTCCAATAATTGCAATAAGCGGTAATAGACAGATAAATAGGAACTGGTTTGATGTTATCAAATCCATACTTAACTTAGAACTACTTTCATGAGAATAATCTCTATCTTTAAAATAGGAAATTACAAGTAAACCCATATTATACAGTGTAAATGTAACAAGTAACGGTATATTCTCAATAGGATGAGTAATTCCAAGTAGTGGATAAATCTGATTCATAAACAAGCCAACAAGAAGTACTGATATAACACTCAAACCCACACTAAGAAGTGTTGTAAATGTATTTCCAAGATCATGTAGTTTCAAAATCCTTAATATTATAATACCTGGAATAAATCCAAGATATAACAATGTAACAATATCTCCAAATATTGGAATATGTTTATTTATGGAAACTATACCAACAATCCACATTAAAACTTGAATAGTAACAACTACTAATAGAAATTCCCTAAATTTCCAATCATTTAATGTAAATATATTTCTAAAATTCATAGTACCTATTCCTAAATTAAAAGTTTATCATACTCATTTATTAAACTATCTATCATAACCTTCATAGAATCAACTGGTAATGATTTTCCAGCATTATTTTCTAAATCTACCAGTAATTCTCTATTATTAATTATCTTTTCTAATTTTTCTTTTAAATCATAAATATTTCCAGGCTCAAAAAGATAACCATTAACGCCATCCTTTATTAACTCTGGAATTCCTCCAATATTACTTCCAATAACTGGTGTATAATTACTAAAACTTTCATATATTACAAGAGGAGAATTATCATAACAAATAGATGGTATAATAATCACATTGGATAATTCATAGAAATGTTGTATCTTACTATTATCTACAAATCCATGAAATACTATTCTCTCATCACTTTCAGCTAATTTTCTAAATTCTTCTTCATCATAACCCTTTCCTATGATGTGTAATTTAATATCTCTATTTTCAATACTTTCAAATGCTTCAATAAGTGTTTGTACTCCCTTATGTTTTCCAAGAGTTCCAATATATGTTATATCAATTGTATCATAACTTTTTCTTGTTTTATTAGTGTTACATTCAATAGCTAATGGTATTTTAACAGAAGACGTATTTCTAAAGAAATTATTTTCTTTAAACTTATTAATCATGAAATTTGATGGAGAAATAAGTAAATCCACATGGTTATCAAGTAATTTTCTTTGAATATTCACATAACTATTACAACAAAAATTTCTTTTCTTGCATAAAGTGTTGTTTCCCCTAATTAAATTAGCTCGTGGACATATTAATGAAAAATCATGTGATTCAAATACTATAGGAATATTAAGATCACTTCCTGCTTTAAAACAGGATAATGATAATCCCTTAAAGTTATTTATATGTACTATGTCAATATCTTCATCTATGAGTATTTGTCTTATTTTATTGTATGTATCGTTATTCCATAGGTCAAATAGGTGCCATAATGGTTTTTTAACTCCAGAAGCTTCAGTTTGTTTATAAACAGGATATAATTTAGTGGTATTTAATTGGTATATTATAATAGAATCCTGTTTTATTATATGAGGATTATTATCAGGACTTGTTGTAATAATTATAACTGTATGTTTTTTTGCCATTTGTGTAGCAATCTTTTTAACAACTATTTCTGCACCACCAAGAACATGTGGTGGATAGAGATTTGTAATATAACATATTTTCATAATAACTCCTCATAGAGTTCATATATTGACTTTGCAATCTCACTCCATTCATATTTTTGTTGTATTAGTTTTCGTCCATTTTCACCCATATTATGTTTGAGATTATCATCTGTAAGTATTTTTATTATTGCATTGGTTAGTGCCTGTGTATCCTTTGGAGGTATTATAATACCACTATTTGTTTTAATAACATCATCTGCAACACCAACAATATCAGTACTAATAACTGGTGTTTTACATGAGAGTGCCTCAAGTACTACAATTCCAAAACCCTCTTGAAGTGATGATATGGATGGTAGTATGAATAGTTCTGAATTGGCATAGTTTTCAATTACATCACTATCACTTAAAAATCCCTTAAATTCAGGGGTTTTACTGTATACGGGTGTGTAAATATACAAAAAAAGTTCAAAAAACACTTTATTTTGTAGATTGATTGGAGTATAATAATTAAAATTATTCAAAAGGAGACACGAATATGAAAAAATCGAAGCTTGCTCTTTTAGCAGGTGTCGCCGCGGCTTCAACGCTTTTCCTTGCTGCATGTGGCTCATCTTCTAATGCGTCAAAAGGGACTACTTACAACTACGTGTATGGTACAGACCCTGATTCCTTGAACTATTTGACTTCAAATCGTTCAACTACAAGCGACATTACAACCAACTTGGTCGATGGTTTGTTTGAAAACGATCAATACGGTAACCTAGTGCCTGCTCTTGCTGAGGACTGGTCCGTTTCAAAAGACGGTCTGACTTATACTTACAAGCTTCGTAAAGATGCAAAGTGGTATGATTCAGAAGGAAATGAATACGCTGACGTCACTGCACAAGATTTCGTGACATCTCTAAAATACGTAGCAGATAAAAAATCGGATGCTCTTTACTTGGTTCAAAACTCAGTCAAAGGCTTGGATGACTATGTAAACGGGAAAACCAAAGACTTCTCAACCGTTGGGGTAAAAGCTGTTGATGATCACACTCTTCAATACACTTTGAACCAACCAGAATCTTTCTGGAATTCTAAATTGACGACTGCTACCATGATGCCAGTTAATGAAAAATTCTTGGAATCAGCTGGGAAAGACTTTGGTAGCGTGAAACCAAATGGTATCCTCTACAATGGTCCATACATTTTGAAATCCTTCACTTCAAAATCACAAATCGAGTTGGATAAAAACCCTGATTACTACGACAAGAAAAATGTTCACATCGATACGGTTAAATTGACTTACTTCGATGGATCTGACCAAGACTATCTTGCTCGTAACTTCTCAGATGGGAACCTATCTACTGCTCGTCTCTTCCCAACAAGCTCAACTTACAGTACGATTGAGAAGAAATTCAAGGATAACATCGTTTATTCCCCACAAGATTCTACTGTTTACTACGCTTACTTCAACGTCAACCGTCAAAATTACGGCCATACGAAGAAGACATCTGATGAGCAAAAGAACAACACGAAGACAGCCCTTCAAAACAAAAACTTCCGTCAAGCTTTGAACTTCGCTTTGGATAGAACTTCCTACAGCGCTCAAGTTAACGGGAAAGACGGAGCATCAAAAACTCTACGTACCCTTCTAGTTCCACCGACATTTGTGCAAGCAGACGGGAAAGACTTCGGTACTCTCGTTGAAGAAAAACTTGCCGCAACAGGAGATGAGTGGAAAGGTGTTAGCTTCGCAGATGCTCAAGATAGCTTGCATAATGCGGATAAAGCCAAAGCGGAACTTGAAAAAGCGAAGGCTGAATTGCAATCACAAGGTGTTCAATTCCCAATCCATATCGACTATGTCGTAGACCAATCTTCTAACGCTCTTGTCCAACAAGCAGACTCTATGAAGAGTTCTATTGAAACAGCTCTTGGTAAAGACAATGTCGTGATCGATGTACAAAAATTGTCTACAGACGATGCAGACAACGCTACTTACTTCGCCCAATCACCAGATCAAAAAGACTTTGACATGGATATCACTGGTTGGGGACCTGACTTCCAAGACCCATCTACTTACTTGGATATCTTGAACCCAACAGATGGTTCAACCTTGACTGGTATGGGACTTGATCCTAAGAAAGACCAAGCGCTCATCGAAAAAATTGGTTTGAACCAATACAAAGAATTGTTGGATGCTGCCAATGCTGAAAAATTGGATACCAATGCACGTTATGAAAAATACGCTGCTGCCCAAGCTTGGTTGACAGAAAACGCCATTGTTCTTCCAATCTACTCTAAGGGTGGAGTTCCATCTATCACGAAGGTAACACCATTCTCAGCAGCAAATTCTGCAATTGGTATTAAAGGTGAAACAAGCTTCTTCAAATACCAAAAACTTCAAGATAAGACAGTCACAACTGCTGACTACGAAAAAGCTTATAAGAATTGGTTGAAAGAAAAAGAAGAATCAAACAAAAAAGCGCAAGAAGAACTTGCAAAACACGTGAAATAATCGTGATAGAAAACACCGAGGATATAATCCTCGGTGTTTTTTGTGCTAACAAAATGTTGTATGTTTCATCTTATTTCTAATCTTTTATAGACTCGAACGCTATCTCACGACAATCTTCCGATAACTTCTAGAAGTCAGAAGAAAGACGAGAACATAAGAGATGAAAAAGACAGCGCAGATAGACAGAGTCGTTTGAAGGACCAAGCCCGCATTGGTCGCTCCTAAGATGGCAACGATTTTTGCGATCATCTTGTAGGCTACTCCTAGGTAGAGGAAGGAGAAAAATAAAGGAAGGAAAAAGACGGTGAGAATTTGTTTGCGAATGGTGGTGGACGTTTGCTTTTGGTCCAATCCTACTTGTTGCAAGATCACAAAATTTTCCCGGTCCTCATAGCCTTCTGAAATCTGTTTGTAGTAAATGACAAGAACTGTAGCTAATAGAAAGATCACCGATAGAAAAATCCCGATAAATAGAAGAGTCCCTGCTGTTTCACGCCAATCTTTCTCTATACTGTATCGATCAAATCCACCAAAATAAGTCGCATCATATTGACTGATTTTGTCTGTCGAATACAGCTCTTTGATCAAGCCAGAAATAAAATCTTGGTTATCTTTATTTTTAGCAGTAATAGAGAATTCCAAATTTTTATCAACTTTTAGTCCCAGTTGGTTCAAGTCAGGGAGGACCAGGTACAAGCCCATTTGGTGTTGAAACAGGTCGGATTGAGGGAGTTTCCCTTGGATAAAATTGGAGTTTAGCTTTTCTTTAATCGTGAAGGTCTTCCCATTGATTTCTAATTGTGCGTCTAATTTTCCAGGATATTGATACCCATAGGCTAGGATTTCATTTTCCCCAAGCTCAACTTTTTGACCGGTCAGTTGCTCATAAGTCGCTTGATCAAAAAAGTAGACTGTTCCTTCTGTCTTCAACTCCTGACCAGTTGATGGAGTGGACTGGTCATTCACCTCTAAGATCCTTCCATCAATCTTTCGAATTTCAGCTGACCAGTATGTTGTCTGTGCCACCTGATAATCTGACAGATGTGTCGCGTCAGCTGTTTTCTTAATTTGAGCTTGAACATCCTCGATAACCGGTTCTATCTCAGCATCTGAAGGCATATGCCCCACACTAATCATGTAATCAGAAGGGTAAACAGTATCTAGGTAATTCTGCCCTCCAATAAAGATATTAAGCGACCCGGTTAAGGTGACCAAGACCATGGTGGAAAGAATACTAATGGTCGCGAGGCCCGCTGCATTTTTTCGCATCCGAGCTATTAAGTTAGAGACGGATATAAAATTCTCTGACTTGTAATAATAGGATTTCCGACCTTTGAGAAATTTTAAGAAGGTAATGGATCCTGCGTTGAATAAGAGATAAGTCGCCAGAATGACCAAAATGACAGCAATAAAGAATCCTTGAACAGCCGCTACCGGACGCTCAACGGTTAGCGCTATATAAAACGCAATTCCTAAGAGCCCAAGTCCTAACAGAGTTTGGACCAGCAAGAATCGTCCTTTCTTCTCTCCTGCTTTCTTTTGCTGCATAAGGTGGAGGGAACTGTAGCGCAAGAGGCGGAAAGAATTCAACAAGAGAATGAGGCCAAAAGCTAAGGCTAACCCAAGTAAAGTGTTAAGAACAGCCTCTATCTGGAAGGTTGATTGAATGACGACTGGTAGACCCATACATTTTAGAAGCAAGGCGAAAATCAAGCGATCAAACAAGAGTCCCAAACCCAGTCCTACTCCAACTGTGAGAACATAGAAGAAGAGCAATTCCCATAAGGTCATGATGAGGAGATGCTTCTTCTCCATTCCCAGAACACTGTACAAGCCCAGTTCTTTGGAACGATTTTTCATGACGTAGCCATTGGCATAAGCCACCAAAATGATGACGACCAGCTGGACGACGAAACTACCGAAACCAAGAACAGTTCTCGCCGATCCCCCTCCGTAAGAATCCTCTAAATGAGGGGTCAATGACAGGGCGATAAAACTATAAAGGATCATGGTCGTTAAAATAACAGCCAAGGCAAAGGGATAATAGAGCTTGCGATTTTGTTTGAGGTTGGAAAGAGCTAATTTACTTGTTAATTTAAACATCACGATCCTCCTTCCCCGCCATGACCGTAAGGGTATCCGAGATTTCTTGGAACATCTGACGCTCTGTCTTTTCCCCGCGGAAAATCTGGTTGTAAAGGATCCCATCCTTGATGAAGAGCACGCGCTTGGCCCGTGCTGCGGCTGCGGTCGAGTGGGTCACCATGAGAATGGTTTGACCCATGGTATTGATATCTTCAAAGACATCTAGTAACGCAGCTGAAGACTTGGAATCCAGCGCCCCTGTTGGCTCATCGGCCAGGAGGATTTCTGGCGAGGTAATGATGGCCCGCGCTACGGCTACCCGTTGCTTTTGTCCACCAGAGATTTCGTAAGGGTATTTTTCAAGCAGTTGGTGAATGCCCAACTCTCGACTGACGCTCTCCACCTTGCTCATCATTTCCTTGACCGGTCTACGAGAAAGCACCAGAGGCAGGAGGATATTGTCCTTGACAGACAAGGTATCGAGCAGGTTGAAATCTTGAAAGACGAAGCCAAGTTTTTCCCGGCGGAAGCTCGAGGCGTCCTTGTTCTTGATAGTTGAGGTATCTGTGCCATTGAGGTAAACCTGCCCTTCCGTCGGCTGATCCAGCATGGCAAGGATGTTGAGGAGGGTTGATTTCCCAGATCCTGATTCCCCCATGATGGCCACATATTCGCCCTTCTCAACAGTGAAGTGAATATCTTTTAGGGCTTCGACCTGCGTTCCTTGAAAGCGGGTTTTGTAGATTTTTTTGATATGTTGAACGTCTAGTAGGGTCATGGTCCATTCCTTTCTAGCTCGATAAAAGCTTCAATCGTTTTTTACAAATCTATTGTACTAAAACTGAAGCGCTTTCACCATAACATAACCTTACATTTTCCCCTTTATTTCTTACATTTTTGTAAGAAAGCAAAAATAGGCTAGGACTTGAGGTCCTAACCTATTTTCATTAATGAATTATTCAGCTGATTTAGATGAAGAGATATAAGGTGAAATCATCTTATATGCACTTTCAAGAGCTTGTTTCATAGTGTCACGTCCAGATTTCAATTGTTGTGCAAAAGCAGTACGTCCTTGTTCAGGAACAACTGTATCATCTGAACCACCAGTTGAAAGCGCCGTATCAAATTGAGTTTTTGATTCGTCCAATGTCTTGAGAGCTGGCTCTACTTGTTGAGTATATATAGATCTATGTGATTCTGGAATTTGATCGCCAAGATCTTGAGCATATTTTTTATAGTTATCCACTAATTTACTATAAAGAGTTTTCATATCACCAATTGTTTTGGCGTTATCGATTTCTTCATCGGTCAACAAGACAATTTCTGGAATTTTAACAGAAGAGGTTGCTGATTTAGATGATTTTGATGAACTGCTTGATTTGCTTTCTGAAGTAGATGATTTTTCTACTTTGCTAGAAGAAGCTTTTGCATCTTTGCTTGATGATTCTGAAGCAGTTTTACCAGAACATGCTGCTAATGTTGCAACAGACAAAAGAGCCACACCGGCTGTAAGAAGTTTTTTCATATTTTTTCTCCTATAAATAAAGAATGAATATATTTTAAATGATTTTCCTTTAATTGTCAAACATTTTCTGTTTTCAAATACTTATGCACCGCTAATTATCACTAGTTTTTAACATATTTTATATCCTAAAAATTATTTCTTTTATTGTATTTTTATTCATTATTTGAATAAACAAAACCAGAAAAACAGTCTTTTTCTGGTTTATTCTTCTTTTTATTGATGAAGCAACTGTGTAAATTCTTCTTGAAGTTCCTTGTTGTCCGTTGGTTTTAGATACATCTTTCCACCATTGGTCGTTGGAGAATGAAAGACAATGC
>OLOB01002325.1_pt1 | contig 11236 bp, 8 predicted proteins | sample 1671911 | NCBI WGS metagenome assembly OLOB01 (sample SAMEA3136625, study PRJEB25190) | human gut metagenome | biome: human gut; feature: human-associated habitat; material: faeces | place: Austria | collected 2013
GTGACTGAAGGAGTCAGGCAGGCGCGCATTGCGCGCCCGTTACCGGAACCTGTGCAAAGTATCGAATTTGCTCATTTATTGCAATAAAGAAAACTCATTTCGTTTCATTCGCAATTCCATCCAAAGGACCAAAATCGCCGTCGAACTGTTCAATTTCAAGGAGAGCGACTTCATCATCCGTCAGCTCGCGCCACTCGCCCGGCTTCAATTCGGGGTCGAGCGCGAGGCTGCCGATGGCCATGCGTTTGAGGTAGACGACATGCTTCCCCCTTGCGGCAAACATGCGCTTAACCTGATGATACTTGCCCTCGGTCACGCGGATATAGGCCGCGTCGCCGCCGTCGCGCCTGAGCTTCGCGGGTCTTGCGTCAAACTCGCCGTCCGCATCGCGGATATGAATTCCCGCCTCGAGCGCGGCGACGTCTTCATCGGTCAATTCGCCGTCAAGCCGGGCATAATAGACCTTGCCGACCTCGTGCCGGGGCGAAATGATGCGGTGCGCGAGCTGGCCGTCGGAGGTGATGACCAGCAGCCCCTCGGTGTCCTTATCCAGCCGGCCGGCGGGCATCGCGCCCATGGCCGCGTACATCGGCGGGAGCAGATCCATCACGGTCTTCTGCTTTTTATCCCGCGCGGCGGTCAGCACGCCGGACGGCTTGTTGAGCATCACATGGCGCACGGCCTTATAGCAAAGCCGCCTGCCGTCCAGCCGAACGTCGCTCTGCGCTCCGTCCACCTGCATGCCCGCGTCCCGCGCGCCCGCGCCGTCCACCGTCACGCGCCCCGCGCGCACCATCGCCTTGATTTCGCTCCTCGTGCCCTCGCCGAGCAGCGCAAGCAGCTTGTCCAGCCGCATCTTTTCGCCCAAAATACCGTCTCCCATACCCGCGTCGTTTCAAGTGCTTTCCATTATACCGCACGTCGGGCGGTTTTGCAATCGCGCGGCGGGTTTGGCGATTTTTTGTCAGCCTCGGCCTGCGGCCTTTTTGTCCCGCCTTCGGCACGTGCGGGACAAAATTCGCCCGGATGGACATTTTGTGTTCAAAAACTGTCCCGTTTACGGGGGCTGTCATGGAAACATCACATGAATTTGCTTTCCCTTTTGCGCAGATTATGATATAATGCAGATAAGCGGAAAAACCCTGCGCTTTCAGGGCGCGGGGGGCTTTCCAATGTGCTTTCGGCAAGATAAACCCAATATCACAGGAGTGTGTTCACAATGAGGAAAAAGCAATGCGTTGCCATGCTGCTTGCAGGCGGCCAAGGCAGCCGTCTGGGCATCCTGACCAAGGACGTCGCCAAGCCGGCGGTTCCCTACGGCGGAAAATACCGTATCATTGATTTTCCGCTCTCCAACTGCACCAATTCGGGCATCGACGTGGTGGGCGTGCTGACGCAGTACCGCCCGCTGGAGCTGAACGCCTACATCGGCTCCGGCTCTCCGTGGGATCTTGACCTTTCCAACGGCGGCGTTTACGTTCTGCCGCCGTACCAGACCGGCAAGACCGGCGAATGGTACAAGGGCACGGCCAACGCCATCTATCAGAACATCCCCTTCATCGCGCAGTGGGATCCGGAGTACGTGCTGGTGCTCTCCGGCGACCACATCTACAAGATGGATTACAACGCGATGCTGCGCGAGCACATCAAGAACGGCGCGGATCTGACCATCGCCGTGCGCGAAGTGCCGTGGGAAGAAGCGCCGCGCTTCGGCATCCTCAACACGGACGAAAACAACCGCATCACCGAGTTTGAGGAGAAGCCCGCCCAGCCCAAGAGCAACAAGGCCTCCATGGGCGTTTACATCTTCTCCTGGAGCAAGATGCGCAAGTATCTGGAATTGGACGAGGCCAACCCGAACAGCGACAACGACTTCGGCAAGAACATCATCCCGGCGATGCTCGAGGCCGGGGAGAACCTCTACACCTACACGTTTGACGGCTACTGGAAGGACGTCGGCACGATCGAATCCCTCTGGGAAGCGAACATGGATCTGCTCGAAATGCCCATGCCGATCGACCTGTACGACAAGCGCTGGCGCATTTACGCCCGTAATCCGGGCATGCCGCCGCACTACATCGCCGACGGCGCGAAGGTCGTCAACTGCCTGATTACCGAGGGCTGCGAGGTCAAGGGCATCATCAACCATTCCGTGCTCTTTGCGGGCGTGACGGTAGAAACCGGCGCGGAGATCACCGACGCGGTCATCATGCCGGGCGCGGTCATCGAGCGCGGCGCGGTGGTTCGCCGCGCGATCGTCGCGGAGAACGCGCACATCGGCGCGGGCGCAGTGGTCGGCGAGGAAACCGGCAAGATCGCCGTGGTCGGCCACAACGCCGTGATCCCCGCGGGGGACAAGGTTGCCGCCGGCGTTCAGGTTGACGCCAGCGCGCAGCAGTAAGGAGGGCACCCACAATGAAAGACGTCATGGGTTTGATTTTTACCGGTGAAAACGACATTCACCTCGGCGAGCTGACCAGCCTGCGCGCGGTTGCCGCCCTTCCGATCGCGGGTCGTTACCGCGTGATCGACTTCCAGCTTTCCTCGATGGTGCACAGCGGCATCAAGAACGTCGGCGTGATCACCCAGAAGAACTATTCCTCCCTGATGGATCACATCGGCTCCGGCCGCGAGTGGGATCTGCACGGCAAGCAGGGTCTTGTGATGCTGCCGCCGTTCCTGACCCGCGAGAACATGGGCGTTTATTCCGGCCTGCTGGACGCGCTCAAATCCAACTGCACCTATCTGCGCCTTTCCCGTCAGGAATACATCGTGCTGACCAACAGCCACACGATCTACAACATGGATTACACCGACGCGCTCAAGTATCACATTGAAAAGGGCGCGGACGTGACCGTGCTCTATGCGCACGGCGCGAAGGCTGTCGGCACCGAGGGCGAAAACGACACGTTCCTCTCCGTCGACGAGGACGGCAAGGTTACGGGCATGGAAATCGGTTCCTCCGTGCCGACCCGCGACTGCGCCTCCCTGAAGGTCTACATCACCAAGCGCGAGCTGCTGCGCCAGCTCGTCGAGCAGGCTGCGGCCAACGGCATGCACGACTTTGACCGCGACATTCTCCAGCGCAACATCAACGACGGCAACCTGCGGGTTTACGGCTACGAATACAAGGGGCTGGCCTGCCAGATCGACTCCATCCAGTCCTACTTCAATTTCAACATGTCGCTGCTCTCCGGCGACGTGCGCCGTCAGCTCTTCCCGGCGGATCGCCCGGTGTATACCAAGGTGCGCGACGACCTGCCGACCCGCTATGTGGAGGAGTGCGAGTGCTCCAACTCCCTGATCGCCAACGGCTGCATGATCGAAGGCACGGTCATCAACTCCGTCATCTTCCGCGGCGTGAAGGTCGCCAAGGGCGCGGTTGTCAAGAACTCCATCGTCATGCAGGACGCGCAGATTCAGGAAGGCGCGGAGATCGACCACTGCATCCTGGATAAGCAGAGCGTCATCCGCCGCAACGGCCGCCTGATCGCGCCCGCCGCTTACCCGATCGTCATCGCCAAAAACGTTGTGATTTAACGCCAAGCGGGGGCTGTTCATGTGTGGACGGTTCCCGCATTTTCATCAAAACATAGGAGGAATTCCCATGAAGATTCTCTTTGCGGCATCCGAATGTGTCCCTTTCATTAAGACCGGCGGTCTGGCCGACGTGGTCGGCGCGCTCTCCCCGGTGCTCAAGGCGCAGGGCGCGGACGTGCGCGTCATCCTGCCGCTGTACGCCGCCATCCCGGAGCAGTACGTCAGCCAGATGAAGCTGGAATGTGAGTTTGAGGTCGAGCTTTGCTGGCGCCGCCAGTATTGCGGCATCAAGAGCCTCGAATATCAGGGCGTGACCTTCTATTTCGTGGATAACCAGTATTACTTCGGCCGTTCCTACATCTACGGTCTGGGCGGCGACGAATACGAGCGCTTCGGCTTCTTCGACCGCGCGGTGATCGACGCGCTGGTTCACCTCGACTTCAAGCCCGACGTGATCCACTGCCACGACTGGCAGACCGGCATGATCCCGGCGCTGCTCAAGATTCAGTACGCGCAGTTCCCGTTCTATCAGGATATGAAGACGGTGTACACCATCCACAACCTCCAGTATCAGGGCGTGTTCCCGATCAAGGCGGTTCAGGATACGCTCGGTCTGGGCGACGATCTGTTCACCTCGGACAAGCTGGAGTGCTACGGCTGCGCGAACTACATGAAGGCCGGCCTTGTCTACGCGGACGAGCTGACCACCGTTTCCCCGAGCTACGCAGACGAGATCCAGACCGCGTTCTACGGCGAGCGTCTGGACGGCCTCCTGCGCGCGCGCAAGGATCAGCTCGTGGGCATCCTCAACGGCATCGACGTGAACGATTACGACCCGGCGAAGGATCCGCAGATTTACGCGAACTACGATCCGTATCACCTCGGCGGCAAGGAGACCTGCAAGGCGGAGCTGCAAAAGGAGCTCGGCCTGACGGTTGACCCGACCGTGCCGCTGGTGGGCATCATCTCCCGCCTTTCCAACCAGAAGGGCTTTGACCTGATCGAGTGCGTCATCCGCGAGCTGATGGCGACCGGTATTCAGCTCGTCGTGCTCGGCATGGGCGAGGCGAAATACACCAACCTGTTCTCGTGGGCGGAGAGCGAGTATCCGGGTCGGCTGGCGGCGCGCTTCGCGATGAACCACCAGCTGGCGCACCGCATCTACGCGGGCAGCGACATGTTCCTCATGCCCAGCCAGTTCGAGCCGTGCGGCCTCTCCCAGATGATCGCCATGCGCTATGGCTCTGTGCCGATCGCGCGCGAGACCGGCGGCCTGCGCGACACCGTGCTCTCCTACAACAAGTTCACCGACGAGGGCAACGGCTTCACGTTCTTCAACTATAACGCGCACGACATGCTGCACACCGTCCGCCGCGCCGTGCACTACTATCAGAACAACCGCGAGGTCTGGTATCGCCTGATCGTGCGCGGCATGACCGGCGACTACAGCTGGTATTCCTCCGCCGGTAAGTACATGGCGCTCTATGAGGACGTGACCCGTCCCGCGACGAGCTTCACGCTCACCGAGGAGACGCCCGAAAACCCTAAGACCGCCCCGGCTTCTCAGGCGGAGGTCGGGGATGTGAAGGAAGCGGCGAAGGAAGCGCCCAAGGCCGAGGAAAAGCCCAAGGCCAAGCGCGGCCCCCGCAAGAAGGCCGAGCCGAAAGCCGAGCCGAAGGCCGAGTAAACCCGTTTGACATTCTCCCCCGATGCAGATCAAACCCTGCATCGGTTTTTTGATTGCCCCGCTATTGATTCTTGCGCACAATTCAGCTACAATAGAAGCTGTAATGATTTAAGCGTCTCAAAGCCGCAATGCGCTTCCGCTTTGAAAGGAGCCCTCCATGAACCTTTTGCCCCTAAAACAACGCCGTTCCGCCTTGTTCACGCTGGTTTCCGTTCTGGCCGCCGCATATGCCGCGCCGTATCTCGTCCCAGACAGCCCGGATTCTCTGGTCTTTCGGGATGGCATACTGCCCGCGCTGCTGCTGCTCGCGGCGGCTTATCCCGCCCGCGCGGCGTTTGAAAAGCATCCTGCGCGCGCGCTGAAATACGGCGGCTTTCTGGCGCTGGTCTTCTCGTTTTTTCTCGGGCTGGGCAGCGAGCTGATGGTTTACGACGGCTTTCTGCCCGGCGCGGGCAGCTTCATCCGCCGCCTTGCCGTTCCCTGCCTGATGACCCCGCTGCTGGGCGCGCTGTTTTCCTACCTCTTTGCCGTGCCTACGCGGAATGATGCGCCCGGCGGCCGCCGCCTGCCTGTTCCGCTCTATTTTCTGGTCTTTGCGCTCTCCTATACGGCGACGCTGCTGGCCTTCTTCCCCGGCGTCATCAACTATGATTTCGAGGGCGAAATCGTACAGTATATGACCGGCGAATATCTGGCCTCTCACCCGATTTTCCATTCCATGCTGACCGGCGTACTCTATCAAATCGGCACGGCCGTCTTCGGCAGCGCGACCGGCGGCGCGGCGACGTACAGCGTCTTTCAGCTTCTCTGCCTGTCCGCCATGTTCGCGTGGTGCTGCGGCTTCCTGCAAAAGCGCGTGCCGCTGTGGGCGGTTCTGCTCGTCGCGGCCGCCATGGCCATCCTGCCCTTCAACGGCATACTGGCCATCTCGACGGTCAAGGATACGCTCTTCACCGGCCTGTGCGCGATGCTCTGCCTGACCCTGTGGGAAATCGCCGAAGATCCGGATGCGTTCATGGCGCGCAAGGCGGCGCTCCTGCGCGTGTTCCTCATCTGTCTGGTCATGTCCCTGCTCCGCCACAACGCCGTCTTCGCCGTCCTGCCCGCGGTGCTCGCCGTCGTCGTCCTCTGCCGCGGCGCGCGCAAAAAGGCCGCGGCGCTCTGCGCCGTGACGATGCTCTTCTGCCTCGGCATGCCCCGCTGCCTGCAATACGCGACCCACGCCAAGGCGCTGCTCAGCTCCGAGCTGATGAGCGTCCCCTGCCAGCAGCTCATGCGCACTGCCGCGCGGGTGGACGAGCTGACGGAGGAGGAATACGACGAGATTGCCGCGTGGTTCTCCGGCGCGATCCATCGCTATCGCCCGAGCTACGCTGACCCGGCCAAGGGCGGCAATTTCGATTTGGCGCGCTACACGGCGCATCCCGAGGAATACTGGTCGCTGTGGAAAAAGTACGCCAAGCGCTACCCGCGCGTCTATATCGAGGCGTTTTTCGCCAACTGCATGGGCATCTGGTACCCGGACGACACGACGCACGCCCACACGATGGATACCGAGGATTGGGATAACGTCTATCTGCGAACCGTCAACGTCGTGCCCGAAATGGTCGGCGAGGTCACCGCACATTCGTATCTGCCCGCCTATCGGACGTGGATTTACAATTCGACGCACCACTCCAGGCATGAAAACGTCCCGCTCTATTCGCAGTTATTCAAACCCTCGACCTATGTGTATCTGCTGCTGGCGCTGACGCTGCTGCTGCTTTATCGCCGCGAACGCCGCTGGGCGCTCTGCACGCTGCCGGTCTGGGGCATCATCCTCTCGCTGCTCTTCTCGGCGTGCATCCTGATTCGCTATTCGTATCCCTTTATGATCTGCGTCCCGATGCTGGCGCTGCTGATTCTCTTTTCAAACCGCCGTCCCGCCTGACGCTGCTTCGCTCGGGGCGCGACCCACTTGTCTGCCGTTTTACACGGCAGAACAGGCTGTAGACAAAAAGCTATTCTCCCCCCCCGAAGGGGGGGAGAATAGCCCTTTCCGCAAATGAAAGAATAGCTGAATTTCTTGATTTTTCTATTCAAGTCAGGTTTGCTTATGTCAACAAGCTGGTCTGCCGTTTTACGCGGCAGAATTTTTTTTTTATTTTTGTCTTGACAGCGCGCCCGTTTCGATGTATTATTGTATTAAGCCCTTAGTACAGCAACACAAGAAAGGAGCTTCATCATGGAATGGTCCATTGTCGCCGGTCGTCCCGTCTATCTCCAGCTCATTGAACAGCTGGAGCTGGCCATCGTCGTCGGCGAATACCCGCCGGGCGAAAAAATCCCCGGCGTACGCGACCTCGCCGCGCAGGCGCAGGTCAACCCAAACACCATGCAGCGCGCGCTCGCCGAGCTGGAAGCGCGCGGCCTGCTGGAAACCCAGCGAACAGCGGGGCGAACCGTGACGGGCGACGTCGAAAAAATCGCGCAGACCCGACGGGCGCTCGCGCAGACGCTGGTTCACCATTTTTATCATCAGGCGGCAGCGCTCGGCCTCACAAAAGCCGAAATCGCCGCGCTGCTCGAACAGGAGGAGGCATAACCATGGCGGCTATCTACACCGCGAACCATCTTCAAAAGAACTACGGCGGCCACGTCGCGCTGCGCGACGTGAGCTTCTCGATTGAGCCGGGGCGGCTGGTCGGTCTGCTCGGCCCGAACGGCGCGGGCAAATCAACGCTGATGAAATGCTCGATGGGGCTGCTCACGCCGACCGCCGGTGAAATCACCATCGGCGGCGTAAAGCCCGGCCCGGCCAGCAAGGCCATCACATCCTATCTGCCCGACCGCATGGCGCTCTCCACGAGCATGCGCGTGCGCGACGCGGTGGCCATGTACGCGGATTTCTTCGCGGATTTCGACCGTGTGAAGGCGCGCGACATGCTGCTGGATCTGAAGCTCGACGACGGCCAGCGCATCGGCGCGATGAGCAAGGGTATGCAGGAAAAGATGCAGCTCTGTCTGGTGATGGCGCGCGCGGCGCGGCTGTATCTGCTCGACGAGCCGCTCGGCGCGCTCGACCTCAAGCTGCGCAAGGAGATGCAGCTGGAGTTGAAGCGCCTGCAGCGTGAAATGAACATCACCTTCGTCTACGTCACCCACGATCAGGAGGAAGCCCTGACCATGTCGGATACCGTCGTTGTTATGTCCGGCGGTAAGATCCAGCAGATCGGCTCCCCGCAGGACATTAACAACGAACCCAAAAATGCCTTTGTCGCCCGCTTTATCGGTGACTCCAACATTGTCGACGGCGTCATGCTCAAGGACTTTCTGGTCAACTTCGGCGGCCATGATTTCACCTGCGTGGACCGCGGCTTTAAAGTCAACGAGCCTGTGCAGGTCGTCATCCGCCCGGAGGACGTGCAGGTTCGACCGGCGGGGGAGAAGGGGAACAACGCCATCCCCGGCGAGGTGATGGTCAGCACGTTCCTTGGCCGCCACAACCAGCTCAACGTCAAGACCGCGATCGGCGAATTTGTCGTCAGCGCGGATCAAACTCAGGTCTTCCCGGTCGGCACGGCGGTGACGCTCGTGCTGACGGAGAATAAAATCAAACTCATTGGCTAACAGGAGAGGAGAAAAATCATGAAAAAGTTTGTCACCCTGCTTGTTACCCTGCTCGTGATCGCGAGCCTGTCGTTCTGCGCCGTCGCCGAGGAAAAGCCCTTTGCCGGCCAGACGCTGACCATCAGCACCTTCAGCTTCAACGCTGAGCTGCTCCAGAAGAACGTTTACGATCCGTTCGAGGCGGCTACCGGCGCGAAGCTCGTCGTGGATACGGGCCGCAACCCGGAGCGCGTGACCAAGATCGTCGAATCCCCGGAGGATTACGACGTGGTGATCATCGGCGATATGTTCGTCGATCAGCTCCGCGAGGCGGGCGTGCTGGAGACCTTCGATTCCAGCAAGCTCAGCAACATCAGCGGCATCTACGAGAACGCCCGCGCGCCGATGGGCGAGGGTTACGGCCCGGCCTACACCTTCAACCGCCTCGGCATCGTCTATGACAGCGCGTTCTGCGACGTGGAGATCAAGAGCATTGCCGACCTGTGGAACCCGGAGCTGGCGGGCAGCATCGCCGTGCCGGAAATGACCACGACCTCCGGCCCGCTGTTCTACTATGCGACTGCCGCTGCCTTCGGCCTTGAGCCGGGCAAGGACGACGAGGCCATCTTCGCCAAGCTGGCCGAGCTGAAGCCGAACGTCGTCAAGACCTGGACGAGCGCCAACGACACCATCAACATGCTCAACCAGGGCGAGATCAGCGTCGCCGTTCTGCTGGATTACAGCTACACCACCGCCAAGAACGCCAACCCGGATTACATCTGGGTCGATCCGACCGAGGGCTCCTTCTCCGGCTACAACATGCTCAACATCGTCAAGGGCTGCGAGAACAAGGAACTGGCCGAGGCGTTCATCGACTACTACCTCAGCTACGATGTGCAGCTCGCCGAGGCGCTGGACGGCGTGGACGCGCCGGTTCGCCCGGACGTTGAGCTGACCGCCGAGCAGGCTGCCAACTTCACCTATGGCGAGGACATGATCGCGAACCTCAAGCTGCCGGACTGGAACGTGATCGCCGCCAATCAGGCGAACTGGATTGCAAGCTGGAACGCCATTTTCTCTGTGAAGTAAGCGAAAACTCTTTGGATCGCGAAGGAGGCTTTTCCCCCGATGAAAAAGAACAAACTGCTGTTTCTGGTGACGATACTGGTCTATCTGTTTTTGATCGGGCCGCTGGTGGTCATCATGGCGGCCTCCTTCAGCGATACCAACTATCTGAAATTTCCGGGCGAGGGCTTTACGCTGCGGTGGTATCAGCAGGTGTTCACGATGAGCGCCTTTGCCAAGGCCGCCAGACTGAGCCTGTTCATCGCGCTGGGCGGCACCGCGATTGCGCTGCTGTTCGGCCTGCCCGCGGCTTACGCGCTGAATCGGTACGATTTCAAGGGCAAGGACACGATCAAGACGGTCTTCCTCTCCCCAGTGCTGATTCCGTGCATCGTGCTCGGTTTCATCATGCTGCGCTATGTGGTCAATCAGTATGATCTGGCGGTCATCCCCAGCTTGCTGATCGGCCATACGCTGCTGTCGATTCCCTACATCATGCGCGTGATTACCTCCAGCCTCGCGAATTTCGATTTCGCGGTGGAGGAGGCGGCTTGCAGCCTCGGCGCGACGCGGCAATACACGTTCTTCCACATCGTTCTGCCCAACATCAAATCCGGCATTGCCTCGGCCTGCATCATGGCGGTCATCAACTCGTTCAACAACGTGTCGCTGTCCGCTTTCCTGACCGGCCCCGGCGTGAACATGCTCCCGATTGAGATCATGGGCTATGTCGAGTATCATTTCGACCCGACCATCGCGGCGCTGGCGACCATTATGATGGTGGCGACGCTGGGCGTGATGCTGCTGATTGAAAAGACGCTCGGCTTGCAGAGCGTGGTGTAAGGCTCAGCGGATTTCCCCCAAAAACAAAAAACGAAGACTGGAGCTGTCGGCTGAAATGCCGCATGGCTCCGGTCTTTTTGTATGCGGATAAAAGCGATTACTTGCTCTTGTAAAGCGCCTTTGCGCCTGTGATGAACGAAGTGAGAATGAGGAAAAGATAAATAATTCGGACGACCATGGAGCGTTCGGCCAGTTTTCAATGGCAATCAGAGACCAGAGCGCGCCCTGAACGATCTGCAAGACGCCTTCCAATTTCAGACTGCTTTTTTTCTTGAATCCTGCAATCAACAAAGCAAAGTAAATAACGAAAAGAATCACCAACAAGACGGTCGTTACCATATTGATTGCCTCCTCAGAATTTGATGGGTTAAACTCAGTATACCACGCGGTCTGGCGGCGCGCAATCCCCGATACCCAAAACTCTGACCAGCATGAAAACAGCACGGGCAGAGTTTGCGATTTGTAATTACAGTAAATGAGCAAATCCGAAATTATGCACAGATTCCGGTAACG
>OLOB01002326.1_pt1 | contig 11235 bp, 10 predicted proteins | sample 1671911 | NCBI WGS metagenome assembly OLOB01 (sample SAMEA3136625, study PRJEB25190) | human gut metagenome | biome: human gut; feature: human-associated habitat; material: faeces | place: Austria | collected 2013
CCAAAGGAATCATAATCAGGAACCCATTGTACTTCCTGACCGCAATTCAAACAGAAAAGTCGTCCTTCTTCAATCGGCTCTCCACAATTTGAACATCTCATTTTTATTCTCCTTTAAAAAAATATATGTTATAAACATTCTTCAATATAAGTATCAAATTCTTCCATCGACATCAGAACCTTTCGTGGCTTCGTCCCCTCTTCCGGACCTACGACACCGGCTTCACATAACTGATCCATTATGCGGGCAGCCCGGTTAAAGCCGATCTTGAACATACGCTGTAACATTCCAATAGAAGCTTTGTCTTTATCAATGATAAATTTTCCTGCATCTACGAAATAAGCATCCAGATCCTGTCCGGAACCTGATCCGGAAGTGCTGCTTTGAGAAGCATTCATCATATCAGTGATCTTACTGTCATATACCTGATCCGTCTGATGATTGTCTGTGAGAAATTCCACAACTTTTCCCACTTCTTTGTCTGATACAAAAGCTCCCTGCAATCGCACCGGCTTCTGATATCCCTGTGGATAATAAAGCATATCTCCTTTTCCCAGAAGCTTCTCTGCACCGTTCATATCTATAATCGTCCGGGAATCTACACCGGATGATACTGAGAATGCGATTCTCGAAGGCATATTCGCCTTGATAAGTCCGGTGATAACGTTAACTGACGGTCTCTGTGTCGCAAGCACCAGGTGGATCCCTGCGGCTCTCGCAAGCTGTGCCAGACGGCAGATTGCTTCCTCTACATCTCCCGGAGCTACCATCATCAAATCCGCAAGCTCATCAACAATAATAATGATCTGTGGCATAGGCTCCAGTTTATCGCCTTCTTCGGTCTGGACTCCAAGACTTTTGATCTTTTCGTTATATCCTTTCATATCTCTGACATTATATTTGGCAAATGCCTGATAACGTCTTGACATCTCTCCCACTGCCCAGTTCAGTGCGCCTGCCGCTTTTTTCGGATCAGTGACTACCGGAATCAGAAGGTGTGGAATACCATTATACACACTCAATTCTACAACCTTCGGATCGATCATGATCAGTTTTACTTCATTAGGGTCTGCCTTATATAAGACACTCATGATCAACGTATTGATACATACGGATTTACCAGATCCGGTAGCGCCGGCGATCAGTACGTGCGGCATCTTGGCAATATCTGCTACCACAGTCTTTCCGCCGATGTCCTTTCCTACTGCGAAAGATATCTTGGAAGAACTGTTCTTAAATTCCGGCGATTCCAGAAGATCACGGAGCATGACTGCACTGTTTTCTTTGTTCGGTACTTCAATCCCTACTGCCGCTTTTCCCGGAATCGGAGCCTCAATACGGATATCTGCCGCTGCAAGATTCAGTTTGATATCATCGGCAAGACCTACGATCTTACTGACTTTGACTCCCATTTCAGGCTGTAATTCATATCTTGTAACCGAAGGTCCACAACTTACATTGGTAATGGTAACTTTTACCCCAAAGTTCTCGAGTGTCTGCTGCAGCTTCATAGCGGTCTCTCTTAAATGCGCATCCGATTCTCCTCCGCCGCGTTTTCCTCTCTGAAGCAGAGATAACGGCGGATACTGATACTCTTTTTTCGGCTTTACAGAATCTGCGGCAACGCTTGCAGCAACATCTGCTACTTCATCTGCCATTCCTGCCGCCCCCATCTTCGGATTCTTACGTCTTGCAGGTTTTTCCTGTGTCTTTGGATCATTTTCAGATTCCGGAGTCTTCTTTTCCGGTTCATTCGTCATGTCTTCTTTTCCATAATCTGCCGGCTCAGGATCCGCACGGTGTATGATAAATTCCGGTTTCTCCGGTCCTTTTGCTGTCTTTGGATCGATTGGAAGTTCTCTTACTTCCGGAGATTTCTTAGCGATAGACGTATCGAAAGATACTCCTTCCACATGCTTGTCTCTCCGCCTGTGCATGCCGCTGTCTGCCGCAGCCGCAGCACGTTCCTTTTCACGTTGTTCACGTTGTTCCATGCGTTTACGTTTTCTGACTTCTGCATGCTCTTTATGTCTTTTTGCATCTTCTTTTGCCCTTGCATATGCTTTATCACTGCCGGCCTTCACACCTTTTAATGCAGACTTTCCTGTAATGATCACCAGACAGATGATCATAAGAATCACTGTGACAACATATGTTCCGGCTACACCGATTGCCGGCGTTAATACAGATGCCAGTCCCTTTCCGATCTTTCCGCCAAGTTCGTCCACGAGCTGCAGCAAAATTTCAGCAAGGAACAGCAAAAGCACTGCAATTACTGTCTTCATGTAAGCATACCGGTTGCCTTTATTAGACACCTGAAAAGATACCAGACCAAACAAAACGAATGGAATGATATAGGCCACGGCCCCAAATATCTCCCACAAAACTCCGGATACGGCATCTCCTAAAAATCCTGCAACACCAAAATTACTGATCAGAAGAATGATACTGACCGCAAGTGTTATCCATATCAGGATTTCATCCATCAGAAAACTATTACCGGACTTTGCGGTTCTGGTAGATCTGGTTGTTTTTTTTGTATTTTTCTTTGTTGTTTTTTTATTAGAAGTCGACTTTTTTGAAGTCGTACCTGTTTTTTTTCTGTTCGTCTTACTCTTTGTAGACTTCGCCGTCATGAAAACTCCCCCTTATGATGGCAATACTAATTATAATTATAGCATTTAGGGGAATTGCTGTCATTACACATTTTCGTTCTTTTTTTGATTTCTGTCACTGATCATTTCGTGCAATTTATTCAATGCATCACTTAACCCGCCTACAGCATCAATGAGTCCTTCTCTTACAGCATCCTTTCCTTCCAGAAGTGTCCCAACATCTTTGACCAGCTCTGTAGGGTTTAACATTAACTCTTCGATCCGCTCCTGCTTCATAGAAGAATGTTCTGACAAAAATCTTGTGATCCGGTCCTGTGTACGTATCATGTTATCGAGACTTTGCTGAACTCCGATAAACATCCCGTTAGACCGCACCGGATGTATCACCATTGTTCCGCTTGGCACGATAAATGAATAGTCGGCCGACACTGCCAGTGGTCCGCCGATCGAATGACTGCCGCCAAGCACCAGGGATACTGTAGGTTTACTCAAAGAAGCGATCATTTCTGCAATCGAAAGTCCCGCCTCTACATCTCCTCCAAGTGTATTCAGAAGAATCAGAAGACCATCAATCTTACTGCTGTCTTCGACTTCGGCCAGCATAGGAAGCAGATGTTCATACTTTGTGGCCTTTGTATTCCCGGATACCGCTTCATGTCCTTCAATTTCACCCACTATCGTAAGAAGTTTGATTCTGTGGTTGTCCCGGCTTCCTTCAAGATTCGCACTACCGGTTTCTTTTAATTCTTCTGTCGGCTCTGCACTTTTTTCTTTTTCTTTTTTCTCTTCGCTCATAAAAACACCTCCATACTTTTTATTAGTATGGAGGTGTTGCATACATTTTATTCATCCCAGTTGTGATATACATCCTGAACATCATCGTCATCATCCAGCATATCCAGCGTCTTCTGGATATTGGCAATGTCTTTTGGATCTGTCAGTTCTACATATGTCTGAGGGATCATTGTTACTTCTGCAGATACCATCGGGATTCCTGCTTCTTCCATTGCAAGACGTACCGCACTGAAATCATCAGGATCTGTCAGTACTTCAAAGCTGTCTTCTTCTTCTACAAAGTCCTCTGCTCCTGCATCCAGTACCTGCATCATCAGTTCATCTGCATCGCCTTCATATTCTTCTTTGTCAATCACGATCTGACCTTTCTTGTCGAACATGAATGATACACATCCAGGTGTTCCTACGTTACCGCTTCCCTTTGTGAATGCATTCTTTACATTAGATGCTGTACGGTTCTTGTTATCTGTAAGAGTTTCTACGATGATAGCTGTACCGTTCGGTCCGTATCCTTCATATGTAATGTGCTCATAGTTTGCTGCACTCATATCTCCGGATGCACGTTTGATATTTCTTTCAATTGTATCGTTTGGCATGTTGTTGGATTTTGCTTTTGCGATTACATCTCTCAATCTGCTGTTATTAGAAGGATCTGAACTTCCGCCTTCTTTTACTGCTACTGCGATCTCTTTACCGATCTTTGTAAAGATCTTTCCTTTGGCAGCATCATTTTTCTCTTTCTTATGCTTAATATTGGCAAATTTTGAATGTCCTGACATGTCTTTTACCTCTCTTTATCTATTTTGTTTTATCTTTTATAAAAATTGTATTATTACACACTTTATCTATTCTATCACGCTTCGGGCAGTTTTTCAATCTTAACTGTCTGAATTATATTATTATCTACCTGTAAAACGGTAAAACGATATCCTTCATAGTCTACTACGCACTTTTCATCTTCACCCGGAATGTGTTCCAGTTCATCAATCAGAAAACCATTTAACGTCTCATAATCTTCTTTGTCGAATGTAACAGGAATGAGATCCTCCAGATCCTCAAGCTCTGTCAGGCCATTTGCGATCATGCTTCCGTCATTCTGCTTCTGGATCATCTCATCTTCTTCATCATATTCATCCAGGATATTTCCGACGATCTCTTCCAGAATATCCTCCATAGCAACAAGTCCGGACGTCTGGCCGTATTCATCCAGAACAATCACCATATGATTCTTTGTGGACTGCATCTCTTTAAATAAAGTATCGATGCTTTTGGTTTCAGGAATATATGTAACCGGACGGAGATATTCTTTCAATTCTTTCACCGGACAGCCTCTCTTTGATTCATCCAGATAACCGGATGTTGCATCTCTTAAATGGATAATACCTATGATCTCGTCAATATCCTCCTGATATACCGGGAACCTTGAAAATCTTTCATCCAGCATGAATTTTAATGCTTCTTCCAGAGACCAGTCTCCGTCAATTGCAACAATGTTCTTACGGTGGGTCATAATGTCTTTCGCATCTTTATCCATATAGCGGAAAATATTGCGGATCAGCGCTGCAGCTTCTTTCTGCATCTCTTCATCCATTTCATCTTCATGAAATATCTGTTTCATTCGTTGGAACAAACTTCCCTCTTCCATAATTAATTATCCTTAACTCCTTCTTCTATGTATGAAGCTCGAAACTGATTCGGATCGCCTCATCTACTTTGTTCATTATCTCTTCATCCAGATGACATACCAGATCTCTAAGTCTTTGTTTGTCGATCGTGCGGATCTGTTCCAGTAAAACCACTGAATTCTTTACAATATGATATCTTCTTGCATCGATTTCTACATGCGTTGGCAGTTTGGCCTTATTCATCCGGGATGTGATAGCGGCACAGATAACAGTTGGGCTGTGTCTGTTTCCCACATCATTCTGAATGATCAGAACCGGACGGATTCCTCCCTGTTCCGATCCCACCACCGGACTTAAATCTGCATAATAGATATCTCCTCGTTTCACCTGCACTTTGCTTCACACTCCGATTCTTAAGATATACTAAGTATTTCCTTTTTTCTCAGATGTATTCTGCAAAGTTTTACGATATCTACAGAACCTGCCACCGGCAGCTTCTGTACGAATGCACGGCAATTAAAAACTGTCTACCTGTTCTACGACTTCTCCGTGGCGGATATATTCTCTTGGAATACGTTTGTTCAATACACACACGAATTCATAATTAAATCTTCCGGAAAGTTCTCCCAGCGTATCAACTGACAGGAACTCCTTTCCGTCACGTCCGAATATTACAACTTTATCTCCGAATTCCACGTCCTCGATAGCTGTCACATCAACCATGAACTGATCCATACATACACGTCCGATGATCGGTGCTTTCTGCCCATGGATCAGCACATATCCTTTATTAGACAGACTTCTTGGATATCCGTCTCCATAACCGACCGGAATCGTCGCCACTTTTGTCGGACGGGTTGTAACATACGTTCCGCCATAGCTTACAGGCTTTCCTTCTGTCAGCCATTTTACATGGGCAACATGACTGATAAGTTCCATTGCCGGTTTTAACGGAACCCGTTCTTTCTCTACTTCATCTGACGGATACATGCCATATGTAGTGATACCCGCACGTACAATATCCATATTCGCTTCTTTCAGATCAATGATACCTGCGCTGTTGGAGCAATGATAATACTGGAACGTAACACCTCTTTTTTTCAGTTCTTCTTTCATCCAGAGATATTTATCAAGCTGCTCATTGGTAAATGTCTTATCTGCTTCATCAGACTTGGAAAAATGTGTAAACATTCCTTCCATTACCAGGTTCGGCAGTTTACTGATCTTTGCGATTTCTTCGGCATTCTCTTCTGTAATCTGGAATCCCAGTCTTGCCATTCCAGTGTCAAGCTTAATATGTACATAGACTTTACAGCCCATGGCTTCTGCAAGCTCTGACACTTCTTTTGCCATCTCATAACTATAGACAGTCATACGTACTTCATTGCGGATCATCGTATCCCACTGATCCGGGAAAATGCATCCAAGAACCAATACCGGTTTCTTCAAACATGCATCTTTTAATAAAATAGCTTCGTCCAGCGTAGCTACTGCATAACCCCAGATATAATCCTTGGGTTCCAGAAGCTTTGCAATCTGAACGGCACCATGTCCATAACCATCCATCTTGATGACTGCCATCATCTGTGTATCTTTCTGAATATTTTTCTTCATCATCTCTATATTATATTCAACCGCATCTAAATCGACTCTGGCTAAAACTCTTGTATAATGTTTCACTGCTATTCATCCTCCAGTTTCATTAATGCTTTACTGATATATTCTATCAGATCTCTTGCCATTACACTATATACGCCTTTTTCAAATTTTGCAAGGTCACCGGCCAAACCATGTACATATGTACCTAATCTGGCTGCTTTTTTCGTATCTTTTTCCTGCACCATAAAGCCTGCGATCACACCGGCCAGCACATCTCCCGAACCGGCTTTTGCCATCGCACTGTTCCCGGTAAGATTCAGGCAGATTTCATTTGCCTTATCTGCGATCAGTGTTCTGGAATCTTTTAATACACAGGTTACCTGATATCCGTCAGCGAATTTCTTCAGGATCTGTATCCGGTCTTCTCTAAGATCTTCCACAGGGATGCCTGTAAGTCTAGACATCTCTTTCATATGCGGCGTAAATATGAACTTCCGGTCTGCCAGCCGATCAAGAAGATCTTTGTTATCTGACAGAAGATTTAACCCGTCTGCATCGATCAGGCATGGAACATCCACGTACTCTATAACCGTCCGCAATAACTTCTCCGATGTTGTACTTCTTCCAATGCCGGAACCAATACACACACCGTCTGCCCACTTAAGAAGCTTTAGTACTTCTTCTTTATTAAATTCATCATAAGCCGTTATGATCGCTTCCGGCAGAAGTGTCTGCAATATCTCGCGGTTGTCCTTTGGTGTATAGATTCTGACAAGCCCGGCTCCTGTCATATAAGCCGCATGGGCATTCAGATATGCCGCACCTGCCATACCCTTACTTCCAGCGATCACAAGAAGCCTTCCATAACTTCCCTTATTAGAATCTTCCGGTCTTTCCGGAAGCATTCTACGATATTCTTCTCTTTCAAAAGAATGGATCACATCTGCATCCTGTAATAACGGCTCATGCGAAATGCCAATCTCTGCTACTGTTACTCTTCCTGCATATGCTCTGCCCTGCGCCAGTTCAAGGCCGATCTTTTTCACCTCGAATGTCACTGTATCATCTGCGTGGAATGCACAACCAAGCACACATCCCGTAGAGGCTGAAAGTCCTGATGGGATATCTACTGCAAATTTTGTACCCTGCATCTGATTCATACGTTCAATCACCTGACGATATGTACCTTCAATCTTACGGCTCAGTCCGACTCCGAACACGGCATCTATCACTATGCTGTAGCTGTTATCCTGCGGGATATCTTCTGTGATCTTACCACCACATTCTTGAAGACGTCTTATCTGTTCCCGTGTCTCCGGTGTACAATGCTCTGGATTGCCGACCAGATAAGTATCCACAGAACACCCCATATTCTTCAAGATCCTGGCGATGGCAAATCCATCTCCGCCATTATTCCCTGATCCGCATACCACACAGACAGAAGAAAGATCCAGATTCTTACTTTGCATCGTCTGTACACAGGCATTTGCTGCACGCTCCATTAATTCCAGTGATGCAATGCCCAGTTCCTGAATCGTGTACTGATCGGCAGCCTTCATCTGCGCAGCATTAACCAGAAGTTTCATATATTCATTCATCTCCCATCAGATATATCTCTGCAACAAAAGAACGTGTAAAAATATGTCCGTATTCCAGACTACTCCTACACGCTTTCTTGTATTATAGTTTATTTATGGTCCTCTTTGTAACGACTGATATTGTATGACAACTGCATCAGACTTTCTGACAGATGCACATTCTCAACAACAACATTATCCGGAAGGTTCAAATCTGTATGTGCAAAGTTCCAGATCGCACGTACTCCGTTCTCAACCAGCATATTCGCAACTTCAATTGCTTTCTCTTTCGGAATCGTCAGAACTGCAATATCAATCTCATTATTCTGAACGAACGTTTTCAGATCATCCATCATACGGATCGGAACTCCACGGATGGATACTCCCTGAAGTCTTGGATTCACATCAAAGATTCCTTTCAGAATGAATCCACGGTTCTCGAAGGCTGCATAATTAGCCAGTGCCTGCCCAAGATTACCTGCACCAATGATAATAATATTGTGGTCTTCTTCCAATCCTAATATCTTTCCAATCTCTGTGTATAAATACTTAACATTATAACCGTATCCCTGTTGTCCGAATCCTCCGAAATTATTAAGATCCTGACGGATCTGGGATGCTGTTACTTTCATCCGCTTACTCAGATCGTTCGAAGAAATCCGCTCTACACCATTTTCCAACAGTTCGCCCAAATATCTGTAATACCTCGGCAATCTTCTTATGACCGCACGAGAAATCTCTCTTTCTTCCAATGTTTTCACCCTTCCAATCATAGTCTAAAATAATTATATAAAATTGAAAGATTATTGTCAAACTATTGTTGAATTTTATGCAATTTCCGTTATAATAAAGTAGCATGTGTAAATGCATTTTGAGAATACCAACGTATCAATTATCCATAACTCAGGAGGAAATATATGATATTAGCATGTCACGGGATCCAGAAATCTTTCGGTGAACACCTCATCGTCAGAGATGGATCCTTCCATATAGAAGATCACGAAAAAGCAGCTCTTGTCGGACCGAACGGTGCCGGTAAGTCCACTCTGCTCAAAATGATTGTAGGCGAATCAGCCCCGGATGACGGCAACGTCATCCTGACAAAAGGTAAGACACTTGGCTATCTTGCCCAGCATCAAGAGATGCAAAGCGGTAATACGATCTACGAAGAAGTCCGCACCGCAAAGGCCGATATAATCGCTATGGAGCGCCGTATCCGCGAGATCGAGATGGAACTTAAGCATCTCTCCGGCGACGCCTTGAACGACCGTCTGGAAACTTACAACCGCCTTACGGCCGCTTTCGAACGTGAGAATGGCTATTCTTGTGAAAGTGAGATCACCGGTGTGTTAAAGGGACTTGGATTTACGGAAAATGATTTCACCAAACCCGTCGACACTCTCTCCGGAGGACAGAAAACCCGTGTATCTCTCGGCAAGCTTCTGTTAACGAAACCAGACATTTTGCTTCTTGATGAGCCAACCAACCATCTGGATCTGAATTCAATTGCATGGCTTGAAACCTATCTTCTAAACTATCAGGGAGCTGTGCTGATCGTGTCTCATGACCGTTATTTTTTGAACAAAGTTGTCACTAAAGTTCTTGAAATCGAGCTTGGAGAACTTCGTACTTATATGGGAAATTACAGCGACTATGCAGCAAAGAAGCAGCAGCTTCGCGACATACGCCTGAAGGAATATCTTAACCAGCAGCAGGAAATCAAGCATCAGGAAGCGGTTATCGAAAAGCTTCGTTCTTTCAACCGCGAAAAATCCATCAAACGTGCCGAAAGCCGCGAAAAGATGTTGGAAAAAATGCAGACCATCGAAAAACCGATAGAAGTTAATACAGATATACATCTGAAACTGGAACCATCCTGTGTAAGTGGCAATGATGTTCTGACTATTGAACATTTAAGCAAATCTTTCCCCGGACAGGAACTTTTTACAGACGTTAATCTCGAGATCAAACGTGGTGAACATGTCGCAGTAATCGGTGATAACGGAACAGGAAAGACTACGCTTCTTAAGATCTTAAACCGAGTGGTATCTGCTGATTCCGGTACTTATACACTTGGCTCCAATGTTAAGATTGGCTACTACGATCAGGAACATCATGTCCTTCATATGGAAAAAACAATTTTTGACGAGATTTCCGATGATTATCCGACTCTTACGAATACGGAAATCCGGAATGTGCTTGCAGCATTTCTTTTTACCGGTGATGATGTCTTCAAACAGATCAGTTCTTTGAGCGGTGGGGAACGCGGACGTGTATCTCTTGCGAAACTGATGCTCTCTGAAGCAAATTTCCTGATCCTCGACGAGCCGACCAACCATTTGGACATCGCATCCAAAGAAATCCTTGAGAATGCTTTGAATGATTATACCGGTACTGTACTTTATGTCTCTCATGACCGTTATTTCATTAATCAAACTGCATCACGGATTCTGGATCTTGTCAATCATACATTTGTAAATTATATCGGAAATTATGACTATTATCTGGAGAAAAAAGAAGAACTCACTACTGCATATGCCGGAGAAGCCTCTACACCTTCATCCGTTTCAGATAACAGTACAGACAAGAATGTATCCGAGTCAAAACTCAGCTGGCAGGAGCAAAAGGAAGCCCAGGCAAGACTTCGCAAACGTCAGAATGAGCTTAAAAAGACTGAAGAACGTATCGGCGAACTGGAAGACCGTGATAGTGAGATCGATGCCCTGATGATTCAGGAAGATATCTTCACCAACTCTGTAAAATGCCAGGAACTTGCAAAAGAAAAAGCCGCAATAGCGGAAGAATTAGAAGAATTATACATGAAATGGGAGGAATTAGCAGAAGACGCTTAAACGCCTGATTTGCAACTTTTTAGCCCGCTCCAGAAAGCTTCTGGGGCGGGCTTTTATATTGCCATGCATTCGTAAGGAGCTGCCGGTGGCAGGTCCTGTAGATATACTCATTATTTACATTTAGTACCATAAAAGTGTAGTTGTTAGAGAGGAATTAACTCTAACATCTACA
>OLOB01002328.1_pt1 | contig 11233 bp, 10 predicted proteins | sample 1671911 | NCBI WGS metagenome assembly OLOB01 (sample SAMEA3136625, study PRJEB25190) | human gut metagenome | biome: human gut; feature: human-associated habitat; material: faeces | place: Austria | collected 2013
GGACTCCCTATCCGAAGGAAGTTCCGCTTTTTATCGGTCTTGTCGGTGAGAAAATCCCGAATTTTCCGGCCGGCGTCACTCTCCGGTTTCGGAGTATCCGGCCAGGAAACCGTCTTCCGGGGTCTGGATGAGGTAGAGGCAGGAGGTCCGGCCCGCCGTCATGGGCGAAGAGTAGATCACCATCTTTCCCTTCTTTCCAATCTCGCGGTCGGTGCGCGTTATCGTCTCGCTGGAATAGGGCAATACATCTTCGAGAAACATCACCGCCTCGTCGAGGTTGCTGTAGAATGCAGGTGCTTTCCAGTACATGCAACTGATGCCCTGTTTCTCGAAAGCGGACGGTGTGCCGTCGTTGTAATCCCCGGCTACGTCTACGAAAAACGGGAAAAGCGGAATGGCATGGGCGGCCGCCGCTGTCAGCGACAACGCCAGTGTCAATAGCAGTTTTCTCATATCTTTTGGTTTTATATATTACCCCGCAAAGTTAACTAAAAATCAGATATTTCCAAAACTTCTTCATTTTTATTTTGCAGTTTCGCCGGAAGTTCGTATATTTGCACACAATTAACAAAAGTGTGCGAAAACAATGAAACTGAAAACCTTTTATATAACAGGAAGCATGGTGTTGGCGTTGCTCACCGGCGCCTGCCAAAAATCCGCGAAACTATCCATCGAAATGCCCGACCTCCCCGACGGCACCGAAGTGGCAGTAATCACATACGCCGACTCGGCGACAGTAATCAAAGGCATGACCGGCGGCGGAAAACTCTCCATGGAAATCCCCGCCGAAGAGGGTACCCTCCCCGAGCTGAAAGTGGACGGCAAGACAGTGGCTTTCTACGTGGTGGAAGGAGGCGAGGCCGTAATCAAGAATGACGCCGAAAGTGCTTCCGGCACTCCGCTCAACGACCGGTTCACCGCAATGATGCACCGCCTCGACTCCATCGACAACCTCGACGACCTGCGGCTCTACGCCGACGCCGCGCGCCAGACCTTCCGCGACAACCGCGACAACGCCCTGGGTCTGTACGCCTACAGCACCTGGCTCCGCTTCGCCGACCTCACCGACATTCAGAAGGAACTTCCCGACGTCCCCGATAACATCAAGAATGCCAAGCGCCAGAAGAAGCTGATGGACGCCGCCAACCTGCGCGCCGCCACGGCCCCGGGCAAGAAATACGCCGACTTCTCCGCCCCGCAGCCCCACGGCACCACCCGCAGCCTCAGCAGCTACATGCAGCCCGGCAAATACACGCTCGTGGATTTCTGGGCCTCATGGTGCCCCTATTGCATCAAGGAACTCCCCGAACTGCGCGAACTCTACAACAAATACAAGGATTCAAACCTTATATTAGTGGGCGTTGCCGTCCGCGACGAGGAAGCCGACACCAAGACCGCCGTTGAGAAGCACGGCATCTCTTGGCCCGTGATGTACAACACCAGGCGCATCCCGTATGACAAATACGGCATCGGAGGTATCCCCCACCACATCCTCATCGCCCCCGACGGCACCATCATCTCGCGCGGCGAGTCGGTGAAACAGCTCGACACGCGCCTCCGGTCATTACTTAAACAGAAATAAAATGAACTACGACACATTAGCAGAATATATAGAGAACTCAATCAAGAAAAACTGGGAGCTGACGGCCCTCTCGGACATCGGGGGCACCAACCACCAGTTCAAGGACGTGGCCGAGCTGATAGCCAAGATGCACATAATGTTCGAGGCGGCAGGGCTTAAGCCGGGCGACAAGATAGCCCTGTGCGGGAAGAACTCGGCCAACTGGGCCGTGGCTTTCCTCTCCATCATCACCGGCGGCTACGTGGCGTTGCCCATCCTCCACGAGTTCAAGCCGGAAACCATCCACCATCTCGTGGACCACTCGGAGGCCAAAGTGCTCTTCGTGGACGCCGCCATCTGGGAAAACCTCGACGAGGCCGCGATGCCGGGTCTCGAAGCGGCCGTCTACATCTCGGAATACGGCCTCCCCTTCTGCAAGAACCCGAAGGTGGCCGAAGCCCGCGACTGCCTCAACGAGCTCTTCGGACGCCGCTATCCCTACAGTTTCGGACCTGAAAACATCAGCTACCACCGAGGCGAACCCGACGAGCTGGCAATCATCAACTACACTTCCGGCTCCACAGGAATGTCGAAAGGCGTCATGCTCACCTACCGCTCGGTGCTGAGCAACATCCGCTACTGCGTCGAACACCTCGACTTCATGAAGCCGGGCGACGGTGTGGTGAACATGCTCCCGCTGGCCCACCTCTACGGTATGGTCATAGACATGCTCCACGTCTTCGTGAAAGGATGCCACTGCTACTTCCTTACGCGGCTGCCGTCGCCCAAGGTCATCCTCACCGCCTTCGCCCAGGTGCAGCCCAAGCTCATCATAACCGTACCTCTCATCCTGGAGAAGATTATCCGCAACAAGGTGTTCCCTCTGCTCGACAAGCCGCTGATGAAACTGCTGCTGCGCGTCCCCTTCCTCGACGACCGCCTGCTCTCCAAAATAAAACTCAACCTGACACAAGCCTTCGGCGGCAAGCTACAGGAGATTATCATCGGCGGAGCCCCGCTCAACCCCGACGTCGAGAAATTCCTCAAACGCATCGGCTTCCCCTACACCGTGGGCTACGGCATGACCGAATGCGGCCCGCTAATCTCATACGCTCCCCCTGCGGAGAACCGCTTCAAGTCCTGCGGCCGTATCGTTGACCGCATGGAGATACGCGTCGACTCCCCCGACCCCGCCACCGTGCCCGGCGACCTCTGGGTGAAGGGCGACAATGTGATGAAGGGTTACTTCAAGAACGAAAAGGCCACACGCGAAGTCTTCCCCACCGACGACGGATGGATGAACACCGGCGACCGCGCCGTAATCGACGCCGACGGCTTCATCTACATCCTGGGCCGCTCCAAGACCATGATCCTCGGTCCTTCAGGCCAGAACATCTACCCCGAGGAGATAGAGGCCAAGCTCAACAATTATCCCTACGTCAGCGAGTCGCTCGTCATCGACGAAGACGGCAAGCTCGTGGCTCTGATTTACCCCGACTACCAGAGCGCCGCCGACCAGGGGCTCGACACCGCCGCCATCGAAAAAATCATGGAACAGAACATCGAGGTCCTCAACAAGGAACTCCCCGCCTACAGCCGCGTGTCGCGCTTCAAAATATTCCTCGAAGAGTTCGAGAAGACGCCCAAACGCAGCATCAAGCGCTTCCTATACCAGCCATAAACCGGGCAGACGGCCTTCACTTGACACCCGTCACATACCGCAATATACTGAGCGCTGCCGCCGGCCGGATATTGTCCGACAGGCGGCAGCGCCGTTTTTCATACTTGCCGTGGCGGCGGTTGCCGAAGCTCCTTGGCAGAAGTCCGGCTTACAGCCATTGTGCTATGACGGTGGTGAGTTGAGAGCCGCGGATATTCCCTTCCAGAAGGATGTAGAGGAGCTGCCCCCTGGTGCCGATGCCTATCAGCACGCGCGTATATATGCCATCCTTGTTGCGGTTGCCCCATATCGAGATGTAAGCGTTCCCGGTGTTGCTCTTCAGGTCCTGCTCCATCCCTTTCCCCACCTTGCGCGACTGCTGGCGCAGTTTGTCGGCAATGGCGTCGCTTGTCCCCGGGTTGGTGTAGACTATCTGCATCAGGTCCAAATCCCGCAACAGGTCCTGCGGCATATAGAACTGGTTGAAGTATAGGCCCGACTTCAGCAGGTCGCCCTTGGCCTGCATGAAGGAGATGCCGGGCTCGTCTTCCATCGACGAGAAATCGGGGTTAGCGGCCATCGACGACAGGACTACCGACATAGCGGTGATTATCAATATCAAAAATCTTTTCATTGCTTACGGTATTAAGATGGTGTTTTGGTTTGCTGATGATTGACGGCTGTCGGCGGCGGGAAGCGCCGACTCCATTTGGCGTGCCTTGAAGCGCGAGGCTTCTACCGTGGTGACCGAGAGGTTGCTGGCCACTTCGTTGGAACTGTGGCGGAGTTCCCTCTTGGCTTCCGACATTATCCGGAATCCTCCTTCCATGGTGGCTATCTGCTCAGGGGTGAGTCCCTGCGGCTCGCGTGAGACCTCTTTTTGCAACTTTACGGAAGCGGTGGCACGGCGGCTTTTGCCGCCGGCCTTGGCGGCATTGGTATTCTTGGCTACAACGGGAACGTCGGCGGCCGGTACGGTTTCCTGCATGGTGAACTGCGGCACGCTGTCGGAGGCTGCCTGTTGCGCGGTGCCGGGAGCCTGTACTATGGTGAGCGGCTCCGGCACGGTGCTGTCGGCCATCTGCGCCATGCCGTTGCGGTTGCCGGAGAGGTTCATGTCGGTGGTGGCTATCTTCACTCCGGTTGCGCCGAGGACTATCGCTGCCACGGCGGCGGCCGACCACATGAAAGCGCGGCGACGGCGACGCAGGCGGTCGGTGCGGCCCAAAGTGCGCACCGTCAGGCGCAATTGCGACTCCAGGATTTCCGGCACAACGGTTTCGGGCACTTCCCCCGGGATCTCTTCCAGTAGGGAGAGCAGCTCCAAATCAGCCTCGAACTCCCCGGGTAGCGGTTCCAGCCCGCGCATAAGCTCCAGCGCCTCGCATTGTTCGGCGCGGTTGCTTGTCCCTTCGTAATAGCGGTCGAGAAGGGTGCGTATTCTTGCTTCTGTGTCGGTCTTATTCATTGGTTCTTTTCTAATAGTTCTCTCAGTTGCCTGCGTCCGCGCGACAGCAACGCCCTTACGTTGATGTTGCTGAGGCCGGTGGCTTCGGCGATTTTCGCGTTATCCATTCCCTCGAAGCTGCTCATTTCGAGCACCTTGCGCTGCCGTTCCGGAAGGCGTTGCATCAGCCGCAGAGCTAATTGCAGACGTTCTGAGTCCTCAAGCCGCGAAGGGGATACCGCCGTTTCGGCTTCGGCGTTCTCGACCGGTGTGTTGCGCTGCAATGCCCGCCGGCGCAGCCGGTCTATGCAGAGGCGCTTCACCACCGTGACGCAATACCCTTCGGGCTTTTGGAGTTCCTTGAGGTCACCGCGCTTTTCCCATAAGCGGACAAAAGCGTCCTGGACCACGTCCGTTGCCTCATCGGAGTCCGTGAGTATGACGATTGCCGTCCGGTACATCTTGCGATGCAGTGGCAATATGTTCAACTCGAAGTATGTTTCCGTCATCTCTCGGTGCCTGGCTTTGTGAGGGGTTTTAATTACGGGACTGTTTTTGTGCCCGTTTGTCTATTAGACGCACCTCATCTCCTTTTGTGACAGAATAAACCAAAAAAATTTCCGCAAGGGCGTCCGGCATCTTCTCCGGAGCGGCTCTCGCTGTCTAAGCCGGGTTAGCCGGCGTTAGCCCGGCGGCCGCTTATTTGTTGGAGGGCTGGGCTATACCGTCTTTCTTGCAACGGGAGATAATGTTGTTGATGCGCGCCCGGGTGTCGGGGTGGGACGAGAAAAGTTGCGTCAGTGCCGTGGACTGCATACCGTTCTGCTGTTCCAGTTTCTCCATCTTCTCGAAAGCATATGCCAACGCCCAGGGGTTCTTGCCATTCTGGCGCAGGAAGGAATAAGCATAATTGTCTGCGTCCTCCTCTTGTTTGCGCGAGTATTTTGCCGACATCATCGATTCTGCCAGGTCGCCGAGCTGCGAGTCGGTGAGCGCGGCGACGGTTCCTCCGGCCGACGAGATGCCGTCGCGCAGTGCCGACGAGAGCAATGCCTCCTTGAAGGCTTTCTTGGAGTGTTTGTGAGCCACGTGTCCTATCTCGTGGCCAATGATGCCGAGCAGCTCGTTGTCGGTCATCACGTCCATGATGCCCGAATAGACGCGCACGCTTCCGTCTGCGCAGGCGAAGGCGTTTATCTGGTCGGTCTGGTATACCTTGAAATTCAAGGGGATGCCGTCCACCGACGTAAGCCCGGAGGTCAGGTTGGCCAGACGTTTGCTGTATTTGTTGGACGCCGGAAGCACCTTGTTCTGCTGGTCGAGCGACGTGACATACTGCCGCACGTAAGCCTGCACCTGCTCGTCTGAAATCGTGGCGGCCTGAGTAGCCTTCACTCCGGCCGAAAGCAGACGCGTGTAATCCAATCCCTGCGAAGAGCATGACGGCAGGACCAGAGCCCCCGCCAGCGCAATTGCTGATAAAAACTTCTTCATTTCTAATTCCTGTTTTCTATTTTAAACCACATCAGCCGTCCCACATAAATTACATACATAAATTGCATATATAACATAAACATCCTCCTCCGGATAAAAAAGGAAAAGGGAGACACATTTCTGCATCCCCCTTCCATCATTTAATTATATGGTCTGGCTAATGAAAAATCATTTTCCTTAAGGTCACGGCCGGAGCCGTCACTTGATTTCCTCGGCGATGACGTCCATGGGGTCTTCAGCCTCTTCATTATTGACAACAGCTTCATAGTCGCTGAGGTTTGCCACGAAGAGCTTATTGTACTCGGGCAGACCGGTACCGGCCGGAATGAGGTGACCGCAGATGACGTTTTCCTTCATGCCTTCCAGATAATCGGTCTTGCCGTTGATGGCGGCTTCGTTGAGCACCTTGGTGGTTTCCTGGAACGAAGCGGCCGACATGAAGCTGGAAGTCTGGAGTGCGGCGCGGGTGATACCCTGGAGTATCTGCTGCGAGGTGGCGGGAACTGCCGGACGTACCACCATGGTGCGCAGGTCGCGGCGTTTCAGCGACGAGTTCTCGTCACGCAGCTTGCGCATAGTGATGGTCTGGCCGGCAAGGTAAGTCTGGCTGTCGCCGGCATCGGTGATTACCTGCTTGCCCCAGATGTTGTCGTTCTCCTCCATGAAGTCGCGCTTGTCCACTATCTGCTGCTCCAGGAAACGGGTGTCACCCGGATCGAGGATGAGGACCTTGCGCATCATCTGGCGCACGATGACCTCGAAGTGCTCCTGCACGAACGGCACGCCGCCGAAGAAGTAGCCCACCAGCACGAACAGGCTGACCCAGGAGATGCCGCCGATGGCGTTGAACATCGTGAACTTCGCGAAGTTCATATGCCCGGTGCCTGCGATGAACGGGGCGAACGTGCGGAAAAACGGCATGAAGCGCGTGATGACGATGGTGAGCCCGCCGTACTTCTCGAAGAAGCTATCGAGCTTGGCCATGCGCTCGGGCGTGAGCGCCTTCACCTTGCCGGAGTCGATGATGCGCTTGCCAAAGAAGCGCGCGATCCAGTAGTTGGAGGTGTTGCCCAAGATGGCCGCTGCGTAGAACACCAGCAGCGTGGCGCCCAGATGAAGCCCGCCGCCATCGGCAGAGAAGACGCCGGCCGCGAACAGCAGCGAGTCGCCAGGCAAAAACGGGAAGAACACCAGGCCCGTTTCCACGAACACGATCAAGAACAGCGGCGTGTACACCCACACCGCGCCCAGCGTGATGATCCATCCGGCGATGGCGCCGCGCGGGTCGCTTAACAGGTTGAGGAAGAAATCGATGATACCCATATATGCCTTTCCAACGCCGTTTCACCCCGGTTTACACGCGTCCGGGGTGCAGCCCCTGTGTTTTTGGGCGCAAAAAGAGCATCCTATATGGGACAGGGCGCTCGTCAGAGGCCCCTTATGGCTGCTTCCTCCCGGACCTGACCAGGTTCGGAACTTGGCGCCGCCCCGACCCATATAAGATGCTCGTTTCGACTTGGCATAGTATACCGACGCCCCGCTCCCGCTGCAGGCGCAGGGATCAAGCGTTACCAAATGCACACAGGCGCTTTACGCCGGCTTGACGCTTGGCAGCACGCCGTTGAGGCCGTCGAACAAACACGCGCTGGTCGCCCCGGCAAGGCTTTCAAGCGGGATCTCGGAATCGGCGATAAGCCAGCGGCGGTATACCGCCACCAGACCCGCGCAGAAAAACGACACGATGTAGGGCACGTACGGGTCGTCGCGGCGCAGGCCGAGCACGTTGTCCTCCATGAGCACATCGACCAGGCTCGCCTCAAGGCGGTCGAGCACATCTTGCAGCGACACATGCTGCAGCACCCGCTTGCTGCGCGTCATATCGGGGGCAAGGGCCAGGCTGATGCTTTGGAATAGCTTGCTCACGTCAAGCCCCTTGTCGCCATCCGAGCGCAGCGCCTCGCGGCAGCTGGCGACGATCTTCTGGGCCTCGTCGCGGATGACCTCGTCCACCAAATCGCTTACCGAGCGATAGTGCAAGTAGAACGTCTTGCGGTCGATATCGGCCTCGCGAGCCACGGAGGCGATGGTGATCTTGTGGTAGTCCTGGTTCTCCATCAGCTTGAAAAACGCCTCGCGGATGGCCTTGCGCGTGCGCACCACGCGGCGATCGGTGGACCTGCGCAGATCCTTGGCCGTCGTATCGCCCTTCGGCGCAATCGGGTCTGACACCTTATACCCCTCGTTTCCTGTTTGCTCGCCGGCATCCGGCAGCCCTTGTTCGTCTTAGCGCGATCGCTGCAGCGATAATTCACGCGTTAATCAACATTAGACCATTGTATGGATACTTATCCTCGTTCGTTGCAAAACGGTCGATTGCAGAATACCAGAATCCCGCTGCATTTGGAGAGCGTAGATTACTACCCACCTGCGTATTATCAAGGATAGCTGTCAGGAACGGCTCGGCACGGGTTGCGAGCGGCTTTTGCGCAACGGTGAAAAAACGGGCGCGGCATCATGCCGCGCCCGTATACGTTACACCACCTGGAAGATGAAGAACTTCAGGTAGTCGGTTTCGGGAACGCCCCAAACGATGGGGTGGTCGGGCGCCTGCTGGCGCTCCTCGATCTGGCGCAGCTGCACGCCCGCATCGTGCGCGGCGCTGGCAACCACATGCTTGAAGCGCTCGGTGTCCATGAAGTGGCTGCAGCTGCAGGTTGCAAGATACCCGCCGCGCGGCAGCAGTTTCATGGCGCGGTAGTTAATCTCCTTGTAGCCGCGCGAGGCGCTTTGGATGGTTTTGCGGCTTTTCGTGAACGCCGGCGGATCGAGCACGATGAAGTCATACGTGCGGTCATGCGCGGCCTCAAGCGCCGGAAGCAGGTCGAACACGTTCGTTGCCGTGAAGTCCATGCGCTCATCCAGGCCGTTGAGCTGCGCGTTCTTGCGCGCCTGCGCCACGGCGAGCTCGGAGATGTCCACGGCGTTCACGTACGCCGCGCCGCCATGGGCAGCGTTGAGCGCGAAGCTTCCCGTGTGCGTGAAGCAGTCGAGCACGTGTTTTCCCGCGGCAAGCTTGGCCACCGCACGACGGTTGTACTTCTGGTCCAGGAAAAATCCCGTCTTCTGACCGTTCTCGAAGTCAACCTCGTAGCGCACGCCGTTTTCCACGATCTGCGTGGCGGTAGGACCGAAATCCTCAGTGCCCGGCGCGCCGGGAGCCAGAGGGTCGAGACCTGCTTGGCCGCCTTCATCTGCCGCGCCCGCGAACCACCCCGCCGTCAGCTCAAGGCCTTCCAGCTTGCGAGTTGCCACGTCGTTGCGCTCGTACAGGCCGCGGATGGAAACGCCGTCCTCGGCGAGCACCTCGAGCAGCACCGGGAAGATCACCGGCTTGAGCTGCTCCATGCCAACCGAAAGCGTTTCGGCGACCAACACGTCATTGAAGCGGTCCACCACCAGGCCCGGGAAGCCATCTGCCTCCGAGAACAGCACGCGGCAGCAGCTGGCGTCTTCGCCCATGACGGTTTTGCGGTACTCCCACGCCCACGCCACCTTGCGCTTCCAGAACGCACGGTCGAACGCATCGTTGGCGTTGCGCGTGATAAGGCGGATGCGGATCTTGCTGCTCTTCGACAACAGGCCCGTGCCCAGATACGACCCCTTGCGGTTGACCACGTCGATGAGGCTGCCGTTGGCAACCTCATCGCCCTGCCCCGGCGCGCCCTCCATGAACAGCACCTCGGCCTCGTATACCCACGGGTGCCCCTTGACCAGCGCATGCTCGCCCTTCGGCGTGATGGTGGCGCGAGGATACGGACGTTGAGCTTTCATGAGGGTCCTTTCGGGAACGGAGGATACAAGAATCGCAAGTGGCGCAAAAATCAGCGAAGGCCGCTGCGGAACCCCTGATCTGCGGGAACGCGAAGGCGTAGCGTGCTTTGGCACGCAAGTCCTCAGGTTCGCGCGAAGGCGGGGTGCCGCAGCGGCCCACAGCATCGAGCAATCCGGCTGCCGTCAGGCGGACGGAGCTACAGCAGTCGCAGGGAGACTTCCTTGAGCTGGCGGCCGGTGACGGCGTTCGGGGCGCCGGTCATGGGGTCGGAAGCGCTGGAGGTCTTCGGGAAGGCGATGACGTCGCGGATGGACTGTTTGCCGGCCAGCAGCATGACCAGGCGATCGAGGCCCAGGGCGATGCCGCCGTGCGGCGGGGCGCCCAGCTCGAGCGCATGGATGAGGTGGCCGAACTTCTCCTCCATCTGCTTATCTTCCACGCCCAGACGGCGAAGCACGCGCTTCTGCAGCTCGGCGTTGTGGATACGGATGGAACCGCCGCCCATCTCGAAGCCGTCCATGACGATGTCATAGGAGTAGCTCGAGCATGCCAGCGGATCGGTCTCGATCTTGTCCCAATCGGCCTCGGGGATCATCGTGAACGGATGATGCTCGGCGGCGTACTTCTTCTCCTCCTCGTCGTACTTGAACATGGGGAAGTCGACGACCCACAGCAGGGCGTGGCCCTCGCGCGGGATGTTCAGGGCCTCGGCCATGTGCAGGCGCAGGGCGGAGAGCACGGCGGAAGCGGTGCCGTAGGTGTCAGCGGCGAACAGCAGCAAGTCGCCCGGCTCGACGCCGGCGGCCTGCTTGATGGCACCATGGACCTCGTCGCCGAGGAACTTGATGATGGGGCTCTTGCCCGCAAGCTCGGCATCGGCGTCGGTGTAGGCGATCCAGGCCATGCCCTTCGCGCCGTTGGCGGCGGCCACGTCGGCCAGCTTCTCGATGTCGCCGCGCGACCAGTTGCCGGCGCCCTTGGCGTTGATGCACTTCACGACGTTGCCCGCCTCGACGGCCTTGGAGAACACACCGAAGCCGCAGCCGCGCACGATGTCGGTGAGCTCGACGAGCTCCATGCCGAAGCGCACGTCGGGACGGTCGCAGCCGAAGCGGTCCATGGCCTCTTTCCACGGCATGCGCTGCAGCGGGAACTCATGCTGCACGCCTGCGGCGGCCAGGACCTCTTTGAACACGCCCTCCATCAGGTCCATGACGTCGGTTTCCTGGACGAAGGACA
>OLOB01002342.1_pt1 | contig 11201 bp, 8 predicted proteins | sample 1671911 | NCBI WGS metagenome assembly OLOB01 (sample SAMEA3136625, study PRJEB25190) | human gut metagenome | biome: human gut; feature: human-associated habitat; material: faeces | place: Austria | collected 2013
CCCAGGGAGATCACCAGGTCGCCGTCAACACGGACGGACTTGTCCAGGCCCACCTCGGGGTACTCATCCTTCGACAGATCACCGGTCTCGACGGCCTTGGGGTCGATCGAGGATGCGTCCGGGGTGGAGACATCCTCCGAGGGGGAGGCAGGCGCCGCCGTCGGCTTCGCGGTCTGGACCGTCGGGGTGGCGACGTTCGTGGGGGCGGCCTGAGCGGAGGCCGAGCCACTGGCAGAGGCTGCGGCCGAGGCGGAGGGACTGGCAGTGCTCTGAGACTTTCCGCCTCCGCAGGCGGCCAGTCCCAGACCCAGCACCAGGACAGCGGGAAGGATCAGCATTCGAGTTCGTGACACGTGCCGAAGCGTACGACCTCCGTCGCGCGCTGCAACGCCCTCAGGGGCCACTGAGTTGGGAAGCACACCACCACCGACGATAGAACCGGAGGATTCAGGAGATACGCCGTGCGGGTCCGCAGACCGAACGGTTCTCATGGCCATCATCACCACTCATCGTCCTGGTTGTCCCAGCCGCCCTGGCCCCAGCCGCGCTGGTTGTTGCCCCAGCCGCGCTGGTTGTTGCCCCAGCCGTCCTGGTTGTCCCAGCCGTCCTGGTTGTCCCAGTCGTCCTGATTGTCCCAGTCGTCCTGCTTCTTCTTGTTCTTCTTCTTGTCCTTCTTGTCCTTGTCCTTCTTGTCCTTGCCGTTGTCACCGTCGTCGTTGTTACCGTTGTTACCGTTATTGCCGTTGTTGGCATCCTCGTTACCGGGCTCAGCGGCGTTGGCGTCGCCCCCGCTAGCGGCGAAGCGCACGAGCCCCTGCTGCTTGGTGCCGTTGACCGCGAGGAACTCACCGCCGTAGACGATGTACTGGCTGTTGCCCTCAACGGTCCACAAGGCCTGGCTCAGACCGCTGTACTCGCCGATCTGGAACCCGGGCAGGAAGCCGCTGTACTGCGTGGGGGCGGGCATTCCCGGGGAGTCGCTATAGCCGCGAGCCGTGTTGGAGCGCACGGTGCCCGTCGCCGTGCTTGAGAAGCCGACGGCGTGATGGTAGGTACCACTCTGCTCCCCATCGGAGAAGCCACCGATGTTGCTGCAGTCGTGAGTGTGGCTGGCGATGTAGACGACGTCGTTGGTGGGCAGCACGTCATAGGTGTCGCCGTGGCAGTCGGCCATGAGGTCGATGTCCCCGGTGGTCCAGCTGGCGCGGAACATCCCCTCGAAGGTCCCCTCCTGGGAGTATCCGGTGCCGTAAAGGCCTCGGGAGTCCGACTTGAGGCTCATGATGCCGGAGTTCGAACCCGCGTTGCGGATGACGCTGGAGATGTTGGTGTGCCGCAGAGAACCATCCTTCTCCAGAACGGCGATTCCATAGGCGTCAGACGATCCGTCCACCGAGGTGAAGGAGCCGCCGATCGCCACAGCGGAGTTGTCAGCGGCCACCGTGATGGAACGAACCAGGGAGTCGTCGACCTGGGGGGCGAAGCTGGTGACCTTGTTCGTCTTGAGATCCACAGCGCCGGCGCGCTGTCTCGCCGAGGAGTTGATCTGGGTGAAGGAACCGCCCAGGTACAGGGTGGAACCGTCGGGAGACAGCTCCAGATCCATGACCGTACCGTTGGCCGAGGCCCCCAGCGGCTTGCGCTTGCCTGCAGCGTCCACCGCCGCCACCCGGTAGACGGACTCATCGTTGACGGAGGTGAAGTTGCCGCCGAGGTAGATGGTGGAGCCGTCGGCCGAGGCCTCGACCGCATTGATCTTGCCATTGACCTTGGGCGCCCAGTCCAGCAGCGCACCGGTCGTGATGTCGAAGGCCATGGCGTTGTAACGAGGAGACTCGTTCTCGCCGGCGGCCGCCCCTGCCGGGCGGGCGTTCTTGAACTCCCCGACGACGTAGACGGTATTGCCCACCACCGCCTGGTCCAGAACGATGCCGTCCATCTGAGCCGTGGGCAGAGGCTGCGGGGAGGCGAGAGCGACCTGCCCCGCGGCAGCGGCCGGGGGCGCAACAGTAGGGGCGACGAGCGCACCAAGGGCGAGGGGGAGGGCGGTCAGGACCGCCCCCACACTGGAGGCAGCACGGAAAGGATGCACGAGTGCTCCGTTCTTAAGACGTGAGGGAACGTGGGTAAGTGGCGCGGACAGACGGGGCGGCCTCACCGCAGCGAGGCCGGCGCCGGTCATGAGAGTATTACAGCGATAACGCTTTGATAACGACTCCGGGACCCTTTCTTCCAGGTCCCGTTGTGCAATCAATCACTCCTCGCGCGAGGGGGTGCGCCCCACCCACCTTTCTCACAGATAGACTCTCATTAACCGCCGCGCGGTTCCACACCCGATTCTTGGCTGGAATGCTCAGCGCTTGCCCAGGTGGTGTGGACCAGTCGAAGGCGATCCCTCCACCATGGTTCTAGCGCATCACCAGCGCGGCACCCCGAACCCGCACTCCAGGGCACCAGAGGTATTCACGTGACGCCCCTTCGGCGCATGCCGGCGGTCGCCTGCCCCTAGACTGCTGACAGGGTGTACCGGGCAGGCGCGGTACCACGAGCCCGTAGGCGCTCCGCGGGAACCCCTGCGATCTCAAGGGCAAGAGCCCAAGCCCGCCCGCCTCCTCGCCCGTTGCCTCATCGCCATCACCACCACCATCACCGCCTCCCCATCCGCCTCGTCGATGATCCTCCGCCGTCACCGTGACCGGCAGTCGCATCGAAGAGGACCTTTGGTTCCCATCCCTGAGCGGCCCCGCCGCCCTTCGAAAGGACTCCGTTGACTGCTGTGAACCCGGACAGGCTCCGTATCGCCATGATCGGGACGCGAGGCGTCCCCGCCCGCTACGGAGGTTTCGAGACCGCCATCGAGGAGGTCGGCCGGCGCCTGGCCGACCGCGGCCACCAGGTCCTCGTCTACTGCCGCAACCCCGAGCCGGACACCCCGCTGCCCAACACCTACCTGGGGATGCGACTGGTTGAGCTGCCCTCGGTGAAGAACCGCAGCCTGGAGACCCTGTCACACACGGCCCTGTCAGTGGCCCACCTGCTGCGCCGCACCCACCCGGACGCGGCCTTCGTCTTCAACGCCGCCAACTCCCCCTTCCTGCCGGCTCTGCGCGCCGCACGCATTCCGGTGGCCACGCATGTCGACGGTCTGGAGTGGCGCCGCGGCAAGTGGGGCCCCACCGGCAAGCGCTACTACCGCGCCGCCGAGGCCCTGGCGGTGCGCTACTCCGACGCACTCATCGCCGACGCCCAGGGCATCGCCGACTACTACACCGAGGAGTTCAACGCCCCCACCGACCTTCTCGCCTACGGGGCGCCCCGCATCAGCGCCGACACCTCGCGCCTGGCCGAGCTGGACCTGAACCCCAAGGGCTTCCACCTGGTGGTGGCCCGCTTCGAGGTGGAGAACCACGTCGACGTCATCGTGGAGGGCTACGTGCGCTCCGGGGCGACGCTGCCCCTGGTTGTCGTCGGCTCGGCCCCCTACGCCGACGACTACACCGCCCGCATCGAGTCCCTGGCCGACGGCCGGGTTCGCCTGCTCGGCGGCCTGTGGGACCAGGATCTGCTCGACGCCCTCTACTCCGGCGCCCTGGTCTACTACCACGGCCACTCCGTGGGCGGCACGAACCCATCCCTCCTGCGCGCCATCGGCGCCGGGGCCGCGGTGGACGCCTTCGACGTCTCCTTCAACCGCGAGGTCCTGGGCGAGGCCGGCCGCTACTGGACCACGCCCGACGACGTGGCCGCCCTGGTCGTCTCCGCCGAGTCCGACGTGGAGGCCCAAACCGCGCGCGGCGAGGAGTCCCGCAAGCGTGCGGCCCTCTACGACTGGGACGAGGTGGCCTCCGGCTATGAGGCCCTTGCCCGACGCCTCGCGCTCGAGGGCCCGGTCCGCCGTCGTCCCTCCGGACGCCGCACCGGGAAGGCGGGCTGGTGAGCCGGGGCGGGGCGGCCAGCGCCCGCAGCAGTGCCGCCCGAGTCCTCGTGGCCCATCCCTCCCCCGACCTGTACGGCTCGGACTGGCAGCTGGTGGAGACCATTCACGGACTCATCGAGACCGGCCACGAGGTCCTCGTGGCCCTGCCCCAGGACGGCCCCCTGGTGGCAGTGCTGCGCAACGCCGGCGCCCGCGTGGCCGTCATGCCCTTCACGGTCCTGCGCAAGGCCCTGCTGAGCCCCACCGGCCTGGCGAGGCTCTCCGCTCAGGCCGCCCCGGAGATCGCCCGCCTGCGGTCGGTCATCCGTGCCAGCCGCGCCGACGTGGTTCTCAGCAACACGGTGACCATCCCCTGGTGGCCAGTGGCCGCGAGCGCAGCCGGCGTGCCGGTGCTGGCCCACGTGCACGAGGCCGAGGACACCCAGCGCCGGATCATCCGCGCCGGGCTCAACGCCCCGCTGCTGGCGGCCTCCCGGATCGTGGCGAACTCCGGGGCGGCCCGCGACGCACTCTTGGACGCCCAGCCGCGACTGGCCTCACGCACGGAAGTGGTCCACAACGGGGTCGCCGGACCCGACCGGCCTCTGGAGCCCCTGCGCCCCAGGCAGCCCGGGGACTCATTCCGGGTCGCCATGGTAGGGCGCCTGTCCCCGCGCAAGGGTGTGGACGTGGCTCTCGACGCCGTCGGGCTGCTGCGCAGCTCTGGAGTGGATGCCTCCTTGAGCGTGTGCGGCTCGGTCTTCCCCGGTTACGAGTGGTACGAGGCCGAGCTGCGTGAGCGCGCCGGTCGGGCGGACCTGGAGGGGCACGTCGAGCTGCTGGGTTACGTGCACCCCACCTGGCCGGTGCTGGAGGCCGCCGACGCCGTCGTCGTGCCCTCCCGGGCGGAGCCCTTCGGGAACACGGCGGTCGAGGCGATGCACGCGGCCCGGCCGCTGGTGGCCTCCCGAGTCCAGGGTCTGGCCGAGGTCGTCACCGATTCGGCCACCGGCCTGCTCGTGCCCGCCGACGACGCTCAGGCCCTGGCTGATGCCCTGGGCTCCCTGGCGGCCGACCCGAACCTGGCGGCCCGGCTCGCCGAACAGGGTGAGCGCGAGGCCGCCGAGCGCTTTTCCGTGGCCGGGTATCGCGCCACGATGACGCGGATCGTTGACGATCTCGTCAGGCGCTGAGTCCCTGGTTCGCCGGGTCGGGCGGGAGCACCCATCCCGCCCGACCCCGCCGGCTGACCGACCGGAGGGCCGTCAGCGCTGGGCGGGGCGCAGCGGGTCCTCGGCCAGCCCCAGGGAGAGGCTGAACTCGCCGTCGAGGGGTTGGTCGGGCCGTTCGAAGGGGACGACGCCGTTGCACAGGAAGACGGCCATCTCCACGAAGCTGGAGAAGGAGGCCCCGATGAGGTGCTGGGAGCTGGCCAGCAGGTAGAGGTCGACCAGGCCCGAGCGCACGCCCTTGACGGTGTTGTATCCGCCCTTGTCTGTCAGGAAGACGCAGCCGTCGAACTCTCCGGCCAGCTGCTTCTGGGCCTCGGGGGTGTCGCAGGACAGGAAGAAGGGGACGTCGGGGTGGTCGGCGCGGATCTGGCGCATCCGGTTGGCGAACCACTCCACCGGTGAGGACTCGATGGTCTTGGCGTGGGAGACCGCGTGGGTGCGCACCTGGATGCCGACGTAGGGGCGTCCCCGCAGGTGGGCGTCGTAGAGGGAGTGGACTTCATCGGCGATCTCGTCGACGGGGGTGAGCTCGCGCAGCCGCTCGGTCCAGGGGCGCGGCCCGGCGGGCGCCGTCCCCTCCGAGGCACTCCCCTTCCAGGCCGGGTCCTCCCAGGTGACGGGCAGGCCGTGGGAGTGGATCTGCCACAGGTGGCGGCGGCGCAGGTCGGAAGTGATCCGAACGCCCTTGGGCTGGCGGTACCGGGCCACGGGCAGGAGCGCCCGGGAGGTCAGGCGCGATACGGAACTGCCCCCTTCAAATCGCCACAGCTCATCCATCCGAGGGCCGAAGTACTCGTCGGTGCTCCACACATAGTAGAGGTCGCGGTCCTCGACCCGGGCGAGCTCCTGGGCAGACAGCAGCGCACGCACACGGTTGCCCAACCCGTCCTTGCGTCCCGTATAGACCAGTAGCGCCTTGCGGCCGGTTAGCAGAGCCATAAGATTCCTTAACAGATATGAGGGGGAATAGATGGAGATCTCAGCGGGAGTGCCGGTGATCGGTTCGCCGTAGTCCGTCACGGGCCGACCGCACCAGGCCCGATGAGGGCCGACGACGAAGGGCTACTGGAGGTCGTTGCGCAGGTCGCGGTACCACTTGGGCAGGGCCAGCGCCACGTAGCCCGCGTAGCCCAGGAGCATGATGCCGTACACCCACAGGAAGACCGTGGGCGCGAAGCGGGTCATGAGCACGAAGCACATGAGGCCGTAGTCCGTCGGAGCCGACAGAACCGACTTGAGGATGCCGGGGCGGGACTCGTCCTTGGCCAAGGGAGTCCCGCCGTGATAACGCAGCTGATACGTCAGGATATAACTGAAGAAGTGAATATTTTGAACCGCCCCGAATGCCAGCGGAATAAGCAGGACCGAGGGAGGCAATTCCGCAAAACGGAACAGCGAGATCGCAATAGCGCCGTGAATTGTCGAGAGCTTAATAACGTCAGCGACATGGTCGAGCCATTCACCGGCTTTGGATCCGCCGTTGCGCAGTCTCGCCAGCTGTCCGTCAGCGGCGTCGAGGGCGTATCCGAACATGAGCAGCAGGGCGGTCGCCACGGCGGACACGACGGTGGGACGCCACAGGGCGATGAGGGCGATGCCGCTGTAGGTGCACAGCGCCGACAGGACCGTCACCTGGTCCGGGGTCGCGCCCAGCCGGTGGGCGATCGCGGCCAGAACCCGCCCCGCGGGACGGTTGATGATGCGGGAGTAGAGGGGGGCACCGGCCTTGGACTTCTGGGCCCGGGACAGGGCCCTGATGTTCTCGGCGATGGTGGGGGAACCAGCAGGGGAGCTCATGAGGCTTCTCCTTGAGCGGGGCCCGGGGAACCGGGCCGGGTGTTGGACAGATGAGGAACGGCAAGAGGAGGGTGTTGGGGGACGTGGGGCACCGGGTGGGCGTCGGGACGCGGCGTCGGCTACCGGGCTGCGCGAGCCGGCTCGGCACCGGCGGCCGACGACGAGGGGCTCACAGATGGGCCAGCTCTCGACGACGTCTGGCCACGTCTCGGCGCACCCACCAGGCATACGGGAGGATCTGGCACAGGACCACCGAGATCACCGAGCCCAGGATAGGCCCGGCGGCGTCGAAGGGCCCAATGAGGACCCAGGAGATGGCGAGGTTCATCGGCACCAGGATGAGGACCGGGATGACCTGGAACTGCAGGCCGCGCGGGTCGGTCATGTACATGCCCAGCGGCTGCTTGCCGGCCTCGACGGCGACGTAGGCGGCGAAGGCCCACACGAGCGCAGCCGGCAGGACGATCTTGCCGTGGGACATGACTCGGGCGGCCCAGGGAGTGATGGCCACCAGGGCCAGGGCCAGGACGAAACCGCCCCCACTGAAGGCGATGGCCGGTTTGAACGGACTCTCGACGCGCTTGTCAGCCCGGGCTCTGGCGAACATGGGCCACATGGCCACGCCGGCCGCCATGACGGTCTGGGTGAGCATGTTGAACAGCCTGTTGGCCAGGCCGTACTCGGCCAGGGCCTGGGACTGCCCCAGGTGGGACAGGAGGAGCTGGTCGGTCTGGAAGGCGATCGGGATGGCCAGGGACTGCAGCAGCTGGGGGCCCGCGGTGTTGACGATGCGCACGCCGCGCACGCTGCGCAGCCGCGGCACATCCTTGAGGGCCTCCCTGAACAGGGGGCGGGTGGCGCGCCAGGCGACGACGATGCAGATGACCGAGACCAGGGCGTTGGCGATGTAGGAGTAGATGGACACGGCGTTGCCGCGTCCCAGGCCGGTGACGATGGCCAGCAGCAGGAAGCAGGACATGGCCGGGGAGACGACTCCCTGGCTGATGACCTGCGCGGCCGACCGACCCAGACCGATGATGACCCGCTGTCCCACGGACAGCGGGAGGGCGGCGGCGTAGATGATGAGGCAGACGGTGGCGGTGAGTCCGCCGCCCTCCATGAGCTTGCCCCCCAGCAGCCCGGGCCAGGCACCCAGCAGCATGATGACGATGCCGACGGTGCTGATGACCAGAGCGGAGCCGAGCAGCACGCGGACGGCGGTGGTGATCGTGCGCCGCACGGTCGAGTCATGGGCCGGGTCGGTCGAGCTGGCCACCGTGTTGAGGATGACCGCGCCGATGCCCAGGTCGGTGAAGGGCATGAGAGTGGGGAAGGTGGCCAGCAGGTTGTACTGGGCGAAGGCGTCGGCCCCGAAGTGCCTGATGATGAGGCTGCTGTTGACCAGGCCGAAGACGCCCGAGACCCCCATGACCACCACTTTGGCCACGGCTGTGGTTCCCACAGACGACCAGCTGGCGCCCGACGACGACCCCCGCCTGAGGACCCCACCGAGCCGCCGCAGCGGAGAACGTCGAGAGCCCGGGGACGCGGCCACCCCATCACTCACCTCAACCGCCGAGAGGCTTGCGGAGACTGAGCTATCGGCAGGTCGCCCACACTCAGCGGCACCCGTCGGGGCAGCGCCGTCCGTCGACTGCGCCTCGGCCGACTCGGAAGCCGACTCAGACGTCGAAGAACTCGACTGGGTCACGTAGCACTCCTGATGTTGTAGGAAGGTCACAATCCGGCATCGGAAAGACACCCGAAGACAGGCACGAGAGTAGACGCATCAAGGCTGGTGACCTGGTATCTTTTGTTTATCGTCTTGTGACATAGACGGCCCCCCAACCACCCCCCTTGGCACAACCCCAGCAAACCATTCCTGACCTGCAACAACGCTGCACGCTGGAAGAACCCTGGAAGGTCCCTCAGAGGCGCATTGACACCTCCATATCGTTGCGCACCTGTAACATACAGACACCTCAGAAACCTCTCGACTCCTCATCTTGCCCCTGCGATCTTGGCCACTTCCCACAAATAACGTCCGCAAGAGTTAGTAGCATTCTAAAACGCTGCTGTTCACGACGTCCCGTCAGCACTAGCCGACCAGTTATTGCCCACCCACGATCATCCCTGCGGAGTCCACCTTGTCTAGTTCGACCCTGACACTGCCCCAGCGCGAGCAGCACCGGCGTCCCTCGACAGCAGCAGCCGACGCCACCTCCCCCACCGCTCCGCGCAGTCCTTGGGCACGCACGCGCCATGACCTCGTCATCTGGCTCGTCCTGTCCGACCTCTTCGCCGTCGCGGTCCCCTTCTGGCTCGCCCTCCTGGGCGGCCACCTGCCACTGGTCTGGTCCGCGACCACCGTGGGCATCTCGATGGTGCTTATCGCCTGGTTCCTGGGAGCCCTCGGTATCGACGCCGTCGAGCAGGCCGGCCCCGGTACGGGCCGCTTCGTCGCCGCGGCCGCCGTGAGCGTCCCTGTGGCCCTGCTGCTGGCCGACCTGTCCGGAGTTGCCCGGACCACCCTGCTGGCCACCCTGGCGGCCCAGCTCCTCCTGGCCGTCACCGGACGCTCCATCGAGGCCGGGTGGCTGCGCCGCCGCCGCCTCGAGGGGCACGCCCTGCGTCGCACCCTCATCGTCATGGGCTCGGGCTCCCAGCCCATGCTCACCCAGCTGCGCCGCCACCCCATGGACGGCTTCCTCATCGTGGGCTACCTGTCCTCCGGGCAGGACCGCGCCTTCCACTCCGCTGAGCCCGTGCGCAGCCCCCAGCACATCGCCCAGACCCTGCACGCCGAGCGCATCGACGCCGTCATGACGGTCGGCTCGGTCATCCCCGAGGACCTGGTCACCCTCATGCGCGGCCTGGAGGGCACCCAGGTGCGCCTCGTCGTCGCCCCCGGGCTGCAGGACGTCGTGCCCGGGCGCATGCGGGCCCTGACCGTCACGCACGGCTGGACCGGTCTCATCGCCGTCAAGACCCGCCGCACCCGCGCCGCGGGCAAGGCCCTGTTCGACCGGCTCGCCGGTGCCATCGGGCTGGCCCTCATCTCGCCGCTGCTGGCGGCCACCGCGCTCGCCATCCGCCTCGACTCCCCCGGTCCGGTCTTCTACACCCAGACCCGCGTGGGCCAGGACGGCAAGCCCTTCACCATGTGGAAGTTCCGCTCCATGTACATCGACTCCGACGCGCGCCGCGCCTCGGTGGTCAAGGCCGGCGGCGACGCCGGCAACGAGGTCATGTTCAAGGACCGTCAGGACCCGCGCATCACCCGCGTGGGCCGCTGGATCCGCCGCCTGTCGATTGACGAGCTCCCCCAGCTCATCAACGTCGTGCGCGGGGACATGAGCCTGGTGGGGCCCCGCCCCGCACTTCCCGTCGAGGTCGCCAAGTACGACGCCGAGGCACTGCGTCGTCTCCTGGTCAAGCCCGGGCTGACCGGCCTGTGGCAGATCTCCGGACGCTCGGACCTGTCCTGGGCCTCGACCGTGGCCCTCGACCGTCACTACGTGGAGAACCGGGGCGGAGCCCTGGACGCGAAGATCTTCGCCGGAACGCTGCGCGCGGTCATCGGCGGAAAGGGAGCCTACTGATGATTACCGGCTACGTCCCCGGCGGCTTCGACATGCTGCATGTGGGGCACCTCAACATCCTCACCGAGGCCGCCAAGCGCTGCGACCGCCTCATCGCGGGCGTCGCCACCGACGAGTCGCTGGAGCGGATGAAGGGACGCGGTCCCATCGTGCCCCTGGCCGAGCGCATGGCCATGGTGGCCGCCCTGCGCATGGTGGACTCCGTGGTCCCCGACTATGACCAGGACAAGCGCCTGGCCTGGAAGCGCTCCCCCTTCGACGTGCTGTTCAAGGGCACTGACTGGGAGGGCACCGACAAGGGCCGCCGTCTGGAGGCCGAGATGGCCGAGGTCGGGGCCTCGGTGATCTACCTGCCCTACACACCCACCACCTCCTCGACGATGCTGCGCCGCACCCTCGTCCAGGAGGTCGCATCCCGTAGTCCCCAAGGGGCCAAGTGACCACTTCACGTAACGACTTCGAGACGCCCGACACCCCGTCGAGCGGCATCGACTCCGCCGCAGCCACCTCCGGTGCCGGTGACGGCGGAAGCAACCGATCCAACTCCGGCACCGCTCAGACCGAACTGTCCACCGCGGACCGTCCCGGTCTGCTCGCTCGTGCCGCCGGTGCCCTGCGCCCCCGGCGGCGCAGCCGGGCCTCCCGGTCCGACGA
>OLOB01002344.1_pt1 | contig 11193 bp, 13 predicted proteins | sample 1671911 | NCBI WGS metagenome assembly OLOB01 (sample SAMEA3136625, study PRJEB25190) | human gut metagenome | biome: human gut; feature: human-associated habitat; material: faeces | place: Austria | collected 2013
CAAGGCAGATGAGCTGACGTTTTGTAAGGTTCAGAATAATCTTATTTTTTACTTTGTTTATACTTTGTTTACTTGATTTTTCATAATACTGTATTCTTTCATTAAAGTTAAGATTTTTAATATTCTTATTTTCATCATTAACAGAAGTAGAATAAACACTAAATATTGTTCCTTCATAATTTCCATTTGGTGTATATATTTTTATTAAATTATGAGAATCTAAAAAATCTTTTTTTAAATATTTTCCAAGTTCTGAAAACATGGTATTATTTTTCATATTATGACCATAAATAATAGTTTCGTTTTCAATAAATGGATTAATATTACTTGTAAATATAGAACCACTAGAACTATATTGTTTATTATAGTCATGTTTTAAGTAATATAAGTTATAACCATCTTTTAATATGGGATAATTTATATTAGTATCTGGTATTTCAATCCAAGCAACAATATCATCGTTTATTGCTCTTAATTTTTGCCAATCAATAGTAGTTGTGGAAATTTCTTTATTAGTATCAATTTTAATAACCTCTTGAACTAATTGTTCTGTAATAATCTTATTATTTTTATAATCAAGATAGTGTTTTATTAAAATAGAAGTCGATATAATAAATAAAATACAACATACAAAAAGAAGAACTACTATAATTACTTTTTTAAATTTCATAGCTTTTCTCCATATCTTCATTTGTTTTTTCTAATTCCTCATAAATTTCATCTTCTTCAATCCAAATAGCTATACTATCTTCAAAAGCACGATTGTTTAAATAACCTTCAAAAGATGTTTCACTTTCATCTATCGTATAGTTATCTAAGTCTAAATCATATCTTTTGGCGGATTCAACTAAATCTTTATAATATTCTAATGCTAAGTCCTTATTGATAAAAATTGCACTATTTACAGTACACTCGCACTCATCATAGCACAAGATTCTTGAGATTACTTTATATATTTTGGTACTCACAAACTATTTCACCTCCCTTAAAATATTTTTCTTTAAACAAAGCAAAAAGATATAATGCAGTATATTTGCTCTTATATCTTTTTGTTTATATTTATCAATTTTTAATATTTCCTCAATTTCTGTATCACTTAATTTTTTTATGTATTTTAAGCATATAAATTTATATTTCAAAGAATCGGTTTCTTTGTATTCCTTTAAAACTTCTTGAATTAATTTTTTCCATAAGTTTAATTTTTTTATAATACATTCATTGTTAATTTTGTTTACAACTTGATTTTCTAAACTATTTCCTCTATTGAGTTTTGTTCTTATCCATAGACCATAATTAAAATGATTATAGTCAAGATCGGAGTTTTGTGTATTTAATTTATTTATTCTATCTGAAATTTCTTTATAATTATATAAGTAGTATTCTATCTTTGGAAATGCAGAATTATACATATACTTTAATCCTTTTTGTCTAATGCTAAATAAGAGTCAATTAGATTTCCTAAAATTTCTTCTATATTATTAAATATTATCACATTAACATCTTCACCTTCGTCAAAAGCCAAGAAATATCTATTTTCATATTTATAAAATACACAAAATGAATCTTTATATAAAAACTTTTTAATAACTTGTATTGCATCATTATTACAATTAGACTTATCATTTATATCTAATATCAGTTCCTTTAATTCTTCTGATGTTAGCTCTAAAATATCATCAATTTCAATATCCCTGCATTTTAGTATTTCTAACAATCTTCTTATAATTTCTTGACCATCCAAATCAGTTATATATGAACAATCAATCGCAATATTTAAAATTTTTTCTTCATCAGCAATAGTATAAATATCAATAGTTTCAGCTTCATTTAATTGGTTTTCCAATTCGTGGAATAAATACATTGGATATAATAAATCCTTATTTTCATCATCTAATTCATAATATTTTTTTATAATTTCTCGCATAATCAATCCTCCTAATTTTTATTTGCATATAAATTATCAAAAAAACCAGGGGGGTATTCCCTCTGATTAAAATTTGTTTTTTGAAGTTTCAAGTTATTATCTATTCGGTTTTTGGAATCCTTCTTTTCGAGTTCTCTTATTCTTTCAGTAACCCAATAGAGTATAGCTGCATAGTCATTATCATAAGACTTACCATGAGCTTGTTTGTATAAACTTAATTGTTCAATTAATTGCATTGCCAATTCATTACCATAGCAATTAATTAGATCTTGATATTCACCTTTAGTCATTGTAACTAATTTTGCATATTCAATTTTTTCTTCTGTTCCTGTTTGATTGTGAGTGTGTTCTTTATTATTATTTATATTATTAATTATATTATTATTATTTATGAGCACCATATTTTCATCTTGTACTGTATCAGATGTTGGTATTGTTGATAACGAGGTTTCTTCCTTGTTCATCACCTCGTTACCGACTGGAAGTTTAGCCATTTTCAAGCATTCTATAATTTTATTTTCATTTAATTTATAATATTTCTTACAAGGAATACCCATCTTTTTTGAAAATACAATTTGTCTTTCCTCTAGATTCTTAAATGCTATCTTTTGAAAGTGAGCATTTATTCCTGTATTCTTTTCTATGTTTTCTCTAGTGGAATAAAAATAACCGTCATCTTCCAATCTATTATTATTTTCCCAATAACAGTATTCAGAACACAATTCTCCTAAGATAACAGCTTCATGTAGTCCTAACATTTTTATTAAGTCTTTATTTACTATTATATATTTGCTACTTGATAATAAACTTGCTAATATCACATTTTATCACCATCCTTTCCAATTAAAATCATTGCATATAAAAAAAGACTCATGTTAGCTCCTAACACAAGACCTATTATTAAACCAAACCAAAACAATTTTATCACCACCTTTAATAATTTTAAGGACAAAAAAAGAGGGTAGAGATTTTTCTCTATCCTACTATATACTTTATATTCATTTTTCTAAACCACTTGATTCTCTAACTTTTTTATACCCTTATATACCCTTGTCTATTTTTAAGTGTTACCCTTGTTTTTTACCCTTGTTTTGTAAGAAAAGGTTAATTTTAAATTCCTTTAAATTCTTTTTTTTACTTTTAAATTACTCTTAATTCTTTTTTGGAAATATGCTAGATATATAGGATTTCTCCTGTTGACTCATAAAACTATTGATATTTGAACAAAAAATTTTCTTTCGTCCGGGATGGAGTAACAGTTTTATGAGCCCAACGAGCTGCCAACTGCTCCACCCCGCGATATTTTTACTTACTTACTAAGTATACCCCTATTATCCCCTTTTGTCAATACCTATGAAAAAATTTATCTTTGTTATTATTTTTTTATATTTCTATTTTTTCCTTTATTTCTTCATATTTGGATTCTCCTATACCTTTAACATTTTTTATATCTTCTATATTTTTGAATTCTCCGTTTTCCTCCCTATATTTAATTATTTTTTTTGCAGTTGATGTTCCTATTCCTGGCAACTTTTGTAAATCTTTTTCGTTTGCGAGATTTATATTAATTTTTTCTTTATCATCACTATCACCGATGTTTGTTGTAATATATTCTATATTTTTATCTTCAATATTTGGAATATATATCTTCATACCATCTTTTAAGACATAAGCTAAATTAATTTGAGTTAAATTTGCTTTTGAAGTTGCTCCTCCCGCTGTTTTTATTGCATCTATAATCCTTTTTCCTTCTTCCAGCTCTATAACTCCTGGTTTATTTACTTCACCTGTAATATGAACAACAATTGTTTTTTTCTCTTCTACTATTTTATTTTCTTGCTCTCCAAAATATTCCTCATAATTGTAATTATTATAGTTGTTTTCTTCAATTTTCTTTAGTAGTATTACAACAAATATAGTTAAAGTTACTATTCCAATTATAATAATTATTTTGATATTATTATTTATTTTTTTCAATTAAATCATTCCTTTTTTGTTTAATTTTAGTATTGAATTTTTCAGACACTTAATATATAGTTATATTAGAGGAGTTTATATGAGACGTATAAAAAAAATTATTTGCTTTTTAATAATTATTTTTAATATTTTATCAATTAATAAATTTTGTAACGCTGCAGAAATCAATATATCAGCTCCAGTATGCGTTCTTATGGAATATTCAACCGGTAAAATATTATTTGAAAAGAATTTAAATAAAATGATGTATCCTGCAAGTACCACCAAGCTTATGACCGCAATTTTGGTATTAGAAAAATGCCAACTAACTGATGTTGCCACCGTAAGTAACAGTGCCGTTGATTCTGTACCGGCCGGTTATTCCACTGCATATTTGCAAGAAGGTGAGAAATTAACAATAGAGCAATTATTGCATGTATTATTAATTCCATCTGCTAATGATGCTGCAAATGTGCTTGCAGAACATGTTGGTGGCTCTATAGCAAATTTTGCCAATATGATGAATTCTAAAGCTAAAGAAATAGGTTGTGAAAATACAAATTTCAAAAATCCTAGTGGTATTCATGATGAAAATCATTATTCGACTGCTTATGATCTTTCGCTTATTGCTAAGCATGCTATGCAATTTCAAACGATAAAAGATATTGTTCAAAAAACTGTATATAACCTACCTAAAACAGATAAATATAATAGTGATAATAGATTTTTTTATAACACAAATCTACTATTATCCCACCATTCACCAGATGATTATTATTATCCATATGCAACTGGATTAAAAACTGGTTATACTAATCCGGCAAAGGATTGCATAATAGCCACTGCAAAAAAAGATGATTTAGAATTAATAGCTGTTATTCTTGGTGCAGAAGATACCAACGGAAGTTTAGTGCCTAAATTTTTAGATTGTAAAAAACTTTTTGAATATGGTTTTAGTAATTATTCGTATAAGAATATAAAAAAAGCTAATTCAGTTGTTACAAAAGTTAGTGTATTAGGTGCTACCGAAGATACTAAAAATTTAAATATCTTAGTTAAAAACGATATTAATGTATTTTTGGAAAATAATTTTGATATTAACAATTTAGAACCTAAATTAGAATTAGATACTCCACTTGTTGCTCCAATAAAAGGAGGAAGCGCAATTGGAAAAATTACCTATGATATTGATGGAATAATTTATACATCTGAATTAATTGCTGAAACTAATGTTGATATTGTTAACTTTGTTTTAATTATTTTTAGACTTGGTTTAATCTTACTTGTAATATTTATATTTTTTGCAATTTTTAGGAGAAGTTAGAAGCTTAATCTTCTAACTTCTCTATACTATCTTTACCTAAAATGATAGTTATATCTATATTTTCTGAATAATTTCCTGTTGATATATTTCCTATTTTAATAGCATTTTTTATTTCTGATATTGCAGTTTCAGATATTGAATTTCTATTTATTATTGTTGTCCTAGTTGTTTTAGAGGTCTCTCCTGTATTTTTTACTTTGTATCCTGCAGTTTCTATTCTATCTATAATTTTTTCAAATTCATCTTTATCGCCTGTTCCATTTAATACTTCTATTTTTATATTACTTCTTTCTTCACTGCTAATCTGAGAATTTTCCTCATCTATATTGAAAAATAGCTTATTTACTACTTTCTTTGTCTCCTCTTTATCACTACTATATATCCATACAACATTTGCATACTCTGGTACTCCTGGTAAAGCTGCTGTTTTCAAATTGTTTATATCAAATTCCACTGCATATGGTATATAATCTTTTATTGCATTAAAATCCAAGTTTGTTTCTACATATTTTTGTGCAATGTCTAATATACCATTTATTTTTGTTACACTTTTCCAACTTAACATTTTTTTTGCTAAAGCTGTTAAAAACGCTCTTTGTGTCTTCATTCTTCCTATATCTTCTTGTCCATACTCACTTGGGTATGTACTACCATTATTATTATGTCTAAATCTAACAACCTGTTCTGCTTTATCGCCATCTAATAGTTGTTCACCTGCCTCTAAATGTATATGTAAGTCCTGGCTTGAATCATCATAATTCATATCAATTGGGACATTAAAGGTTACGCCGTCTATTTCATCTACTAAAACCTTTAATGCTTCTGTATCAACCATTAGATAATATTTAACATCTATTCCCGTAAGATTACTCACATATTTCATTACCTTTTGTGGTCCATTTTCTGTTTGATATACAGAATTTATTTTATCCCAGGCAGTTGCACTTGACTTATAATCCCCTATAAATGTATCTCTTGGTATTGACAACATAGCAGCTGATTGATCTTTCGGGTCATATGAAGCTAATATTAAAGTATCTGTCAAATTTTGACTTTTCCCTAAAATTAGGCAATACATTTTGTCTAATGATAAAACCGTATCTTTATCATGCCCTATAGCAGTCATCAATAGTCCTTTTGTTCCTCCTCCATTTTTATAAACCTTATAACCAAAAATCACTCCAATCGCTAGTAATATAAATATTATAATAAGTAAAATCTTCTTACCAATTCCCTTTTTTTTCTTTTTAAATTTTATTTCGTTTATTTCTTTTGTGTTTTTTTCCTTCAAATTTATCACTCTTTCTTTTTGTTCTGATTCTATTTATTAAGTATAGCAAAAAGAAAAACAAATATCAATACAATTTTTTACAAAAAGTATAGACAAATTTTCAAAAATGTTGTATTATGGTAAAAACTGGGAGGTGATATTATATTTTAAAATTAATAGACTATTTTTTTATTATCTTTATTTTTAATCTTTTTATTGTTTTTTACTCAATTTACAATTTCTTCGACATTAATATTTCCCACAATTTGCAAGGTTCTAAATTAAATATTAAAATCAAATAATGGAGGTGATTTTTATTGCACACTTTATTTTCGTTTTATTTTTATCTTCTATTTCCTGTTTGTTTGGTCTAAAAATCTTCTATCCTATTTTTACATCATCTACAATTATTATTGAATACGGGTTACATCCATTCGACATTTGTATAGAACAACCTTTGATTTGGAAATACATAAAAATTTTATTTGTAATCTCATATATTTTTTCATCCATTATTCTTTCTAGTTCATTTTTTTCATTATTTATCCGTCCATTTATAAAAACTTTTTCTAAAAAGATTAAGCATCCCAAACATATATCCTCTGTTAATTCCAACGAACTCTCTCTTTTTATAGGAAAAAATATTTTTACAGATGAGAAAATATTTTTACCTGAAAAAAGTCTTTACCAAAACATTTTAGTAACTGGAACGATAGGTACTGGAAAAACAAGTAGTGCAATGTATCCTTTTACACAACAACTAATTAAATATAAGTCCAATAATTTCGAAAAAAAGATTGGAATGCTTATTTTAGACGTTAAAGGTAATTACTACAAACAGGTTAAAAAATTTTGCAAAATATATAATAGAGAAGAGGATTTAATTATAATTGAACTAAATGGAAATTACAAATATAACCCTTTACACAAGCCAAACTTAAAGCCTTCTGTCTTAGCAAATAGATTAAAAACGATTCTTTTGCTGTTTTCTAAAAATAATACAGAATCTTTTTGGTTAGACAAAGCTGAGCAGGTTTTAGCAGAAGCAATAAAATTATGCAGGCTTTATAATGATGGTTATGTAACTTTTGATGAACTACATAAAATAATTATGGTTAATGATTATTATCTGGATAAGTTAAAAATTTTAAGAGAAAAATTTAATAATAATTATTATAATCATACCGAAACCTATGATTTACTTTCTTCCATAACCTTTTTCGAAAAAGAATTTCTAAATTTAGACCCTCGTACTTTATCTATTATAAAATCAGAAATAACACGCATTACTAATAGTTTTATTGGAGAGTATGATATTTTAAAAACCTTTTCTCCACCATTAGAGGAACTTAATTTTTTAGGTTTTCAAGATGTTTTGGAAAATGGAAAAATAGTTGTTTTAAATATGAATATCAGTGAATATGCAATTTTGTCTAAAATAATATCAGCATATTTAAAATTAGATTTCCAATCAGAAGTCATGATGAGGCTAGCAAATAATTTTCAAATTTCTAATAGAAGTGTTGCATTTATTTCTGACGAATATCATGAATACTGTACGGAAACTGACAGTAACTTTTTTTCTCAAAGTAGGGAAGCAAAATGCATTAACATTCTGGCAACACAAAGCTATACATCTCTTCTTAATACCATTAATAATCAAGCTACTGTAAAAATGATTATTCAAAATTTAATAAATAAATTATGGTTTAGATCTGACGACATTTTTACAATAGAAGATATACAAAAGCAAATTGGAAAAGAGGATAAAGAAAAATCTTCTCATTCAATTTCTGAAAATGCACAAAAAACAGTATTTAGTTATTTAACTAATTCGTTGAATTCTAAAAATTCTAACATTTCGGAAACAATTAGTACATCTATTCAAACAGATTTTATCTATGACACAAAATTTTTTACTCAAGAATTGGAAAACTTTACTGCCCTAGGCTTTTTATCAGATGGTTCCAAAATTATACCACCCCAAAAATTAAAATTAATACCATATTTTTTATATAAGGAGGATTTTCATGAAAAATTTTACTAAAAAAATTATTATTATTTTACTATTTTTTATTTTATTATTTAATATTTTTAACATTTCTTATTGTTTTTTTGATTCTACACCAAAGATAGTTACTAAATTAAATGATGCTTTTACTAAAATAGAAGAATGGCTTTTAAAGCTTGCTACACCGGCTGCCGCTGTTGCCGTTGGAACAGGTGTATTTATGAAAAAATTTAGTTTTGGTGATGAAGAAAGAATAAGGATAGCCAAAAAGCTAATTAGAAGCTCACTTTTTTCTTATGGATTTATTTTAGCAATTGACTTAATATTATCCGCCATAAAAACACTTATAGTATAGGTGATATTTATGGAGCAACAAAATATTTCTTATATAATTTTTGAAACTATAAACAATTTGTTAAACAATCTATTGTCTTCCATTGATACAACCCTTTATGAAATATTAGATGAATTGGCTTTTATAAATACAAATATATTAAAAATATCATTTTTTGAAAAAATATTTGGTACTTCTTCAACTAATGGTTTGTTATTAATTGCAAACTCTCTATTAATTGCTTTTGTTATATATTATGCAGTCAAACTTGCTTATTCAAATTATACTAATCAGCCTGTAGAATCACCTCATCACTTTGTTTTTAGACTGCTTATTTTGGGTATTAGTATCAATTCTTCATTTTTTATTTGTGAGCAGATTCTAAATATTAATCATTTGCTTTCTTCTTCTATACAAGAGCTTGGACAGTCCATATTTGGTTTTTCTATTTCTTTTTCAAAACTTATTGAAAAATTAAATGTTGATATATATTCTATAACTTCTGACTTTAATATTTTTTCCTTTGATGGAATTTCCAAAACATTTATAACTATCAGCCTTTTTAATTTAATTTTTTCTTACTCTCTAAGGTATATTATGATAAAACTCTTTTGCCTACTAACTCCATTTGCACTATTGACATTATTAAACAATTCAACAAGTTGGTTTTTCAAATCATGGATTAGATGTATTTTTTCACTATTAATAATGCAATCATTTATTGCTCTAATACTATTACTAGTTTTTTCAATTAGTTTCAATTCTAATACTATGTCAAAATTAACTTACCTAGGATGTATATACGCTTTAGTACATATTAATTCATATATAAGGCAATTAATCGGCGGAATTTCTACAGATGTGTCAAATAATTTTGGCATATCACCAAATTTATTTAATAGGAGGTCTTAATGAATTTTATTTTTCCTCAAAATTACAATTTTGACAATAAATTATTTGGTTTTATATCTTACAGCTCTCTAATACTAAATTTAATATGGGCCTGTATAATATTTTTTATATCAAATTGTTTTTTTAACAGTCTATATATAAAAATAAGTGCAATTATCATATTATGTTTCCCATTGCTCTTGTTCACTTTTATTGGTGTAAATAATGAAAATATTGTGTATTTTCTCAAATATTTTCTTAAATATTTACTAAAAAACAAACTTTATTTGTATAAATAACATTTATTATAATTTCTATAAAATAAAAAAAGGTATTCTTTTTTCTATTTAATAAAAAAACTAATGATTTATTATTAACTAATGATTTAATATATATTATCTTAAACTTGTTGTCTAAAGTAGTTTTTTAGATAATCATCATACTATCTAATATATAGTATGAAATTTAGATAATAATATTATTTAAAATATAGGTAGTTGAATAAATATGAAAAAAGTAAAAATTACAGTTATGCGTAAGGCATGTTATGAGGATTTAATTTCAAAATATGAAAATCCCATAGAACATGCATGTGATGTAGAAGAAGGAGAAGTATACATAGCTAATGGATGGAATAGGCCAGAAAATTTCTGTGAAAGTGCATGGAGTACTATTTCACCCTTTGTTCTAGCCCTATCCTGTGGTGGTGAGGATATTTATGATGGATGGATGAAAAATAAGAAATCAGCTATGATTTCATGTAACGATGGTTTTAGACCAGTTAGTTTTCTTATTGAAGCAATAGATAAATAGATATACAAACCAATTTACTTTTATTATAATGATAATATTTCCTCTGATTTTCTTATTATTTTTATAGGATATTTATCATGATATGCTTTATTATTTCCCTGACCCCATGTTACAACTGCCACATCAATTCCAACATTTTTTGCTGTTTCTATATCTACCATTCTATCACCTATATAGACTATTTCATCTTTTTTATAAGTTTCATTATTTAAAATACCATTTATTAGACAAGGATTAGGTTTACGACATCCATCCATTTTTTGTCCTATAACATACTTAAAATTTATTGTGGAAAAAAACTTTCCTGTAAGATCATCCAGCAGGTTCTGTATTCTATTTGAACATATTGCTACTTCAGAATCAGATTTATCTAATTTTTCAAGCATTGAATTAATTCCAGGATACGGAAGAGTATGTATCTTATTACATTTGTCATATATTTCCCTGTATGTTTTTAGAACTTCCTTATCTTTTGCCATGTTTTCAATAAAATTATCAAAATCCACACAATCCTTATTAACACTTTCTCCATATTTTCCATGTATTTTTAAGGATTCATTATATGCTATTACTGAATCATCTAATGTATTAACTAGTGTTCCATCAAAGTCAAAGATAAAAAATTTTTTCATTTTAAAAAGTACTCCTAATTATTTTTTTTATATATAAA
>OLOB01002351.1_pt1 | contig 11159 bp, 8 predicted proteins | sample 1671911 | NCBI WGS metagenome assembly OLOB01 (sample SAMEA3136625, study PRJEB25190) | human gut metagenome | biome: human gut; feature: human-associated habitat; material: faeces | place: Austria | collected 2013
CATTGATCCGGACGAAGATATCTTAAAGAAAATTCAGGAAAAGATGATGAAATTTATAAAATAGGAATAAATCAAATTGTACAGCATTCTGCTTTGGATTCCGCAAGAGAAGGATTTATTGACGGGCTCAAGGAGAAAGGGTATGTTGATGGGGAAAATATAGAAATTGATTATGAAAATGCTCAAGGTGATGTATCCATTGCCCAAACTATAAGTAAGCAATTTGTCAATAATGAAGTTGATATGATTTTTGCAATTTCTACATCATCAGCTCAATCAGCCTATAATGCAACAAAAGAAATACCTATTGTTTTTACAGCTGTAACTGATCCAGTAGCTGCAGGAATAGCAAATAGCTTTGAAAGTTCAGGTAATAATGTTACAGGAATGTCAGATATGGTTTCTATGACAGAGCAAATTGCTTTATTACAGGAAATTGTACCAAGCATAAGGAATATAGGGGTTATCTATAATACTTCAGAAGCAAACTCAATAGTACAGGTTGATGAATTAAAAGCAGCAGCAAAAGAAAGTAATTTAGAAGTGAAGGAAATATCAATTACCACTGTCAATGAAATAAATCAAAATCTATCAGCAAATATAAAAGATATTGATGCATTATATGTTCCTACAGATAACACTGTAGCATCAGCATATGAATTGGTAGGTAATATTTGTTTAAACAATAATATACCGATGTTATGTGCTGAAGAAGCAGGAGTAAGTAAGGGAGGTTTATGTTCTATAGGAATAGATTATTATCAGTTAGGTAAAGAAACTGCATATAAGGCAGTGGAAATCATTGAAGGAAAGGAACCTTCAGAGATAAAAATTGAAAAATCATCAGATATGAATATTACTATAAATTCAGATGCGGCAAAGAAAATTAATATAGAAATACCTAAAGAAATTGAAGAAAAGGCTCAAATTATAACTGGAGGAGTGAACTAAATGAATCTTATAATTGATGCCATTGAAGAAGGTCTGTTATTTTCTATTGTTTCAATGGGAGTATATATAACATATAAGATTCTTGATTTTCCAGATCTTTCAGTAGATGGCACATATCCTTTAGGGGCAGCCATAACAGCAGTTCTTCTTATAAATGGAGTTAATCCATGGTTAGCAATTATAATTTCAGCAGTTGGAGGAGCAATTGCAGGAGGGACAACTGCTTTTCTACATGTAAAGCTTAAGATAAGTAATTTGATGTCAGGTATACTTGTGATGATAGCTCTTTATTCTGTAAACTTAAGGGTTATGGGAAAATCAAATACTCCATTATTTAGCACTAAAACCATATTTAAAAATACTAATTTGAAATCCATATTTATAATAATAATTATGGTGGTTATCTGCAAAATTATCATAGATACATTTTTAAAAACAAAAAGAGGGTTTTTACTTATTGCAGTAGGTGATAATGAGCAAGTAGTATCATCCTTAGGTATAAATAAAAATGGTGTTAAGGTGCTTGGTTTAATGATTAGTAATGGCTTAGTGGGAATGGCTGGGGCAATCCAAGCACAAAAGTATGGTTATGCTGATGTAACTATGGGACAAGGGATTGTGGTAATGGGGCTGGCAACAGTTGTTATAGGCATAACTATTTTTGGTAAGCTTTCGCTTTTGAAATGCACAACATTATCTATTCTAGGAGCAATTATATATAGAGTAGCTATAGCTATTGCCCTAAGGGTAAATTTTAATCCAAATGATTTAAAATTAATTACAGCAATAATAGTTATAATTGCCTTGGCTTCTAATAATGGAATTTTTAAATTTAAAAATAAAAAAATAAAGAGAGAAGGCAGAGAAAGTGCTGAAAATTAGAGATATGTATAAGGTGTTTAATGCAAATACAGTTAATGAAAATAGAGTGTTTGAAGGATTTTCTCTTGATGTTGAAAAAGGAGAGTATGTATCCATAATAGGCTCTAATGGAGCAGGTAAGTCTACATTGTTAAATTTAATAAGCGGAAATTTAGCTGTGGATAGTGGCAGTATAATTATTGATGGAGAAGAAGTTGCAAAAAAAGAGGAATACTATAGATGTCGTTATATAGGACGTGTATTTCAAAATCCTACCGTTGGAGTAGCTCCTAACATGAATATATTAGAAAACATGTCTTTAGCAGATAATAAAGGTAAACCATATGGTATGAAATTTGCCATAGATAAGAAACGTATCAATTATTATAAGGAAGAACTTAAAAAATTAAACTTAGGTTTAGAAGATAAGATATATAATAAAGTAAATTTATTATCTGGAGGACAAAGACAAGCTTTAACTTTAATTATGGCTGTAATGTCAAATCCTAAAATATTATTATTAGATGAACATACTGCAGCATTGGATCCAAAAACATCAATAAAAATAATGGATATAACCGATAAAATTATAGATGAAAAGAAAATAACCACATTAATGGTAACACATAATATTAAGCAAGCTATAGAAAGTGGCGATAGATTGATAATGATGCATGAAGGAAAGATTGTGATAGATGTTAAAAGAGAAGAAAAGTCAAAACTAAATAGAGATAAGCTTATTGAAATGTTTGGCAGAGCTAATATGAAAGATGTTCTCAGTGATAGGAGTTTGCTAAGTACATTTTAGTATATAGCAGATAAAAAGAGAAGAAATTATTCTAACTTAATTTCTTCTCTTTTTTTTGTATTATTTTTATAAAAAAAGATAAAGATAAAATTGCCTTAATATAAGAAGTTAAATTACTTTTAAAGGAAGAAATGGTGATAATAAAAATGCGAAGTTAGTTAAAAAATAATCTATGTCGAAGAAAAATACAAAAATAGACAAGATGTCTGAGAATGTTAATAATGGCTATAAAAAAAGGGTTAAAACAATAAATGAATTAGTATAAGATAAAAAATATGAAAAAAATTAGAAAAAAAGTTTGACAAAAAATAAACGATGTAATACAATGAGGTTGTGGACATGTTAAAAATATAACGAAGTCCTGAAAGAAATAAGCAATTCAATAATAATTTATTAATTATAAATTTAAATTCAGGAGGAATTCAAATGAAAGTTACAAATGCTCAAGAGTTAACAAAAAGAATTGAACAATTAAGAGAAGCTCAAAAACAATTTGCTACTTATACACAAGAACAAGTAGATGAAATTTTCAGACAAGCAGCTTTAGCAGCTAACCATAACAGAATTAAGTTAGCTAAATTAGCTGTAGAAGAAACTGGAATGGGAATAGTTGAAGATAAAGTTGTAAAAAACAACTTTGCTGCTGAATATATATATAACCAATATAAAAATATGAAAACTTGTGGAGTTTTAGAAGAAGATAAAACAAGTGGAATCACAAAAGTTGCAGAACCAATCGGAGTTATTTCTGCAATAGTTCCAACAACAAACCCAACTTCTACAGCAATATTCAAATGTTTAATAGCTTTAAAAACTAGAAATGCAATAATCATTTCACCACACCCAAGAGCTAAAAACGCAACAATTGAAGCTGCTAAAATAGTTTTAGAAGCTGCAGTTAAAGCAGGAGCTCCAGAAGGAATAATCGGATGGATAGATGAACCATCAGTTGAATTATCTCAAAATGTTATGAGAGAATCAGATATAATACTTGCTACAGGTGGTCCAGCAATGGTTAAAGCTGCTTACTCATCAGGAAGACCAGCTTTAGGTGTTGGTGCAGGAAACACTCCAGCAATTATCGATGAAACAGCTCACATTAAAATGGCTGTTAACTCAATATTAATTTCTAAAACATTTGATAATGGTGTTATTTGTGCATCAGAACAATCAATCATCGTTTTAGATAAAGTTTATGATGAAGTTAAGAAAGAATTAGCTGAAAGAGGAGCTTACATCTTAAAAGGTGAAGAAATCAATAAAGTAAGAAGCATAATCTTAAATGAAAGAGGCGGATTAAACGCTGATATGGTTGGTCAATCTGCTTATAAGATAGCTAAAATGGCAGGAGTAGATGTTCCAGAAACTGCTAAAGTTTTAGTTGGTGAAGTTACTTCAGTGGAATTAGAAGAACCATTCTCTCATGAAAAATTATCTCCAGTATTAGCAATGTACAAAGCTACATCATTTGAAGAAGCTTTAGATAAAGCTGATAGATTAATTGAATTAGGTGGTATGGGACATACATCAGTTCTTTACACTGATCAAGTTAAAAATAGAGATAGAGTTTTAACATTCGGAGAAAGAATGAAAACTGCTAGAACATTAATCAACATGCCAGCAGCTCAAGGGGCAATTGGAGACTTATTCAACTTCAAATTAGCACCATCATTAACATTAGGATGTGGATCATGGGGTGGAAACTCAGTTTCAGAAAACGTTGGTCCAAAACACTTAATCAATGTTAAGAGCATAGCTGAAAGGAGAGAAAATATGCTTTGGTTTAGAGTTCCAGAAAAAACTTACTTCAAATACGGATGTTTACCAGTAGCTTTAGCTGAATTAGGTGAAATGGGTAAAAAGAAAGCGTTCATTGTAACAGATAAAGTATTATTTGAAATGGGATATACTAACAAGGTTACAGAAGTTTTAGAAGCACAAGGAATCCAATACAAAATATTCTCAGATGTTGAACCAGATCCAACTTTAAGATGTGCTAAAGCTGGTGCTGCTGAAATGGCTGCATTCAACCCAGACGTTATAATTTCACTTGGTGGTGGATCAGCAATGGATGCTGCTAAAATTATGTGGGTTATGTACGAACATCCAGAAGTTAACTTCCACGATTTAGCTATGACATTCATGGATATAAGAAAGAGAATATACAAATTCCCAACAATGGGTCAAAAAGCTATGATGGTTGCTATAGCAACTTCAGCTGGTACTGGATCAGAAGTTACTCCATTTGCAGTTATAACTGATGAAGAAACAGGAGTTAAATATCCATTAGCTGATTATGAACTAACTCCAGATATGGCTATTGTTGATGCTGAATTAATGATGACTTCTCCTAAGGGATTAACAGCTTGTGCTGGTATAGACGTATTAGTTCACTCAATTGAAGCATACGTTTCAATAATGGCATCTGAATACACTAATGGTTTAGCTTTAGAAGCAATTAGATTAGTATTCAAATATTTACCAGATGCTTATAATGAAGGAACTACTAACATTAAAGCAAGAGAAAAAATGGCTCACGCTTCATGCATGGCTGGTATGGCATTCTCTAATGCGTTCTTAGGAATTAACCACTCAATGGCTCATAAGCTAGGTGCATTCCACCACTTACCACACGGTATGGCAAACTCATTAGTAATGACTGAAGTTATAAGATTCAACTCAGCTGATGCTCCAGTTAAACAAGCAGCATTTGCTCAATACAAATATCCAAATGCAGCATGGAGATATGCTAAGATAGCTGATCATTTAGGATTAGGTGGAAACACTATCGAAGAAAAAGTTGAATTATTAATCAAGGCTATAGAAGAATTACAAGCTAAAGTTAATATGCCAAAAACAATTAAAGAAGCTGGTGTAACTGAAGAGAAATTCTATGCTACATTAGATGAAATGGTAGAACAAGCATTTGATGATCAATGTACAGGTGCTAACCCAAGATACCCATTAATGAGAGAATTAAAAGAAATGTACATCAATGCATATGATGTAAAAGCTGAAGCACAAGCAGAAGCTGCTGCTACAAGCAAGAAAGCTAACAAAAAGAAATAATCAAGAAAATAATTAACAAACTATAAATCAACTCTATAATGTTTATAAATTAATGCTTTGTGAAGTATCCCTAAATAACGAAAGTTATTTAGGGATATTTTTTTATTTAAGGATATCATAATTGATTTCTAAATTACATAATATTGAATATCAAACTTTTTTAGGAGAATTATTGTGAAGAAGCTAAGTATAGTTATTATGTTAATTTTTTTTATGTTTTTATCAGGTTGCTCAGGTTATGTGAGTAATTCTGATAAAAAAGATATCAAGGAAACTGTAGATAAGGTACTTTCCTATGACATAACATATGATGATAATCTTAGTAATTATATTAATGAGGAAAACTTTTATACTAGCAATTATCGTTTTTTCTATACTTTATTTTTGGGAGATTTAAGTACTTTTGAATATAACAGTGAAATTGAATCTGTTAAAAAATATGGTAAAGAGTATATTGCATGTTTTCTATTGAATTTAAAGGCTGAAGGTCAGTTGATTTATGAAGATGTAGAGGATGAAGAAGATGATGAAGAACACAGAGCCAGTGCAGAAGGAATTGATGTTCCTATTAAAGTTGTGCTAAAGAAGACTGATAAGGGATTTTATATTAAATCAGTAACAGAGTATGATACTTTAGATATAGCAAAAGAAGAAAGTGATGGATTTAAATAAAGAAAAATATACTAGTAATTAGTGGTAAGTATAAAAATGGAAAATTGCTTAAAAGCCTATTATATAAGGAAAGTTGCTTAAGAATATTATGGAAATAAATCTTTATATATAAACTAATAGTACATTATGGTCATTGTTCCTTTTATTATTTCAACAATAACTAAAAAAATATGTTATAACTATACACAGGCAGAGTTAGTAGAAGTAAAAAGTACTTTAACTAATAAAATATTGGACAAGCTATTGTTCGAAAAAATAAAAAGGAGTGGTACCAATGAAAAAAAGACTAATTGCCATAATGTTATCAACATCATTAATAGGAGGAATAGCAGCTACTATAGGAAGCCAAACTACAGAAGCAGCCACATTAAAATCAAAAAGCAGATGTGTTACATCTATAATAAAGGATAATGTAAAAGACTCTGAAGTATTAAATCTAAGTAGTGATTGTGGAGTATATCAAAGAAGAGTTATATTCAAAAAATATTTTGGATGTATAAATGGACAAACTATAAATATATATAAACCTATTTGTAATGGAGGAATTATAATAGGGAATGGAAGCAATTCTAATAATGAAAATGATTCTAATATAGGAAATGACAATAATAACAATACAGAGAATAAAGATGAAATAAATAATAATAACAATAATAATGCTTCAAATGGAGATATAAGTACAATAGTACCTCCTACGCAAACTGAAAAACCATCAACAGATAAAGATACATCAATTGATGAAAAACCATAACTTGAACAAAAACCAAATATAGAACAAAAACCTTCAGTAGATGAAAAGCCATCAGAAGAAATAAAACCATCACCGGAAAATAATAGCAACTTAGGTGAAGTAAATGATCAATTTATGACACAAGTTGAAAATTTAATATATGAAAAAGTAAATGAAGAAAGAACTAAGGCTGGTTTAGAAACTTTATCATATAATACTACAATGGAAAAGTATGCAAGAATTAAATCACAGGATATGGGTGATAATAATTATTTCAGCCATGAGGATTTAAGTGGTAATTTAATAACAACGCAAATGAAAAATGATGGAGTTACATATAGAGCTTGGGGAGAAAATATAGCTTATATAGGTGGAGTATCTGATGCTAATGCATTAGCAGAGCAATTTATGACAAATTGGATGAATTCACAGGGGCATAGAGAAAATATATTATCATCTAAATTTTCAAGTATAGGTGTTGGTGTATATAAAATTGGAAATAAAGTATATGCAACACAAGAGTTTTATAAATAAGTAAAATTAAAAAATATGTATTAAGTTTAATTTTTAAATTACGATAGTTATAAAAATGGGGTAATTTTATTACTGTAAATAGGAGTGAAGAGGTTTGAATAAGAATAAAAAAATTAATAAAGAAAAAACTTTAGCTTTAGTTTTGGCTGGAGGATTAGTTACATCAACTTTAAATGTAGTAAATACTTCAGCAGATATGATACAAGATGTTAATTTAGTAGAATCTGTGAGTACATCTAATGAATCAGTTATACCAAATCAAACATTAAATTTTGATAAAAGTAAGCCATCAGACATAACTATAACTGGAGTTAAATTTAATAGCAAAAATTTAAATTCAATATCTATTACTGATGAAAATGGAAAACCACAAAATATTGAATTAAGTAATGTTAAAAAAGATGAAAGTAATGGAACAATAACAATACCTTCAAATGTTATATCAAATTTAAATTTAACTGTAGGTGTACATGCTATTTCTGTACATTTTTCAGATGGTTCAGCTACTATTGGAGCGGTATCGGTGAATGTAATTGATAGTAATTCAGCAGTGAACCCTCCAAAAGATGATAATACGATAGTTGTACCACCAGTTACACCGCCATCAGATGATAAAAATGATAAAGAAGATACTATCACAAAAAAACCAACAATAGAGTATCAAAAATTAACTTTTGATATGAACAATAAACAAGACTTAGTAGTAAGTAATGTTAATTTTGATAATACTAAATTAGAGTACATATATATTAATGGAAAAGAAATATCAGCAACAGAGCTGAAAATTGAAAATGATAAAATAATAATACCATCAAATGTTATATCTAATGTAATTAGTGTAGAAGGAAATTATACTATTTCATTTAAATTTTCTGAAGGAAGTTCATTAATAAATGCAGTAGACATTGAAGTTAAAGATAAAAATGTTATAGTACCACCAGTTACACCGCCATCAGGTGATACTGTAACGCCACCATCAGATGATACGGTAACACCACCAAGTATTGATAAAGAAAATACAATTGTTATTGATAAAAATAATCTTAAGAGTATAGAAATTCCTAATTTTATTCCTAGTGGAAGCAATGTAAAGTTTGTTACTATTAATGGTAAGAAATTACCTGTAAAATATATGAATATAAGAACTGCTTCTAATGAGGAAATAACTCCTGCAGTTTATGTTTATGGAGATAAATTAGTTATTCCTGTTGAAGTTTTAAAGTATGTTGGTATTGATGTTGATAAATATGATATTGAAGCTACTTTAGAAGATGGAACAACAGTTTCTAAATCAATACAATTAGAAGTGATAAATTCATCGAATAAAGAAGATGATAAAATCACTGAAAAGCCATCAGATAATAATCAAATAACAAATAAACCATCAAATAAACCATCAAACAATGAGATAGCAAATGGTAATGCTAATAAAAATGATTCTATAAAACTAGAGAATAGTTCAAATAACAAACTACCTAACACTGGTGCAGCAGTAAGCAGTGGATTAATTGGTTCATTATCAACTTTAATTGGTGCTGTGTTATTAAGAAAGAAAAAATAATTGAATATAGTTATAATTTTATAATGTTAAAAGGGCTATATTGAAAGAAATTTTGTACTAGTCAACAAAAAAGGGGAATTCAAATTAGAATTCCCCTTTTTTGAAGTTTAAATAAATTAGATGGTGTTTTGAAAGATACCTTCAATGATGCCAGTAACACAACCAAGAATTGAACCAGCTTGAAAAGGTGATAAATGTATATAATTTTCTAGTAAGCTAAATGAAATTACTGCTAGAAGAAGTACTATACTGTGTAACAGCATTTTAGAGTTTATAGACCTTTTAGAAATTAATAATTTTTTTCCCTTAACAAGGTATTTGTTGTATAGATGTAATTTTAATTTGTTAATAAAAATAAAAAATATAAAAAAGAATACAATAAAACTTAAGAGAATTTTACAAAGAGAAATAAAAATAGTCAATAAATCACCTTGAAAATTGTTGTCATTATAATATATTAAATAAAATGGAAATGTGTTTAATTTTTATGGTAATATATATAAATAGATACATAAAGGCGAGGTGAAAATATGAAGCCATTAGCAGATTTAGTGAGGCCTACAGAACTAGATGAGGTATGTGGCCAAGAACATATATTAGGAAAAAATAAAATATTAGATAGAATTATAAAAAGTGGACATATCTCTAATATGATTTTTTATGGACCTCCTGGAACTGGAAAGACAACAGTTGCTAATATAATAGCTAGAAAAGCTGGTAAAAGATTTTATAAATTAAATGCAACAAATGCATCATTGAAAGATATACAAGATATAACAAAGGAATTAGATACTTTTTTAGGGATGAATGGTGTTGTCCTATATTTAGATGAGATACAAAATTTTAATAAAAAGCAACAACAATCGTTGTTAGAATATATAGAAGATGGACGTATTACTCTTATAGCTTCAACTACAGAAAATCCTTATTTTTATATATTTAAAGCCATCTTAAGTAGATCTACTATTTTTGAGTTTAAACCTGTAGGGGAAGAAGATATAAAGAAAGCTTTAGATAGAGCCATTAATTTAAGAAGTAAGGAGTTTAATGAGATTTCTATTAAAGTTACCAAAGAAGCTATAGAATATTTGGCTGCTTACTGTAATGGTGATGTAAGAAAGGCTCTTAATGGATTAGAGGTAGCTTTAAATTCCACTAAACCTAATGATGATAAAGAGATAGTAATTGATTTAGAAGTTGTTAAAGATTCAACTCAAAGCAAGGTAATAGCTTTTGATATGGATGGAGATGCACATTATGATATATTAAGTGCATTTCAAAAATCCATTAGAGGTAGTGATGCTGATGCAGCAATTCATTATTTAGCTAGACTTATAAAAGGGGGAGATTTGATATCTATATGCAGAAGGCTACAGGTTATTGCGGCAGAAGATATAGGACTTGCTTACCCGCAAGCAGCTTTGATTGTAAAGTCCTTAGTTGATTCAGCTAGGGAACTAGGTTTTCCAGAAGCTAGAATTCCACTAGCAGAAGCTACAATACTACTAGCAACTAGTCCAAAATCAAATTCTTCATATGTTGCTATAAACAGAGCCTTAGAGGATTTAGAAAATATGACTATAGATGATATTCCAATGCATTTAAAAGATGCACATTATGAAGGGGCTAGCAAAATGGGAAGAGGAATAGAATATAAGTATCCTCATGCATATGAAAATCACTATGTAAAACAGCAATATCTACCGGATAATATTAAGAATAAAGTGTATTATGAATATGGTGATAATAAGATGGAAAAAACTACGAAAGAATACTGGAACAGGGTTAAAGGTAAATAATATTAAGATGAAGTGCGTTAAGCTTCATCTTTTTTTATGCAAAATATAGACAATTTTTATAAGTAAATTCTTTTATAAAGAATATTGTTAGCTTTGAAAGAAAAAAATAGATTTATAAATTCAAAGTGTTATGAAATGAAAGTGAGAAATAAAAAGATGATTTTAAAGGAAAAA
>OLOB01002352.1_pt1 | contig 11159 bp, 8 predicted proteins | sample 1671911 | NCBI WGS metagenome assembly OLOB01 (sample SAMEA3136625, study PRJEB25190) | human gut metagenome | biome: human gut; feature: human-associated habitat; material: faeces | place: Austria | collected 2013
TTATCTGTAATACCATACAGGGAAGACCCATTAAACCCAAGACACTTGGACAGAAGGATTATGTGGAACAGATCCGTAAGAAGATGATCGTATTTGGAGTGGGGCCTGCAGGAACCGGTAAGACATATCTTGCCATGGCTATGGCAGTAACCGCATTCCGCAATGAAGAAGTTTCCAGGATTATTCTTACCAGACCTGCCATTGAAGCCGGCGAGAAACTGGGATTTCTTCCGGGAGATCTCCAGAGTAAGGTCGATCCGTATCTTCGTCCCCTGTATGATGCACTTTATCAGATCATGGGGGCAGACAGCTTTGCAAAAAATATGGAAAAAGGCCTGATCGAGGTTGCTCCTCTTGCCTATATGCGAGGTCGTACTCTGGATAATGCATTTATCATTCTGGATGAAGCACAGAATACCACTCCTGCACAGATGAAGATGTTCCTGACACGAATCGGTTTTGGGTCCAAGGTTATCATCACAGGCGATGCTTCCCAGAAAGACCTTCCGAAAGATGCGGCGTCAGGCCTTGATGTGGCCATGAAGGTTTTGAAGAAGATTGATGATATCGGGTTCTGCCAGCTGACCAGCAAGGATGTTGTACGTCATCCCCTTGTACAGCAGATCGTGCAGGCCTACGATGATTATGAGAAAAAACAGAAACCTGCCAAATCCCGGAAAGATGACAGGTATGCTGTGAAGAATAAGGAGTACAGAAGATGACCATAAATATCGAATATGAAACAGACCAGGAGCTCGGGATCGATTATGCTGCCCTTGCATCCCAGGTTGCGGATAAGGTTCTGGAAATGGAGAAATGTCCTTATGATGGACAGGTCAATCTGGTTCTTACCGATAATGAGGAGATCAAGAGAGTAAACACAGAATTCCGGAATATCCAGGCCCCTACCGATGTATTGTCTTTTCCGATGATCCCTTTCGAAACCCCGGCAGACTATTCTGTAGTGGAAGAGGATGAATCTTATTTTGATCTGGACAGTGATGAACTCCTTCTTGGAGATATCATGATCTCCGTGCCCAAGGTTTTTGCCCAGGCAGAGGAATACGGACATAGTGTGACAAGGGAATTCTGTTTCCTGGTGGCACACAGTATGCTGCATCTTCTGGGCTATGATCATATGACAGAGGATGAGGCAAAGGTCATGGAAGCCAAGCAGGCAGCGGCACTGAAGGAGCTGGGGATCAACCGCTAGCTCCGGAATGACTGCGGGCTGTCCCACGGAAAAGCTAAGCGGAAAACTCTTCCGCTTTAAGAAAAGGAGGTAATATATGAGGATGAAAAAGACAGGTATCCTGGCAGGTATCACAGCTGCATGCATCTGCATTGCCCAGACTGTTCCCGCTTTTGGAGCAGGGCAGGATCTGGTAGGCTTTGTCCCCAATGAGGAAAAGCAGGAAGAAACCCAGGTAAAGAGCTATCTTACCGGCGAAAATGTTCCGGAGAGCATTGGACGGAGAAGACCGGTTGCCGTGATGATGGGCAACAACAGTGTCGGAGCTCCCCAGAGTGGTATCGGACATGCCGGTGTTGTTTACGAAGCGCCGGTGGAAGGTAATATTACCCGTCTTATGGGCATTCTCGAAGATTACGATGAGCTGGAACGGATCGGTTCCGTTCGCAGCTGCCGTGACTATTATCTCTTTTATGCCAACGAATTTAATGCGATCTATGCCCACTACGGACAGGCTGCCTATGCACTGCCTTATCTGGAGCAGCATGTGATCGATAACCTCAACGGGATCCAGATCGGCAAGCTTGCTTTTTTCCGCACAACAGACAGGAAGGCACCTCACAATGCCTACACAGATGCCAGCCACCTTCAGGCAGGCATAGATGCCATGGGATACAGCCAGGAATATAAAGAAGAATATACCGGACATTATCTTTTTGCAGAAGATGGTACAGAGACTGTACCGGATGGGATCACAGCCAGCCTTGTGAAGCTGGATAATTTTACTGACAATCATCCGTGGTATGAATACGATGAAGAGACAAAGGAATATAAGCGGTTCCAGTTTGGCAAGGAACATGTGGATCAGCTGGATAATGAACCGCTTACCTGCGACAATATCATCCTTCAGTATTCATCCTGCCCGGCCTATGATGGAAACGGCTATCTGAATATTGATGCCATTTCCGGCGGAGAGGGCAAGTTTATTACCAGAGGCAGAGCTATTGATATCCGCTGGGAGAAGGATTCTCCATGGGGGATCACGCATTATTACGACGGAAATGAACAGGAGATCCGCCTGAATCCGGGTACTACCTGGGTGGAGATCGTACAGAATGACCGGATCGATTCCGTTACTTATCAGTAAGACTAATATACAGGTATCAGGAGAAACAAAAAACATGAACGCAAATTACAGGGAACGACTGAAAGACAAGAAACGTATCGTTATCAAGATCGGATCATCATCACTGATCCACGCAGAAACTGGAAGACTGGATTTCCGTAAGCTGGAGATCCTGGCCAGAGAACTCAGCGACCTTCATAACCAGGGAAAAGACGTAGTACTGGTATCCTCCGGAGCTATTGCGGTAGGTGCAGCTGCACTGGGTATGAAAGGAAAGCCGGCAGAGCTTGAGAAAAAGCAGGCCTGTGCAGCTGTGGGACAGGCCAGGCTGATGACCATATATCAGAAGCTTTTCGGGGAATACAATCAGATGGTGGCACAGATCCTGATGACCAAGAATACCATGGTCAACAATACCAACCGCAGGAATGCCCAGAATACCTTCCAGCAGCTTCTGGCAGAAAAGGTGATCCCCATTGTAAATGAGAACGACTCGGTATCCTCCTACGAATTCCAGAACCTGGTAAAATTCGGAGACAACGATACCCTTTCCTCTGTGGTTGCTGCACTGATCGATGCGGATCTTCTGATCCTCATGTCCGATATTGACGGTCTTTTTACAGACGATCCCAATTCCAATCCGGATGCACAGTTTATCGACATTGTAGAAAATATGGATGACAATATGCGTAAGCTTGGCAAATCCTCCACAGGAAGCAATGTAGGCACCGGCGGAATGGCGACCAAGCTTACCGCTGCGATCATCGCCACTGCGGCAGGAGCGGACATGGTCATTGCCAACGGAAATGACTTCCACAACATCCACAGGATCGTGGAAGGCAGGAGCTGCGGAACATTATTTGTAGGAAACAAGAAGGAAGAATTCTTCCTCATTGATTATATTGAGAAACTGCTGTAAGGAGAATAATTATTATGATGGACAATATCAAGATCGACAGAATCAACGCACTGGCACATAAACAGAAAAGTGTAGGTCTTACCGAGGAAGAAAAGGTGGAACAGGCGAAGCTTCGGAGAGAATATCTGGATGCAGTGAAGGGGAATCTCCGTGCGCATCTGAATAATATCGATATCAAAGAAAAGGATGGCAGCATCACCAATCTTGGAGAAAAATATGGAAGAAAAAAAGGAAATTAGAAAAAAGATCTTCAAAGCCAGAAAAGAACATACCGATGTCTGGATCCGGGAAAACAGTCTCCGGATCACAGAGGCCCTGACACAGCTTCCGGAATACCGGAATGCAGAACGGATCATGGCATACGCAGATTATAACCATGAAGTGATCACACGCTACATCATCGAGCAGGCTTGGAAAGACGGCAAGGAAGTGGCAGTGCCAAAGGTTTTCGGAAAGGATATGGTATTTTACAGACTGACCGATTTCAGTCAGCTGGAATCCGGCTACTTCGGGATCCCTGAGCCAAAGGAAGACGGAGAAACGGTTTCTTGGGAAGAAGCCATGATGGTCATGCCCGGGGTGGCTTTTGACGTGAATTGCAACCGGGTAGGCTATGGCGGCGGTTTTTATGACCGTTTTCTGGAAAAACATCCGGAGGTCTGCCGCGTTGCAGTAGGATTTTCCTTCCAGATTCTTCCGGAGGTTCCCACAGAGCCTACGGATATCCGTCCGCAGGTCATTGTGACGGAAGAGAATATATACCGCGATGCACAGTAAGATATTGCTGTAAAGACAGAAAGAAAGGCAGGAATATTTGGAAATGAATGAAATGCTTGAAAAACTGGGACAGAATGCGAAAGATGCGGAGACAGTCCTTCGAAATCTTTCCACAAATGACAAAAATAAAACCCTGGAAGCTGTGGCAAAGGCTCTTGTCGCTCATACCGATGAGATCCTGAAGGCCAATGCCCTGGATGTGGAAAACGGCAAAAAGAATCAGATGCCGGAAGGACTGATCGACCGTCTGATGCTGACACCGGAGCGGATCGAAGGAATGGCAGACGGACTTCGTCAGCTTACCGGTCTTGAAGATCCTATCGGGGAAGTTACCGGTATGAAAAAACGTCCCAACGGACTTCTGATCGGACAGAAACGTGTTCCCTTAGGTGTGATCGGCATCATTTACGAAGCACGTCCCAATGTTACCTCAGATGCATTCGGTCTCTGCTTCAAAACCGGAAATGTCGTGATCCTGAAGGGTGGAAGCGACGCGATCCATTCCAATACTGCCATTGTCAACTGTATCCGTGAGGCATTGAAGGCCTGCGGCATTACCGAGGATGCTATCCAGCTGATCCAGGATACCTCCAGAGAAACTGCTGCGGAATTTATGAAACTGAACCGGTATGTGGATGTACTGATCCCACGTGGCGGAAGAGGACTGATCAAAGCAGTGGTAAACCAGAGTACGATCCCTGTCATCGAGACCGGAACCGGAAACTGCCATATCTATGTGGACGAGACTGCAGATCTTCAGATGGCAGCGGATATTGTGATCAATGCAAAGACCCAGCGTGTGGGTGTATGCAATGCATGCGAGTCCCTTCTTGTAAACCGTAAGGTGAAGGATGATTTTCTGCCGGTACTGGCCGGACGCCTTAAGGAGAAGCATGTGGAGGTCCGTGCAGATGAAGCGGCAAAGGCTCTGATGCCGGGAGCAGTTCCTGCAACAGAAGAGGACTGGGGAACAGAATATCTTGACTATATCCTTTCTGTAAAGGTAGTGGATTCCGTGGAGGAAGCCATTGCACATATCAATAAATCTAATACAAAGCATTCGGACGGTATCATTACCAATGATTATACCCATGCCCAGAAATTCCTGGATGAGGTAGATGCAGCAGCAGTTTATGTGAACGCTTCTACCAGATTCACCGATGGAAACGAATTTGGATTCGGTGCGGAGATCGGGATCAGCACCCAGAAGCTCCATGCCAGAGGCCCAATGGGACTCCTTGCACTGACCACCACCAAGTATATCATTTATGGTAATGGACAGGTACGTCCGTAAAACAGATAAAGTAAAGCGGATTCTTTGGTCCGCTTTACTTTTTTGAAGCGTTGTGCTATACTTTTTTGTAATTGGATTTAAACAGACTAACTCATAACAGGAGGACTTATAAATGAAAAAAAAGCAGCTTTTTGCAGTCCTGCTTGCAGGTTCCATGACTGTTGGAATGGCACCTGCCGCAGCGTTTGCCGCTGAAGATACCGGAGCGGTAACAGAGGCAGAAGCACCGACTGCAGACGAGAATACAGAAACACCAGATGACGGAGCGGCTGTGGATGACCAGTCACAGAGTGAAGCCGACGCCCAGGCAGAGGCCGAAGCACAGGCAGCAGCCCAGGCCCAGGCAGAGGCAGAAGCACAGGCAGCAGCCCAGGCCCAGGCGGAAGCAGAGGCCCAGGCAGCAGCCCAGGCTCAGGCGGAAGCAGAGGCCCAGGCAGCAGCTCAGGCTCAGGCGGAAGAGGCGCAGCAGGAGCAGACGGAAACTGTAACAGGAACAACAGTAACCGATGAAGCCGGATTAGCAGCAGCTATTGCGGCAGCTTCTGACATTGACATTAATAATGTTAATAAAGATAATCTTACGACGATCGTTATCAGTGGAACAATTCAGATTACAGCACCCGTAACGATTCCGGCAAATAAAGGTATTTTGATCGTTGGAAAAGATGATACATCCATGATACAGCGTGCATCCGGCTTTACTGGCAATCTGTTTGACGTAAGCGGTGTACTTTATATGCTTGACAATAGCGCTGGCACACTTGTTGTTGATGGTGGTTCTGTTAATGGTGTACCGGCAGCAGGATCTTTGATCCATGTAGCCAGTGGCGCAAAATTTTCAATGTCAACAGGTATCAAGCTTACTAATAATAAGGTAGTAGCAGATGCAACAACAGCAGCAGCTATTTTTAATGAAGGTGGAATCGTTCATATTTCAGGCGGTACGATTGAGAATAACAGTTCAGATAAAGGAGCTGTCTATAGTACAGGAAAAGTTTTTATTGAGAAAATTGATAATACAGCAGAAACAGAACCGATTATTGCTAATAACACAAAAGCTGATGGAACAACACCTGCCAATATCATTCTTGCTGGAGAAGGCCAGCTTGCTGTAAACAGTGCTATAACAGATCCTCAGATTGGATTTTCTGTAGAAAATGCTGAAGAGAGGCTGCAGAATTCATCTGCGGTAATTGTAAAAGGTGAGGACTGTCTTGATAATGATTATCCACAGGCACTCAGTGTACTGGCTGGAAAATATGAAGATGTTAATTATAAAGTTAATCCAGAGAATGGTCAGCTTGTTTCTAACAGACCAGTCGTTACCGTTACTGCTAAGAGCGAAAAAGCAAATACGGTTACTGCAAGTATTAAATCTGACAAGGCCGGTACATATTACTATAAATGTGTAGCAAAAAATACCAAAGCTCCGACCATTGGTGAAGCTACCAAAGGTGAAAAAGTTGAAGCCGAAAAAGCAGTTTCGCTGAATCTTACTGATGTTAAAGACACGTCCATTGATCTTTATGTATGGGTAATAGCAGATGACGGATCTGTCGGTGAAGCTGAAAAACAGACGATTGATGTGACACAGCAGAAGCCAGACGATCCGAAACCAGCAGCACCAAAGGTTAAAAAAATCAGTGCAGAAAGTAAAACTGCAACAACTGCAGAAGTAGTTCTTCAGTCCGATAAGAGCGGTACATGCTATTATAAATGGGTGGCAAAGGGAGCTAAAAAACCTTCCATTACAACTAAAGACAGCAAGATTGCGGTCACCGCAAAAAAAGATTGTAAGATTGATCTGAAAAATTTGGAAGGTGATGCGATTGATTTCTATGTGCAGGTAGTAGCAAAAGATGGATCAAAGACAGCAGTGACCAAGATTGCAACTGTTACTTTGAAAAAAGAAACAGTTAAAACCCCTGCGGAGATTTCCAACGTAAGTTATAAATGGAAGAGCCATACATCTGCTACTGTAACTATGCGTTCTGATAAAGCTGGTGTGTATTATTATAAATGCGTAAATCGTGGTTCCAAAGCTCCGACAGTTGATAAAATGAGCAAGGGAACAAAGGTTTCTGCAAATAAGGATTTCATGATCAGTTTGAAAGATTTGGATGCAAACAATGCAATTGATGTTTATGTTAGCATCAAAGGAACTGATGGAACCGTAAGTACACCAAAGAAGATTGCATTAGATGAAGCTAAGCGTCCGGCAAATGTTAAATGGATTGCATTTAAATGGACCAGTCATACATCTGCAATGGCTAAATTTGTAACTTCTAAATCAGGTAAGCTGTATTATGCATGGGTAACTCGGGATGAAGCTGGGAATTCAGATATACCAGATATCTATAATTCCGGGAATTCTATAGAAACTGGAGCAGATAGAGAAATTTCAATTTATCTTAATGATCTTGATCCAGATAAGGCCATTGACCTTTATGTTCGTTTTAAAGATAATAATGGAATAGAGACAGTTCCGTTGAAGTTAAATCTTACAGAAGAGGGTCGTCCTGCAGAAGGCCATAATCCTAAATCTTATAAAGTTTCTGAGAGTAGGGTATATGATTTAGATAATCCGCTAGAATTTTATCCAAATACATTTTATGAATTTAGGGTAGTTGGTGCAGGAACAGATAATGATAATCCGGGAGAACAAGATGTTAAATGGGTTCCTCTCTATTGGAGTACATCTGCTAATCCTAGTGATAGTCAGAAACATAGTGCATGGAAGATTGGTTCCGGCAAAGGAATCAACAAAGACGCTACATACAACCTGTACGTATTCTTCCAGAAATACATCTACACCGGTGGTCAGTGGCAGGAGACAGACACCATTGAATCCGCAGTATATCAGTTTAGATCTGCAAAACTGACACCTACCGGAACTCCGGGAGCAGACGGTACATACGGTACCGGCGGCCAGACAGGTTCTGATCCGGATGCAACCATAACAGGAGAGGCATCTGCAACATCCTCCAACGGAGGCAACGGAACCAGATCTAAGAATGCAGTATCAACAGCCGATAACTCACCGATCGGAACCATGTCCGCACTGGCAGTGGCATCCCTTCTTGCAGGTGGATATGTGATCGTGAGAAGAAGAAAAAAGGACATCTAAACGCACAATAGCCAAAATAGCATAACAAATAAAAAAATCACCGGTTTTCCGAAAGAACAGGAAAGCCGGTGATTTTTTGTAAAGATAAATTTACAGATTTTTCTTCTTATAGATAAACCAGGAAGCTGCAATGCTGAATGCAATTAGATAGACTGTCAGGATCAGGACACTGAGGTAATTGACACCACCGCCGGAAGCAATGGTACGGATCAGATGACTGGTCTGTGACAGTGGAAGAGCAGCTACAAAATTCCCAAGAAAACCCGGGATCTTCTCTGTAGAGAAGAAGGTGTTGCACAAAAAAGCCATTGGCATAATGATATAGTTGGAAAAACGAGGTACATCCGCATGGTTTTTGGCAAGGAAAGAAACCACAACACCGATGGCTGAAAATACAGCACCGTTGAGGAACATCACCAGCAATGACCATCCGTTGAACACAAGACCGGTTCCGATCGGCATGGTCAGAAGAAGGATGATTCCTCCTGCATAAAGCCCGCGGAGACTGCCTCCGATGATCTGTCCGGCAATAAACTGCCACAGAGGTGTCGGAGATATCATAACCTGGTCAAAGGCTTTCTCGTAAAGACGCTGTACATTCAGATTCTGCGCGATTGCATTAAAACTTCCGTTCATAGTAGTCAGTGAAACGACTCCGGGGATCAGGAAGTTCAGATAAGGTTCCCCGTGGGAAGAGGTCTGTATTCCCATTCCGAAAACAATAAGATACATTAAAGGTGCGATCATGGCAGCCAGTGTGATCTTATAAAAATCTCTTCGAAATTCTACCCATTTTTCCCATAAAATAGTAAGTATTCCCATGATATTCATCGTCCATTCTATTAAATTAGTAATATGATATATGGCAGATCATCGCTGCATCAGGTGTCTGCCTGCACGTTCTACAAAAACATCTTCCAGAGTTGTTTCACGAAGGGTACACTGCCCGTCCAGAGAGGACAGAAAAGAGATGGCTTCTTCCCGACTGTGGAAGTAGTGGCTTTTTGCCCCTTCCGGTGTTTCCTGATCTACGGTGTATTTGCCCAGGCCGTCGATCAGGCCCGATGGAGTATTGATCTCCTCCAGCTTTCCGTGATCCATAAGTGCTACCCGGTTGCAGAGAGACTGAGCTTCCTCCATATAATGAGTGGTTAAAAGAATGGTAAGATTTTTTCCGTTGAGCTGACGGAGAAGATTCCACATCTGCCGCCTGGAGAGCGCATCCATTCCTGCAGTAGGTTCATCCAGAAGAAGAATTTCGGGACTTGTGAGAAGAGCGCGGCATACCATGAGTTTTCGTTTCATTCCTCCGGAAAGCTTACGTACCGTACGTTTTCGAAAAGGAAGAAGTCCGCAGAAATCCAGAAGTTCTTCTGTTTTTTCTTTGATTTCTTTCCTGGGCATGAAATAAAGACGTCCCTGATATTCCATGATCTCATCCATATTCATATCCTGACGCATGGAATATTCCTGTGTGATCACACTGATCTTACGTTTCAGATCCGGTCGGTTGCGTCCCAGTGTCTGTCCATTGATCAGGATCTCTCCGGCAGTGGGCAGAAGCAAAGTGGAAAGCAGACTGATCGTAGTAGTTTTGCCGGCACCATTGGGACCAAGAAGTCCAAAAAATTCGCCGGTTTCTATGCGAAGATCCAGAGAATCCACAGCAGTAAAACTGTCGAAGGTTTTGGTGAGATTTTTAGTTTCGATCATCTCTGTTCATTCCTTTCGTTTGTACACAAATTTCTCTCTATTATACTTGAAAGCAGGGAACATTTCAACAGGCGGAAGGGTTCTTTACAGAAAACATGCATTGTGCTATAGTGATACAAAAAGAACGGGAAAATGGAGAGAAAAGAAATGAAATACATGATAAAGATAATGCCGGTACTGTTTCTCGCACTGATGCTGGCAGGGCCGGTATCTGTGGCTGCGGCGCAGAAGGAAAATGGAATAGAAACAGATCTGGAGGATGGGGAATATTCCATACAGGTAGATCTGGAAGGCGGCAGTGGAAAAGCCAGTGTATCTTCTCCAACACTGATGCTGGTGAAGAATGGCAGAATGTATGCAGAACTTCAGTGGAGCAGTTCCAATTATGATTATATGATCGTTGACGGGGAGAAGTTCCAGAACGAAAGCGAAGAGGGCAGAAATTCTGTATTTACCATACCAGTTACTGCGTTGGATGATAAAATGGAAGTGATCGCAGATACACTGGCCATGGGGGCACCTCATGAAATTGATTATACGCTGACTTTTTATGAGGCTTCCATTGGATCAAAGGGGCAGCTGCCCCAGGAAGCCGCCAAGAGAGTGGTTGCGGTTGCCATGGTGATCATTGTAGGTGGCGGAATCCTGAATTATTTTGTGAATAAAAGGAATCGGTGTTAAGATACCGGTTCTTTTTTTATGCTTTCCCGCATACATAGATAATAAAATGACGGAAAGATCGGGGGAAAGAAAAGATGGAAACAGTACAGGAAAAAACCTATGAAAATATTTATTATCTGCTCTGGGAAGCGGCTCAGAGATATCAGAAATTCACACAGTTCCGTGTGATCGGAAAAAGCCACGATGACCGGATGATCCCCATGCTTGAAATAGGGACCGGAGATCTATGTATTTTCTGTATAGCTGGTTTTTCCGGAACAGATGGGCAGATGTCGGACAGGCTTGCGGAAACAGCAGTGGAACTTTGCCGGAATTATGAGTGTGGATGGA
>OLOB01002353.1_pt1 | contig 11154 bp, 8 predicted proteins | sample 1671911 | NCBI WGS metagenome assembly OLOB01 (sample SAMEA3136625, study PRJEB25190) | human gut metagenome | biome: human gut; feature: human-associated habitat; material: faeces | place: Austria | collected 2013
GTGGGGCGTCGAGCTCGGCAAGCAGCTTGCCAAGCAGATCACCCCGGCCATCTCCCAGGACGACGACGCCCTCGCCGCCCAGGACGCCTCCACCCAGAGCCTGATCAAGTTCTACCGCAAGAACCGCGAGTTCTGATTCGCTTTGCTCGGTCAGAATTCGTGATTCGCGCGACCGCGGCTGTGCTGTCTGGTGGGCAGTCTGGCGACTGCCCACGTCGCGAGTTCTGATTCGTTCCTCTGGTGCCCCCTCGGGTGAGAGGAGCTGTCAGTGTAGCTGACTGAGGGAGTCTCTCTCACGACTAGTGCCCGACATCTTCGGATGCCGGGCACTTTGCATATACGGATTGCTGTCAGTCAGATGAGTCGAACATGGTCATATTCCGCTTCGGCATCTGTTTGCAGGCATAAAGGCACTATCTAGCCAACTCACGTGGCTGATTCGCTTATTCGCCCTTATTCGCCTCATCCAGGCTCAGCAGATCGTCATCGGCATCGTAATCGAAGAGTTCGCCGTAACGGCCCCACTCCACGGCGATGGCGAACTGCTGATGCGCCTCGTCGTTGGCGTAACGGGCGCGCAGCAGGTCCAGCATGAGCTCGCCGCGGAGCTTGCCTTCCGCAGACTTCCGCAGTGCATGCTCAATGTTGTGCACCAGCGGCGCGTGTTCCATCGCCAGTGAGGCGAACACCTGCTTGGCGCGCAGAATGTCCGCCTTATGCCAGGAGTCGCCCGCCTCGGTGATTTGCACATGGCCGTCGCGTACCACGATGACGCGCAGCATCGTACCGGCATCCACCAGCGGGAACAGGTCGTCCACCTCGAACGAAAGAGCCGAGGCCAAATCTGCCAAGTCGATGCCGTGAGGATGCTCGGCAACCACATCCAGCAGACCGGCAAGCCCGCCCGGCGTGGCGTTGGGCAGCGGATGCTCCTTGATTTTCTCGATGGTCTTGGCGGGCTGAAGGTCTGATGCGTCCGTGACAGATGCGTCCGTGACAGATGCGTTCGTGAGCGATGCCGATGGCGATAGAGCCTCGGCTTGTTGCGTAGGCTGCGAGGCCTGTCCGGTCAAAATCGCGTACAGTCGGTCCACCATCGCCTCGAATTCGACACTGTGACGGTCGCGCGGGCGCTGCAGATCAACCCGCACATCGGCAATCAGATGCCCCGGGTGCGAGCCCAACACCACCACTCGGTCGGCCATCTCCACGGCTTCCTCGATGTTATGTGTGACCATAAGCACCGACTTGATGCTGCGCTGTTCGCTCGACCACAGCTTGAGCACTTCCTGACGCAGGTTTTCGGCGGTCAGCACGTCCAGGGCGGAGAACGGCTCATCCATGAACAGCGCGTCCGGCCGCAGCACCAAGGCGCGTGCAATGCCCACGCGCTGCCTCATGCCGCCAGACAGTTCCTTCGGATACGCCGATTCGAAGCCGTCCAGGCCGATCATGTCGATGGCGTCCAGAGCCAGTTTGGTGCGTTCCGCACGTGGTACGCCGCGCGCCTTCAGACCGAGTTCCACATTGTCTTGCACGGTGAGCCACGGCATCAGCGCGAAGGTCTGGAACACGAGTGCGATGCCGGGATTCGGGCCGGTCAGGGCCTTGCCGCGATACTTGACCGTGCCGCTGGTCGGCTTGACCAGTCCGGCCAGCGCACGCAGGAATGTGGACTTGCCGGCACCCGAACGGCCCAGAATGGCCACGATCTCGCCCTCGTACAGGTTGAACGAGATGTTGTCGAACACGGTGAGTTCGGTGCCGTTGTCGGCCGTGAAGCGCTGGCCGACGTGCTGGGCTTCGATGATGGTGTTCTGCGGGGTCACCGCCCGCAGCGAACGAATGGTTTCCATTGCAACAGTCATATTATTCTCCTTAAGTCTTTAGTTCAGTGCGAAACGGCGCTCGGCCATGCGCTGCAGCGGGTTCCAGAACAGGCGGTTGACGGCCACCACGAACACGCTCATCACGGTCACGCCGATGATGGTCCTCACGGTGTTGCCGCTTTCGGTGGCCTCGGCGATATACGCGCCCAAGCCGGAGGCGGTCAGCGTATGCCGTCCATAACTTACGATTTCCGAGACAATCGAGGCATTCCACGCCCCACCGGCCGCCGTAATGCCGCCCGTGACCCACGAGCCGAATACCGCCGGCAAAATCAAATCGCGCCACCGCTGCCAGCGCCCCAGCTGGAAGCTGCGCGTCATCTCACGCAGATCGTCGGGAATCTGGCTGGCCCCGGCGATCACATTGAACAGGATGTACCACTGTGTGCCCAACGCCATCAGCAGAATACTGCCCCAGTTGATATCCACACTGCACGCCACGAACCACAGCGTGACGAACGGGAACGTGAAGTTCGAGGGGAAGCTGGCCAGCACCTGCACAATCGGCTGCATAAACCGCGAAACGCGCGGATTCATGCCAATCATCGCGCCAATCGGCACCCAAATCACCGAGCAGGCGAGCGTGAGCAGCGCCACGCGCAGGAACGTCACCATGCCCAACACGAACGCCTGCCCGAGCTCGCCGAATCCCGCATCGCGATGAATCACCAGCATAAGCTGCACCAGTCCGAACGCACACGCTGCCAACACCAGTACTGTGAATACCACGTCAAGCGCGCGGCTGCGTGCGGACTTCACGTCCGCCGCCCAACGTCCACCGGTCCGACCCAACGGGCGGGTCAGCGTGTCGAACAGGTCGTCGACAGGCCTGAACAGCCAGGCCACCATCTCATCGATATGTGACTGACGAATGATGGTCAGCACCATACTGGTCTTGCGCACCGCCGACTCGCTTTGCGTAATGCGGAACTTCTCCGCCCACGCGGTCAGCGGCTTCCACAGCAGTACGTCGATAAGCAGCACCACCAGCACCATCGTCACGATGGCCCAGCAGATGGCCGCGAGATTCTCCTCGGCCGCCGCCTGTGCCACGAAGCTGCCGATGCCGGGCAACGCATAGGTGCGATTGTTCACCGAGATCATCTCGGAGGCGGTCAGGAAGAACCATCCGCCGCCTACGCTCATCATGCAGTTCCACAGCAGCGGAATCATCGCGTTCGGCACGTCCAGTGTCCAGAATCGTTGCCAGCGTGTGAGCTGTAGTGAGCGGGCCGCCTCGTCGAGTTCAGTTGGTTCGCTGGTCAGGGACCGGGTGAACGAGAACGCCATGTTCCAGGCCTGACTGGTGAAGATTGCGAAAATCGACGCGGCCTCCACGCCCAGCATCGAGCCGGGGAACAGCACCATCCAGATGGTGATGGTGGCCGAAAGAAAGCCCAGAATCGGTACCGACTGCAGAATATCCAACAGAGGAATCAGCACGCGGCTCAGGCGGCGGCAGCGCGCGGCCGCCGTGCCGTAGATGAACGTGAACACCAGTGAGAAGAACAGTGCCACGAACATACGGAACACCGAGCGCAGCGCGTAATACGGCAGGTCGGCGAGATTCGTACTGACTTGTGACGGCACTCCTTTCGGGCCGATCGGTTCGCCGATCGCCGGCAGAATCCAAGCGATCAGACCGAACAGCGCCAGAATACCGGCCGCGACCAGTACGTCGGAGGCCAGGCGCACGGCGAATGGTTGGCGGTCGGACGCGGCGGTGGAAGGGTTGCGGGCCGACGCATTTGGACGCGCGCCGACGCGATTGAATGAAAACATGGTCATGAAAAGACCTCCCTATGCATAGGAAAGACGAATTATGCAAGGGTTATCCGGGGAGCCAAGGAACACTACAGGCGAGAGCCCGACTTCCGGATAACGGAATATAAGAAAACATGGTCATCACCACCGCAACTATGACTGTTGCCGGCGGCGGAACTACTGGAATAATCACCGTCCATCGGACTCTCACCTCCTTCAAGCCGTGCGCTGAAACGCCAGATCAATACCATCGTCGGTATCCATGCGACCAGCAGGAGGGGCGGAAAGTATTCGAATCCGCCGATTCGTGCCATCGTTCAAGCTTCAGCATCGCAGGGCGGTGGAATTGCGTTAGTTCATGCCTTGATCCGACAAGAACTGCTGACCTGCGTGCAGTGTCTCCACTGTTAGCGGCAGCAACCCATATCCCTGCGGTAGCCTCGCCTACCGACGCTCCCAAGATAAAGCCCGCCTGCAGGTCTGTCAACTACGTCGCAGTGCCTTGGTGTTGGAATGCCATCCGACAGCCATTCTGTCCGCAATAATCCGTACAATTGACGATTGCTGTGTCGAGAAGTGGGCCGCCGCATAAGCCCACGTCTCCATGGGTCCAGTCCGAACGGCCGCAAGGCCTGGCTTTCGGCGGATCGGCAGGCTTCCCAAGGGCAAACCCGAGGGATAACGAGAACAGGCCAACGCACGTGATGCGCAATCGCGTGGATGGCCCCAGATCTGTGGCTGATATGCGGCAGCACTGAAGGAAAACAATGGTTAACGCTGTTGAGGCTTTTGACGCCAAGCACATGAAGCCGGCCGAGGAAATCCCGGCCTTCCGTCCCGGCGACACCGTCGACGTGAACGTGAAGATCCAGGAAGGCAACAACTCCCGTATCCAGACCTTCACCGGCGTGGTGATCGCTCGTAAGGGCGCTGGCGTGCGTGAGACCTTCGTGGTCCGCAAGATCAGCTTCGGCACTGGTGTGGAGCGTCGCTTCCCGGTGCACTCCCCGTCCATCGACTCCATCAAGCTCGTGCGTAAGGGCCGTGTGCGCCGCGCCAAGCTGTACTACCTGCGCGCTCTGCGCGGTAAGGCCGCTCGTATTGCCGAGCGCCGCGACAACTCCGCTAAGTGAGTCGATTCGCGGGTGCAATCGTGAGCCTGATGATGCAGGCACGCGAATAAACCGTGAAATTCAGCCCGGAACCGTTTCGGTTTCGGGCTGTTTTCGTATTTTCCACGTATGATGGACGGGCGCCGGCACCCCTCATATCCGGCAGCATGAATCGCGAGGAGATGGTATGCAGGACGATCAGGATAACGGCGAATTCCCGGTTTCCGACAATCCGGAGAGCAACCAGACCTCGTATGATGACGAGGCCGATGCCCGCGATTCCCGCACGTTCCAAGTCGCTGACCATGGCATCGCCCTGTCCCCGGTTCCCCCGGCACCGGCGCGCCCGGCGCACGCCGCTTCTTCCGCTGGCGCGGGTGCAGCCGCTGGCGCGAATGCCGCGGCAGCATCATCGTCAGATGATGACCACTTCACCCTACGCGACTTTTTCCTGTGGTGCGGCGTTCCCGTGCTTATCGTGCTGCTGATTCGCATTTTCGCCGTCGGCTTTTACGAGATTCCTTCGCGCTCGATGATGGACACCACGGTGCCCGGCGATCGCGTGGTGACCAGCAAGCTCACCCCCAAGATCTTCGATCTGCAGCGCGGCGACGTCGTGGTATTCAAAGATCCCAACAACTGGTTGAACGAGGAGCAGAGCAGTGCTCCCGGTGGCGGGTATCTCATCAAGCGACTGATCGGCCTGCCCGGTGACGTGGTCGAATGCAAGGGCGCGGGCCAGCCGGTGACCATCAACGGCGTGGCCATCAATGAGACCTCCTACATTCGCCCCGGCGTGGACCCGAGCGCCTTCCCGTTCTCGGTAACCGTGACCGAGGGCCGCGTGTTCGTCATGGGCGACAATCGCGCCAATTCCGCCGACTCCCGCTATCATCAGGATGACGGCGATCGCGGCTTGGTTCCCATCTCCGATGTGGTCGGAGTCGGAATCGCGAAATACTGGCCGCTTGACCGGCTTGGTGCGATTGATGACCACCACGAAGTCTTCAAGGACGTGCCTGACGCTTCCGGCTCGAATTCCTGAGTCTTTTTTTGAACCGTGTGAGTCTTTGAACTGATTGAGTTCCGGGCCGTCTGAATCCTGAACCATATGAATCCTGAACCGTCTGAATCCTAACCATTGTGAGACGATGGGAGCCGCGCATGATTACCCCGACACTTGACTTGGAACGCAGCCTTGCGGCCCAGGGCTATGACCTTATCGCTGGATTCGATGAAGTCGGCCGCGGCGCGCTCGCCGGCCCGGTGATGGTCGGGTGCGCCGCCATTTGGGCCCGTGATTTGGAGCCGTTGGATGGCGATGATGCCGTCGAACTGTCCGGGCGGACCTACCTCGGCGTGCCGGACGGCGTGGCCGACTCCAAAATGCTCACCGAACATAGGCGCGAGGCGATTTTCGACGAACTGCGCGACTGGTGCGCGGCCTACGCCGTAGGCCAGGCCAGCAACACCGAGATCGACGAATGGGGCATCACCTACGCGCTTGGCGTGGCCGCCCTGCGCGCGCTCAGCCAAGTCGAACGCGAACTTGGCTTACGACTTGGAGGGGAATCGACGATAAAAAAGGCTTCGGGGGAGTCTGCGGGGAAGATTGTGGAAGGTCGTCCGGGAGGCTCCGTAGGGGAATCCATTGGAAATTGCGAGGGAAGCGTTCGCGCTCTGCCCAAAGTCGCCGGAATTCTCGACGGGCCGAGCGATTACATCACCAAGGCGCTCAACACGTTCGACGCGCCGGACGTGCCGATTCCAGCCGACATAACGACCAAAGTCAAAGGCGACCAGCATTGCGCCACCGTCGCCACCGCGGCGGTCATCGCCAAAGTGACCCGAGACCGGCTGATGGTCGACCTCGCGCAAAGCAACCCACGTTACGCCGCCTACGAATGGGCTCATAACAAGGGCTATGGTTCCGCCGCACACCGTGCCGCCATCGCCGAACACGGGCCGACTCCGCTCCATCGTGTCTCATGGCACCTGACCTGAGCCGCGTGCGACACGACAGTGTGAGCGCTAACGCAAAACTGTTGTGGACGCGCTAAAGTCAGTATTGATTAAGGTACAAGACTGGCCGTGCATGGATGCCGGCCGCCAGCGGGGAGGTTAGGCAATATGGTGACCAGCCGCAAGCCAAGCAAACGTCCGTCCATGTTCGAAGTGGCCAAGCTCGCCGGAGTCAGCCACCAAACCGTCTCCCGTGTGATCAATGACTCGCCGGACGTTTCCGACGCCACCCGTGCGCGAGTCCAGGCCGCCATTGACCAACTCGGCTACCGCCCCTCCAACTCCGCGCGCGCACTGGCTTCCCGCCGTTCGCGCACCATAGGGCTGATCGCCGGAGGCCTCAAATTCTTCGGCCCGATTTCCTCCATCTCCTCCATCGAATCCATGGCCCGCGAGCACGGTCTGTTCATGAGCGTGATGATGGTCCACGAGGCCTTGTGCGCGCAGGCCGACTTCGACAACCTGTGCGACACCTTCAACGAGCAGAACGTCGACGCCTTCATCTTCCTGACCCCGACCGACGTGATGTTCGCCGCCGCCTGCCGTGCACGAGTCACTCAGCCGCGCGTCATCGTCACCGCCACCCACGGCCAAATGACCGTGCGTGAGGGATTGGGCCTTATCTCCACCGAAAACAAGCGTCGCACTGCGCTGGTCGGTATCGACCAGTGGGGTGCAATGGCCAAAGTGGTGGCCTTGCTGGGCGAATACGGGCACAAATCGGCTCTGTATTTTGCCGGTCCCAACGAATGGCGCGACGCCCACACCCGACTGGATGCGTGGCGCAAGCTCGCCGCCTCCCGATCCATCGATTCACAGATCGTGCGCTGCCATACGTGGGATGCCTCTGAGGCGTATGCGCACATGAATCATCTCATTGATGAGTATGGGCGTCGAGGCGCGGCGTTGCCCACCGCGGTCGTCGCCGCGAACGACAATCAGGCCGTTGGCATCATGCGCGCGTTGCATGAGCATGGGCTTCGGATTCCGCAAGACATCAGCGTGGTCGGATTTGACGACATGTCTGGCGTGGATAACATGTACCCACCGCTGACCACCGTGCATCCCGATTTCGAGGGGCTCGGCGTGGCCGCCATGCGAGAGACGCTGCGCTTGCTGGGGGAGGGCGGCGAGCCGACCTTCCTGACCACCCAGCACGGCATGGGGCTGATTCCCGCCGAGGTGCGTGCTCGGCGGTCCTTGGGGCCGGCTCCTCGGCGGTAAATTGGCGCTGTTATCAAACCGTTATGATGCGTGACACGGTATAAGTTGTGTCGAATGCAGGTTGTCGGTACAATGTTTTTTGGAAATTGTGAGCGCTAACACCCTCCCCAAGGAAGGGGATAACAACGCCGGCGCTCCAAGGCAAAGGAAAGATATGGCAGCAACCGACAACGCGGCCGAGCAGGTCGCCCACATCGCCGAGAAGATTCGCGCTGGCAAGACCACGCTGGGCATCGAATTCGGCTCCACCCGCATCAAGGCCGTCCTCATCGACGACAACTTCCAGACCATCGCCTCCGGCGACTACAGCTGGGCTTCCCATCTGGAAGATGGTCTGTGGAGCTACACCACCGAGGAGATCTGGGGCGGTTTGCAGTCCGCTTACGCCTCCATGGCCAACGACGTCGAGACCGCCTATGGCGAGAAGCTCACGCACGTCGGCCACATCGGCTTCTCCGCCATGATGCACGGTTACCTCGCATTCGACGAGGCCGGCGAACTGCTGGTGCCGTTCCGCACCTGGCAGAACACCAACACCTCCGAAGCTCACAAGAAGCTCTCCGAGCTGTTCCAGTACAACATCCCCGAGCGTTGGTCCATCGCTCACCTGTACCAGGCCGTGCTCAACAAGGAAGAGCACGTCTCCAAGGTGGCTTACTTCACCACACTCGCCGGTTACGTGCACTGGAAGCTCACCGGTAAGAAGGTCCTTGGCGTGGGCGATGCCTCCGGCATGTTCCCGATTGACCCGACCACTCACACTTACGAAACCGCATTCATTGAGAAGTTCGACGCTCTGCCTGAGGTCGCAGCCCAGCCGTGGAAGCTGGAGAACCTGCTTCCTGAGCCGCTCGTGGCCGGCACTCCGGCTGGCGAGCTGACCGAGGAAGGTGCCAAGCTGCTCGATCCGTCCGGTGCCCTGAAGCCCGGCATCGTGCTCGCCCCGCCTGAGGGCGACGCCGGTACTGGCATGGTAGCCACCAACTCCGTGCGCGTACGCACTGGTAACGTCTCCGCCGGCACCTCCATCTTCGCCATGGTGGTTCTGGAGCACAAGCTCAAGGCCCTCCACCCTGAGGTTGACTTGGTCACCACCCCGGCCGGCGATCTGGCCGGTATGAGCCACGCCAACAACTTCACCTCCGACCTCAACGCTTGGGTCGGCCTGTTCGGCCAGTTCGCCAAGGCTATCGGCCAGCCGGTTGACGCCGGTATGCTGTACGGCACCCTGTTCCGCGCGGCCATCGCCGACGACGTGGACGCCAACTGCGGCGGCCTGCTGAACTACCCGTTCCGTTCCGGCGAATTCCTGGCCGGTCTGCCTGAAGGTCGCCCGCTGTTCGCCCGCAGCCCCGAAGCCAACATGACCCTCGGCAACTTCATGCGCGCCCAGCTGTTCTCCGCGTTCTCCCCGGTCAAGATCGGCATGGACGTGATGACCAAGCAGGAGCGCGTGCAGGTCGACTCTCTCGTGGGCCACGGCGGCATCTTCGCCACTCCGAAGGTGGCTCAGAAGATTCTCGCTGCTGCCTTCAACACCCCGATCAAGGTCATGTCCACCGCCGCCGAAGGTGGCGCCTGGGGCATGGCCGTGCTCGCCAACTACCTGTGGAACACCAACGAGGATCACAGCAACCTCGCTGACTTCCTTGACGGTTGCGTGTTCAAGGACGCCCAGTCCACCACTGAGAAGCCGGTGGCTTCCGATGTGGTTGGTTTCGAGGACTTCTTCGCCCGCTTCACCAAGGGCCTGCCCATCGAGCACGCCGCCATCGAAACCATCAACCTCGAAGATAAGTAAGCCTTTCTGACCTCCCTCTATTGAGGGAGGTCCTTGAGATTTTGAAAAAACGTCCATCCATCACAGTGGAAAGGAAAACCAATAATGGCAACTTTGGCTGATTACGGCCCCGAGGTTCGCGCCGAGGTCAAGCAGGTTCGTGAGGTCGTCTCCAACCTGCACCAGCAGCTGATCAAGTGGAACCTGGTCGTGTGGACCGCGGGCAACGTTTCCCAGCGTCTGCACACCGCCGACCTGTTCGTCATCAAGCCCTCCGGCCTGCGCTACGAGTACCTGACCCCGTCCTCCATGGTCGTGTGCGACCTTGACGGCAACGTGGTCGACGGCACCGAAGCCCCGTCCTCGGACACCGCTTCCCACGCCTACATCTACCGCAACATGCCCGACGTCTACGGTGTCGTGCACACCCACTCCACCTACGCCACCGCTTGGGCTGCCACTGGTCAGAACATCCCGTGCGGCCTGACGATGATGGGTGACGAGTTCGGCGGCCCGGTGCCGGTCGGCCCGTTCCGTCTGATCGGCTCCGAGGCGATCGGCAAGGGTGTCGTCGAGACCCTCAAGAAGTACCCGAAGTCCCCGGCCGTCCTCATGCAGAACCATGGCCCCTTCACCATCGGCAAGGATGCTGAAGGCGCCGTCAAGGCCGCTGCCATGACCGAGGAAGTCGCTCACACCATGTGGGCCGCCCGTCAGCTCGGTGACATCATCGAGATCGACCAGGCCGACATCGATAAGCTCAACGACCGCTACCAGAACGTCTACGGTCAGCACTGATTTGATGGAGTGTCCGCCGCGTTACGGAAGGCCCGACGTACCTTCGTACGCCTTCGCCTTCCGCGCCTTGCGGACACACACATCAAATCAGCGCTGACTCCGCCAGCACGGTGGTGTCTTGGCTCCCCTCTCTGAGGGGAGCTGTCAGCGATAGCTGACTGAGGGGAGCCTCGGTCGGCGAATGAAACTTAAACAAACCCCCATAAACAAAGAAGTAAAGGAAGTAACCCTATGGTTATGGAAAATCCCTTCGAGGGCAAGGAAATCTGGTTCGGCGTTGGTTCGCAGGACCTGTACGGCGAAGAAGCCCTGCGCCAGGTCGCCATTCACTCCGCTGAAATGGTCGACTACCTGAACAACACCGGCAAGATTCCGGCCAAGATCGTCCTCAAGCCCACCCTGAAGTCCTCCGACGGTGTCAAGGAGTTCATGGTCGAGGCTTCCGCCAACCCGAACGTCATCGGCGTCATCACCTGGTGCCACACCTTCTCCCCGGCCAAGATGTGGATTCGCGGCCTCGAAGTGCTGACCAAGCCGCTGCTGCAGCTGGCCACCCAGCACCACA
>OLOB01002358.1_pt1 | contig 11134 bp, 9 predicted proteins | sample 1671911 | NCBI WGS metagenome assembly OLOB01 (sample SAMEA3136625, study PRJEB25190) | human gut metagenome | biome: human gut; feature: human-associated habitat; material: faeces | place: Austria | collected 2013
CACCATCAGCACATGCTCGCGGTTCTCCACGCCCAGTGCCCGCAGGGCGGCGGAGGCAACCAGGGTGAGGGCGCCGATCGGCACGAACCAGAGCACCGCTCGGGTGGATGCGGCAACGTCAGCGTTCCAGATCAAGGGGGCCACGGCCTCGAGAATGAGGACGCACACGGTGGACACGCCCACCGTCATGGAGGCCATGAAGGACAGGGTCGCGCGGATCTCCTCGGGCGCATCCAGGGAGAGGCGAGGCATCAGGTAGATGGCGGTGGAGTCGAGGCCCACCTTGGCCAGAGCCATGACGATCGCGAAGACGCCTGTCGCCTGGGTGACGATGCCCGCACCCTGCGCGCCGAGCATGCGCGAGAGGATGATCGTGAATGCGAAGCCTAGGACCGCCGAGGCGGCCGCTCCGACGAAGCCGACGATGCCCCCGCGCGCGAGGGAACGCCTGGCTTGATTTGCCTCACTCATGATTAACCTTCCCGCTACCACGCGGTAGCCTTTCTCTATAACCTACCGATGGGATAGACATGGACTTCATCAACTCGCTCTCCCCTGCTCGCAAGAAGATTCTGCTGGCAGCCGCCATCGCGCTGATCATCGCGCTCGTCATCGTCGGCTTTGTGCGCCTGACGGGTTCGTCCGACACCGACGCGGCGGCATCCGCTGCGTCCGGCACGCAGAGCCTCGACGATACGCAGTCAGACATTCCGCAGTCCGTTCCCAAGACCATCGCCCCGCAGTCGGGAGGCCCGGCCAACGCGTCCGGCTCGCTGGCCACGGATTCTGAGGCCGCCGGGCAGGCCAGCTTCGTCATGAACACCCTGTGGGACGCGTACGCGGACCCCGAGCAGGCGCGCGCCACCGACCTGTCCTCCGTGCTCACCGCTTCCGCGCTGGAGGAGTTCGACGCGCAGGCCCTCGAGTGGACCAGGGACGGCACCCACGCCACGGGCACGCCGACCCTTGAGGACGTCCACATCATCAGCGATGACGGGGCGGGCAACATTACGGTCTCGGCGTGCGTCGACTCCTCTAACGTTCGCGTCCTCAACGACGCGGGCACTGCGCTGACGGACGACACGACCATGACCCGCGCCCTCACCTATTTTCAGTTTGTGAAGGACGGTGAGACCTGGAAGCTGTCCGGTTTCTCGTTCCCCGACGACCCGACTTGTTGAGTCGCTCAAGCATCGCAGTGGCAAAAGCCCCGTCGTTCGCGGCGGGGCTTTTCCATTGCCCCATACGCACGGCGCGCTCGGCGCGGACGGTTCCCGCGACGCCGCCGGTGCTCGCGACGCCCTCACGCTCGGCCTGGGCGCGCTTGATCGGGTCGCTTTCCTCCTCCAGGTGACGCGACAGGAGCGCGACCGCCACAACGGAGATCATCAGGCCCGTGTTCATGCCGTAGTAGAACTGCTCCACCAGGGTCGCCAGGATGATGCCGCCCAGGATTGAGCCGTACACGTCCGTGGCGCGCCAGATGCGCGGGAACATGCGCAGGAAGAACGCGAGGAACAGGGCCAGGCCGACCAGGCCGTAGGAGAAGATGACCGTCCAGAACTGGCCCTGCGTGCCCAGGGAGGGCAGCCACGGCGAGGCCGAGGGGCGCGGGGCGCCGAAGCCCAGGAGCGGGGATTGCTGGAGCTCGTACAGGGTCTCCAGGTAGTTGGAGGCGCGGTCCTCCGTCGAGGACGAGGCCGCGACGCGCTCGAGGAGCGACTGCGAGGCCGGGGTTGCCAGCCACGCGCCCACGCCCACGGCGATCGCCGCGATAATGCCCAGGACGGTACGCCAGGCACCCGCGCGCAGGCGCTGGAAGCCCACCCACACGACGATGACGATGAGACCGATGTACATGCCGCGGTTGAGCGTCGCCGCCGCCGGGATGACCGACAGGGCGCACACGGCGGCCACGATGAACCGCCACTTGGAGCGCTCGCGCCACAAAACGTACGCGAAGATGAGCGCGAGCGGGAAGATCAGCGAATAGACGTTGCCATACGTGTTCGAATAGATGAAGGGGGCGGACGGGCGCGGGTCGGAGAGGATCCAGGACGACGGGTTCCACTGGGTGGTCGCGCGCTTCGTGAACTCCTTGACGAAGTCGTTGGAGTGCAGGGCGCGCGGCACCAGGTAGTACATGAGCGTCTTGAAGCGCAGCGTCGGAGCCGCCATGGCGATGAATCCGCCGATGGTGGTCGAGGCCAGGAAGCCCCACATCGTGCCCACGATCGTGCGCACGCTCAGGGACTTGCGCGCGTTGAACGCGTAGACCGCGAAGACACCGGGCGACAGCTCCAGCAAGAAACGGTAGAACGCGCCGATGACGCGCCCGCCCGTATCCAGCATCGTCATCGAGGCCAGCACCCACGCCAGGAAGAACACCCACAGGATGGACCCGGGCGGGAAACGCAGGCCGTGTCGACCGATCATGAACACGAGCATGACGGTCGCGAACAGCGGCCACATCAGGTCACCGGAGCCGAGCACCCACCACAGGAAGTACGCCGAATAGGCCACGACGAAGGGCCACGCAGGTAGGTCCTGCGCGTCCTCTCTCAGCGGCCCGATGCGGGCGGGGGCGGGTTTGGCCCAGAGTCCTCGACGCGGGCTCACGCGTGTCCGTTCCCTTCGCCGGTCGTCTCGGTCGCGGACGAGGCCTGGGCCTCCTCAGCGCTGCTCGACGGGGTTGCGCTGTCCTGCGCGCTTGCCTGCTGGGCTTGGCGCGGGGCGCCGAGCTTGTTGCGATTGCGCGAGGACAGGTACAGGAAGGGGCCCTCGAGGAAGCCCTTGATCTCGGAGGTGGTGAGCGAGCCGGGCACGTCCTCGTCGGTGCCGGCGACGCGGGCGCCTCCGGGCTTGACGCGGTTGAGAATGCCGGGTACGCGTGTCGCCAGGGTACCGAGCACGGAGGGCTTCGCAATGATTGCCTTCGTCAGGAGGGCAGCCATACCGGAGCCGTTGCCTCGAATCTGCTTGTCGAGACCGGCCTCGTCAACGCGGTGACGATGGTGCACGAGCGCGTCGGGCGTGTGGACGATGACGTCGCCCGTGGCCAGGATGCGCGCGAACATGTCGAGGTCCTCGCCGCCGCGCGTCGAGGTGCCTGCCCCCAGAGCCGGGTCAAAGGGACCAACCTCCATGAGGACGTCGCGGCGCATCGCCATGCACACGCCTGCGCCCACGCGGGCGGTCGTGATCGGGAACAGCGGGCCGCCGTCACCCTTCTCGCCCAGAGCCTCCAGGCCCTCGGGAATATCGCCGACGCACCACACGCGCGGGGACATGTCCTTGGGGAAGCCGCCGCGCGACTCGAACCACCGCTGGGGCGCGTAACGCTGCTCCAGGGGCAGGGCGATGCCCGTCGTCGCGGCCACGTACGGCGAGGCCGTGAACGGGTCGATCATGGCGGTCAGCCAATGCGGGTCGACGATCGCGTCGTCGTCCGTGAAGACGATGACCTCGCCGCGAGCAGCGAGCACGCCGCGGTTACGGGCACGCGACAGCCCCGGACGCGACGCCGACACGATGGTCAGGCGCGTGTCCTCGATGCCCGCGAGCTTCTCGCGGGTCAGGCCCGTCTCCGGCGCGTTATCGACGACGACGAGCGTGAAACGCTGATGATCCTGCGCGAGGATGGCGCGCACAGCGTCCTCGAGCATGTCGCAGGAGCCGACCGTGCACATGACGACAGTCGCGTCTACGTCGGCGCCAGCGCCCTCTTCCCAGCCGCGCGCAGGGGCCGACTCGACCTCGAGCACACGCGGATCGGTCTCCGGGTGGTCCGTGCCGTCAATCTCGACGAACGCCGAGTTGCGACCGTTATCGCGCACGAGCACGAGCGCTCGTGGATCCGACGGGTCGCCCGAAATCAGCTGGGAGACACGCGCCGTGCGGTCAACGTGCCAGATGGAGGCCGCCTTTGCGTCGGCCACGGGACTCTCCTCGGCGCTCATTTCTTGCCCTTCTTCGAGGAAGTCGTGCCCTTGTTGCCCGACTTCTTGGACTCGGCGGTGTCTTCCGTTTCCTTAGTCGGAGCGGACTCGGCGGATGCCTTCTCGACGTCAGCCGTTTCCTGAGCCGGAGCTCGGTTGACGGTCTCAGTCACGGCCTCGTCCATGGGGACGATGACCTCGGCCGGGCGAGCGGGAGCCGCGGGAGCGGAGGCGGCGGACGCAACCACCTGGTCGCCCAGGTAGATCATGCCGTTCACCTCGCGGTTGATAATGGCGAGCTCGTCGAGGAGGGCGTGCAGTTCCTTGAGGTCGTGGCCCTTGCGCACGGCGACGAGGACGTGGCGGGAGGGGCGGACCTCGTCCAGCAGGGAGGCCAGCGGCTGCTTGATGTCGATGAGGCGCGGCGCGGGCACGCGGGTCTCAGCCAGCGAGGCCGACAGGACGCGGTGCAGGTCACGCGCCTGCGGGTCGGAGGCGTCGACGATCAGGTCGACCCAGTGGTCGCGGTCGATCGCCATCGCAAGCATGCGGGTGGGGGCGAGCCACGGCTCGGGCGTGCCCTCCTCGGCGCTCCAGACAGGCAGGGCCGTCAGGTCCGCAAGCTGCGTGGGCGAGGCCAGGGAACGCGAGCGGGTCTCGCGGATGAGAACCAGGACCAGGCCGGCGAAGACGCCGACGACGGTCGTGATGAGGATCAGGCGCCCCTTCGAAGGCGAGACCTCGTCGGCCGAGGCCTCGGCGGAGGTAATCACGCGGCCGGCGGTGGCGTGGTAGGGAGCGAGCTGTTCGGCTTCCTTCGCGAGCTTCGTCAGCTCGGTCGTGATCTCGGCGGCGCGCGGGTTGTCCTTCGCGTTGCCATCCTCGTCGACCGTGGGCGTCAGGCCGGCAAGCTCGGTCTCCAGGGCCTTGATCTGCTCGTTCACGCCCTCGGCCATCTCGTCGGCGCGCTGCTCGACGAGGGCGGTGCGCTCCTTCAGATAGGCGGCAGAAATCGCGTCGGCGGCCGCGACGGCCTGCTCACGCGTGGGGGCCACGTACTCGATCTTGACGATCGTGCCGTTCGTGTCGCCCGAGACCTCCACGTTGGAACGCAGGTCGGCAGCGGTCAGGCCGCCACCGAGCTGCTCCGCCGCGGCGTCGAGGACGGCAGCGGACTTCGCGATCCCCTGCTCGGTCACCATGTCCGTCGTGTTCGACAGGGAGGCGCGCACGACGGGGGCCGGCGTCGGGGACGGAGAGGTCACGGTCATCGACACGGTCGCCGAGTGCGACACGGGCGCGGCAAAAGCTGCGACAACACCCACGACCAGGCCGACCACGGTCCCCGCAACGATCGAGGCCCAGCGACGGGCCAGCGCGTGACGAAGGATCTGCTGGCCGCCCGAAGGCGGAGGGGTCAGGATCATGACTGTTCTCCTTGGAGGTGAGAGCGCACCCACGCGGCGCGCGCATTGAGCCGACGCTCGAGAGCGCGGCGAGACGATGCGGGTCGAGACGCGACCCCCTGAGTGTAGACCTGCACGAATCGGTCGAGCTCACGCTCGGCCTCCTCGCGAGGAAGCGAAACGAGCGAGACCAGGCGCGGCAGCTCCTGGCCCGTCAAGGACCGCGACAGGTCGGCGAAAGCCTGGGCCTGCTCGGGATTCTTCCACGAATCCGAGCGCCACGACGCGTTCCCGGTGACCTGGCCCGGGTGGATGCGGTAGAGGAGACCCCAAGGCGCGATGCGGCGGATGCGACCGCCCGCAGACGCCACGCGCATCCACAGGTCGTAGTCCTCGGCGGGAACACTGCGGTAGCCGCCGACGCGGTCCATGATCTCGCGAGTGGCCAGCATGGTCGGATGGCACACGGGGTTGGTGAGCAGCAGGTGCCAGCCCATGTCCTCGGGCGTGATCTCGTAAGGCAGGCGCGGAACCGGTCGGGAGCCGCGCAGCTCGATCATCTGCGTGAAGACCATGTCGTCACCGCGCTCGATGGCGCGCATTGTGCGCTTGAAGCGACCCTTGAGGGACACGTCGTCGGCGTCCATGCGGCCCACGAGGCGCGAGTCGGTGCGCTCCATGAGCTGAGTGAGGACGCGGGATACGCCTCCCTCGCCCGGGGTGATGTCCTCGATGCGCAGGCGCGGATCGACCACTCCCCCGCGCGACGCGCCGCGGATGGCCTCGCCGACCGTCGAATCAGACGACGAGTCGTTGCCGACGACCAGCTCGGCGTCGCGCGGCATCGCCGCCAGGGTCGAGGCCACGGCGCGCGTGATCGTGCCCGCCGCGTTGCGCGCGGGCAGCAGGACGGACAGCTCAGGCACGGGACTCCCCCTGCTTGGCGGCCTCCTTGGCGGCCGCGTCCAGGGCGCGCAGGTCGCGGTAGCGGCGACGCAACGAGATCGAGGAGTGCGCGACCGCAATAACCGCGAGGAACGTGTAGAGCACCATGAAAGGTACGCCGAAACCCCACAGCACGAAGGACCAGCACAGCACACCCGGGTCGGTGGGCAGCAGCACGAAGGAACGCAGGTTCCCGCCGCGCGTCTGCTTGCGGCCCGCCGCGCGCACGAACTGCTCGGCGAGGATCTGGCTCATGAACTGGCCCGACGTCACCCAGCCGTAAACGAGCGCGACGATGGCCAGCCACCACGACCCGGGGCGGTAGACCATGACCGCAGCGGCGGTGCAGAAGTGGATCGCCGGGGAACGGAACGCGTCGGCGACGTGATCCACCCACTCCCCCGTCTTCGATGACGCACCCGTCACGCGCGAAACCTGGCCGTCCGCAGAATCGAACATGAAGCCGACCGCGAGGGCCGTGCCCACGATGAGGCCCGTCCACCACGCGGGTTCAAGCGCGACGAGGACGATGAGGCCCACCGTCGAGAAGCACACGGAAATGAAGCTGACGAAGTTCGGGGTCCAGCCAAAGGCCGCGCACGCGGCGGCCACGACCCTCGCCGCACCGCGGTTGACCCAGCGCATGTACGCGGGAACGCCCGCCCCCGGCTTCTGGGCCGCGGCGAGCGCGCTTCGATACGCACTAAATCGAGTCCCCCAGGAGGAACCCGGCTCAAGCACGACGGGCAGACTCACTGCTGCTCTCCTTCCGGCGCCTTGTCCGCATCCTGCGCCGGGGCCTCGTCAGAGAAGTCCTCAGGCGCGATGAAGCGGCGCAGCTTCGTCGACGACGTCGACGGCGTGTACGGCAGGTAGACGACGCGCGCGCCCACCTCGGCCATTTCGGCCTCAAGCTGAGCGCCCTTCGGCGTGTCCTTCCAGTCGTCACCCTTGAAGAGGACGTCGAAAGGCTGGAGGCGCCAGGCGAGGCGCTTGTCCTGATCCAGGTCAACGACAACCGCGTCCACGAAACGCAGCGACGACACGAGGTCACAACGTTCCTTGAGCGGGATGACGGGGGCGCGGCCCTTCATGCGGATGAGGGCCTCGTCCGAGGTCACGCCGACGACAAGGCGATCGCAGCGCTCACGCGCGGCGCGCAGGATGTTGAGGTGTCCCTGATGGAACATGTCAAAACCCCCGGGCACGTAGCCGGTGATGGGGGTGCGATGCTGAGTCGTTTCGTCCACGTAATAAGTGTGCCATTTATCAGGCGGTCAATGCGACACTTACCCGCTAAATGACCGAAAGATCACGTCTGAGCGTTCCCCACCAAGTGACAAGACAGGCCATCCGAGCCCGATTTGTCGCACAAATATGACCAGATGGCCGCACGTTCTCTTGTTACAGGCGCGACACGCGAGCGGGGTGTCACGCGATCCAGGCGACAGGCGGGTGGTCAGGCTCAGCCCGTGCACCTGCCGAGCCCCGGCCTCGTCGGGACGTTCTTGCGAGGCCGTCAGCGGGAGAAGACGACCGTTCGGTTGCCGTTCATGAGGACGCGGCGCTCCGCGTGGAAGCGGACGGCCTGGGCAAGGACGCGGCGCTCCACGTCCTGGCCGAGGGCCACCATGTCGGGCGTCGAGTCGGCGTGGGACACGCGAGTGACGTCCTGCTCGATGATCGGCCCCTCGTCCAGGTCGGCGGTCACGTAGTGCGCGGTCGCGCCGATCAGCTTGACGCCACGATCATGAGCCTGCGCGTAGGGGCGCGCGCCCTTGAAGGAGGGCAGGAACGAGTGGTGGATGTTGATGACGCGGCCCTGCATGGCGCGGCACACCTCGTCGGAGAGGATCTGCATGTAGCGGGCCAGGACAACGAGCTCCACGTTTTCGGAGGCGATGAGGTCGAGGAGCTGGCGCTCCGCCTGGGCCTTCGTATCCTTCGTGACGGGGATATTGAGGAAGGGGACGCCGTAGAACTGCGCGACGGGCGCCAGGTCCGGGTGATTGCCGACGACCGCAATCACGTCGATGGGCAGGCCCTGGGTTTGCTGGCGGTACAGGAGGTCGGTGAGGCAGTGCCCCTCGCGGGAGACCATGATGATGGTGCGCAGCTTGCGGCCCAGGTCGTCGACGCGGTAGGTGGCGCTGAATTCTTCGGCGACGCGGGTCAGCCCCTCGTCGATCGGGGCGCGACCCTGCGGCGAGTCGACCTCGACGCGCATAAAGAAGGTGCCCGTGTCGGGGTCGCCGAACTGCTGGGACTGGATGACGTTGCCGCCGGACTCGCCGATCACACCCGTGACGGCGTGCACGATGCCGGGGCGGTCCTCACCCTGCACAGTACCAAGATGATCGATGCCGCAGTGGTAGACCAGAGCGTTCGCAAGGGTGCCGCTCTCGTGGCCATGGGCGGGATGGCACACCAGGCCCCGCTGCTTGGAGAGCACGATAAGGTAGTCGTCCTCGTAGCGGATATCGAGGGGAATGGCCTCGGGAATCACGTCGGTCGGGTCGTGCGGCTCGGGCAAGTCGACCGAGATGCGATCGCCGGCGCGTACGGCGTACTTTTTAGAGAGACAAGTCTCACCGTTGACGGCAACGGCGCCTCCCTCGATCAGATGCGCGCAGGTAGAGCGCGTGGGACAGCCATCGTTGGCGCCCAAATAGGCGTCAAGACGCTGACCAGCGGAATCGTCGGCAACAAGAATATGGATGTCGGCCATTAACGCTCATTCCTTTCGCGAATCTTGCGGGCACGCTCCCCACGCTGCTTGGCTTTGCGCTTAGCGCGGGCCTCATCACGGGCATTGAGCTCGGCAGTCGCATCAACCTCGCGGGCCGCGGGACTCAAGAACATGTAGCCGAAGAGGGCGAGCACAACGCCCACGGTAATGCCGATATCGGCCACATTGAAGACGGGAAAGTCGATGAAGGTGGTGGCAATAAAATCGGTCACGAAGCCAAAGGCCAGACGGTCGATCGCGTTGCCAATGGCGCCGCCCGCGACCATAGCCATGCCCACAACCTCCAAGCGAGCAAGCTGGGGCGCGCGAAGCAAGTACACGGCAATGGCGACAATGACCGCAAGCGCCAGCAAAGCAAACGCAACGCCATGCCCCTCGCCCATGCTAAAGGCAGCACCGATATTGCGGACAAACAGGAAGTCGATCACACCGGGGATAACAGTCACATGCAAAGCGTCGCCCACGGCACGAACCGCAAGCTTGGTCAGCTGATCAAAAAGCAGCACAACCAGCACCACCCCACCAGCAACACCTAACCGCCAGCGCAAAGGCGGCGTCATATCCCCAGCACGACCCAAAGAAATCCCCTACCCTCAAGAACATCGAATTCCGTTTAACACAAGTAAACATCTTATATTGCCACAAGCAGAGCGCACGACATATCCACCAACGCTAGCGAAATAACCAGCTAAAAACGAAAGCGGCATTCCGAAAAACAGAATGCCGCTTGAATGTGACACAGGTAGTCAATGGGGACGTTCTTGTTTGACTAGTCGTTTAAGAACGTCCCCAACAACTAAACAATAGAAACGCCGCATTACCGTCGCCAACAGCGAAAACGTCCCTAAGCGAGCAAGGTGACGTGAAAGAGGAGGGAAGCGTACTTTGGTACGCGACCGACGATTGAACGTCAGATTGCCGCTTAGGGGCGTTTGCAGCGTCGAGCCGTTACGCGGTTCGTAGAACCGCGTAACTTGCTAACTACATCAAGTTACAAACAGCTGCGGCGAAGGCTACGGGGTCCTCGGGGAGAATGCCCTCGACGAGCAGGGCTTGGTCGTAGAGCAGGCCGGAGTACTGCTTGATCTTGTCGGCGTCGCCCGCCTTCTGAGCAGCGACGAGCTTGGCGAAGACCGGGTGCTTGGCGTTGAGCTCGAGCACGCGCTGGCTCTTGGGCATACCGTCGGGCGCGCCCTCGGGACCCTTCTGAAGCACCTTCTCCATCTCGAGCGAAAGCGGGCCTTCGGTGGTGATGCAGGCGGGGGCATCGGTCAGGCGCGCGGAGACGGCAACCTTCTCGACCTTGTTGCCGAGCGCCTCCTTCATGGCGTTAAAGAGGTCCTCGTTCTCCTTGGTGGCGTCCTCGGCCTCCTTCTTCTCGTCATCGGTCGCCAAGTCAAGATCGCCGGTCGCGACGTTCTTAAGCTCCAGGTGACGATCCTCGACCTCAGGCTCGGCACCATCGGCAACTGCCTTCTCGGCAGCCTCGCGAGCAGCGTCATCCTCGTAGACCTTGGGCATATCGGCAGCCACGTACTCACGCATGGCCTGGAAGGTGAACTCATCCACGTCCTGCGTCAGCAGCAGTACATCGTAGCCGCGGTCGAGCACGCCCTTCACGACGGGCATCTTGGCCAGACGCTCGCGCGAATCGCCGGCGGCATAGTAGATTGCCTTCTGGCCCTCGGGCATGCCCTTGGCATACTCGGCAAGGGTGATCATCTTCTGCTCCTTGGCAGACCAGAACAGTAGCAGGTCGGCGAGCTCGTCGGCCTTCATGCCATAGCTCGAGTAGATGCCGTACTTAAGACCGCGACCAAAGTTCTCAAAGAACTTCTCGTAGGCCTCGCGGTCGTTGTCGCGCATGTCCTCGAGATCGGCGGTGATCTTCTTCTCCACGCGCTTGGCAATGGCCTTGAGCTGACGGTTCTGCTGCAGCGTCTCACGCGAAATATTGAGCGTCACGTCGGCAGAGTCCACGACACCGCGCACGAAGTTGTAGTAGTCGGGCAGCAGGTCGTCGCACTTCTCCATAATCAACACGTTGGAGCTGTAGAGCGCCAGACCCTTCTCGTAGTCCTTGCTGTACAGATCGA
>OLOB01002375.1_pt1 | contig 11066 bp, 6 predicted proteins | sample 1671911 | NCBI WGS metagenome assembly OLOB01 (sample SAMEA3136625, study PRJEB25190) | human gut metagenome | biome: human gut; feature: human-associated habitat; material: faeces | place: Austria | collected 2013
CCGTTAACCTCGGCATCGATGCTCGTAAATCTGACCAGAACGTACGTGGTGCAACTGTACTGCCGCACGGTACTGGCCGTTCCGTTCGCGTAGCCGTATTTGCCCAGGGCGCAAACGCTGAAGCTGCTAAAGCTGCAGGCGCTGAGCTGGTAGGTATGGAAGATCTGGCTGACCAGATCAAGAAAGGCGAAATGAACTTTGACGTTGTTATTGCTTCCCCGGATGCAATGCGCGTTGTTGGCCAGCTGGGTCAGGTTCTGGGCCCGCGTGGCCTGATGCCAAACCCGAAAGTTGGTACTGTAACCCCTAACGTTGCTGAAGCGGTTAAGAACGCTAAAGCAGGTCAGGTTCGTTACCGTAACGACAAAAACGGCATCATCCATACCACCATCGGTAAAGTGGATTTTGACGCTGACAAACTGAAAGAAAACCTGGAATCTCTGCTGGTTGCGCTGAAAAAAGCGAAACCGACTCAGGCTAAAGGCGTGTACATCAAGAAAGTTAGCATCTCCACCACCATGGGTGCTGGTGTTGCCGTTGATCAGTCCGGTCTGACTGCGACTGTGGCGAACTAATATTCGCCTTTACGTGGGCGGTGATTTTGTCTACAATCTTACCCCCACGTTTCTGTTGAAATAAACAGAACTCTATGCGAGTCATTTGAATTGTAGCAAGGCAGCAATTGAGTGAATCGCCGGGAGTGTAGTTAACTACATGACCGGTGTGAACGAGAGCAGCTAACACAGCTACGGTTCAAAGGGCGAAGTCATAGACAAGATTTGTTCGTTGGAGCCTGGCCTATCCAGGCCTCCGTCGAAGACCGCAGGTGTTTCGTAAGAAACTTAATGCCCTGCGTAGACGGTGACAGAACGCTAAGATTATTTCTGATACTCTGGCTTGTTTCTGCTCACCGTATTTAGACGCTCTCTCCGTTGGTGAGAGTGAAGTGAGTTCCGGAACATGAGTTCCGGCAAACATCCAGGAGCAAAGCTAATGGCTTTAAATCTTCAAGACAAACAAGCGATTGTTGCTGAAGTCAGCGAAGTAGCCAAAGGCGCGCTGTCTGCAGTAGTTGCGGATTCCCGTGGCGTAACTGTAGATAAAATGACTGAACTGCGTAAAGCAGGTCGTGAAGCTGGCGTATACATGCGTGTTGTTCGTAACACCCTGCTGCGCCGCGTCGTTGAAGGTACTCAGTTCGAGTGCCTGAAAGACACGTTTGTTGGTCCGACCCTGATTGCATACTCTATGGAACACCCGGGCGCTGCTGCTCGTCTGTTCAAAGAGTTCGCGAAAGCGAATGCAAAATTTGAGGTCAAAGCCGCAGCCTTTGAAGGTGAATTGATCCCGGCATCGCAAATCGATCGCCTGGCAACTCTGCCGACCTACGAAGAAGCAATTGCACGCCTGATGGCAACCATGAAAGAAGCTTCGGCTGGCAAACTGGTTCGTACTCTGGCTGCTGTACGCGATGCGAAAGAAGCTGCTTAATCGCAGTTATCTTTCTCAAGCATCTGCTTACGTATAAACTTATTCTGATTTTCAGGAACAATTTAAATGTCTATCACTAAAGATCAAATCATTGAAGCAGTATCCGCTATGTCCGTAATGGACGTTGTAGAACTGATCTCTGCAATGGAAGAAAAATTCGGTGTTTCCGCTGCTGCTGCTGTAGCTGTAGCTGCTGGCCCGGCTGAAGCTGCTGAAGAAAAAACTGAATTCGACGTAGTATTAGCAAACGCTGGTGCTTCAAAAGTTGGAGTTATAAAAGCTGTTAGAGAAGTAACAGGATTAGGATTAAAAGAAGCTAAAGAAGTAGTTGATAACGCTCCTAAGACATTAAAAGAAGGTGTTTCTAAAGAAGAAGCTGACCAAATAAAAGAAAAATTAGAAGCTGCTGGAGCTAGCGTAGAAGTTAAGTAGTTTTCTTTCAAAAAGATGTCCTTATGGACATCTTTTTTTATTTTTTATAAAATTTAAATAAAATATGCATAAAAATAGAATTTTAGATTAAAATTATGTGCATAATAAATAATGCATATTTTGTGAAAAAGTATTAATTATACGGGTTTAGGTATAAGTTACATATTGAAAAAAGTTGGTTGTTATGATAGAATTATTAGATGCGTTACAATGAACTATGGTTTTATTTTTAATTATTGAGAGGTGAAGAGTGAATGCCACATCCTGTCACGATAGGTAAAAGGACTAGAATGAGCTTTTCTAAGATAAAGGAAATAGCTGACGTGCCAAATCTTATAGAACTACAAGTAGATTCTTATAAGTGGTTTATTGAAGAGGGTCTTAAAGAAGTATTTGAGGATATTTCTCCGATAGAAGATTATACAGGTAATCTTATATTAGAATTCGTAGATTACTCTTTAGATGATAAGCCTAAATATGATATAGAAGAATGTAAAGATAGAGATGCTACATATTGTGCACCTCTAAAAGTAAAAGTAAGACTTATAAACAAGGAAACTGGTGAAATAAAAGAACAAGAAGTATTCATGGGAGATTTCCCATTAATGACTGAAAAAGGTACTTTTGTTATCAACGGTGCAGAAAGAGTCATAGTAAGTCAATTAGTTAGATCTCCTGGAGTATACTATGCTTTAGAAAGAGATAAAACAGGGAAGAAATTAATATCATCTACAGTTATACCAAACAGAGGTGCATGGTTAGAATACGAAACAGATTCAAATGATGTAATATCTGTTAGAGTTGATAGAACTAGAAAACAACCTGTTACAGTTTTATTAAGAGCTCTAGGTATAGGAACAGATGCTGAAATAATCGAACTTTTAGGTGAAGATGAAAGATTAGCTGCAACTTTAGAAAAAGACAACACTAAAACAGTTGAAGAGGGTCTAATAGAAATATACAAAAAATTAAGACCGGGTGAACCTCCAACAGTAGAAAGTGCATCTTCATTATTAAATGCATTATTCTTTGATGCAAAGAGATACGACCTAGCTAAAGTAGGTAGATATAAGTTTAATAAGAAACTTGCTCTATGCTACAGAATAATGAACAAAATATCAGCTGAAGACGTAGTAAATCCTGAAACAGGAGAAGTATTCGTTAAAGCTGGTGAAAAGATAAGCTATGAAGTTGCTAAGAATATACAAAATGCAGGTATAAATGTAGTTACTCTATTAGTAGAAGATGAAAAAGTTGTTAAAGTTATAGGAAATAACTTTGTTGATATAAAATCACATGTTGATTTTGACATAGATGAATTAGATATAAAAGAAAAAGTTCACTATCCGACTTTAAAAGAAATTTTAGAAGCTTATAGTGATGAAGAAGAAATAAAAGAAGCTATTAAGTTCAGAATGAAAGAACTTATACCAAAACATATATTATTAGATGATATAATAGCTTCTATAAATTACCAATTTAACTTATTCTATGATATTGGAAACATAGATGATATAGATCACTTAGGAAACAGAAGAATAAGATCTGTTGGTGAATTATTACAGAACCAAGTTAGAATAGGTCTTTCTAGAATGGAAAGAGTTATAAAAGAAAGAATGACTGTTCAAGATATGGAAGCTATAACGCCACAAGCGTTAGTTAACATAAGACCAGTTTCTGCTGCGATAAAAGAGTTCTTTGGTAGTTCACAGTTATCTCAGTTCATGGATCAAAACAACCCATTATCTGAGTTAACACATAAGAGAAGATTATCTGCATTAGGACCAGGAGGACTTTCAAGAGAAAGAGCTGGATTCGAAGTGCGTGACGTTCATCATTCTCACTACGGAAGAATGTGTCCGATAGAAACTCCAGAAGGACCAAACATCGGTCTTATAAACTCATTATCTACTTATGCTAAAATAAATGAATTTGGGTTTATAGAGTCTCCTTATAGAAAAGTAGATAAGGAAACTGGAAAAGTTACAAATGAAATACATTACTTAACTGCTGATGAAGAAGATTTATTCATAAGAGCCCAAGCAAATGAACCATTAGAAGAAGATGGTACTTTCGTAAATAAGAGAGTAGTATGTAGAACTAAAAATGGTGCTGTTGAGCTAGTTCCAACTCATAGAGTTGACTACATGGATATATCTCCAAAGCAAGTTGTTTCTATAGCTACTGCTATGATACCTTTCTTAGAAAATGACGACGCCAACCGTGCCCTAATGGGAGCGAACATGCAACGTCAAGCAGTGCCTCTAGTTAGAAGAGAAGCACCAGTTATAGGTACAGGAGTTGAATATAGAGCAGCTAAAGACTCAGGTGCAGTTGTTGTTGCTAAGAACTCTGGTATAGCAGAGAGAGTAACAGCTGATGAAATAATAATAAAAAGAGAAGACGGAGTAAAAGATAGATACAAATTACTTAAGTTTAAACGTTCAAATGCAGGTACTTGTATAAATCAAGCTCCTATAATAAATAAAGGTGACCAAATAGAAAAGGGTGACGTTATAGCAGATGGACCAGCTACTGACCTTGGGGAAATAGCATTAGGTAGAAATATGTTCGTAGCGTTCATGACTTGGGAAGGTTACAACTACGAGGATGCTATCTTAATAAACGAAAAATTAGTTAAAGAAGATAGATTATCTACAATTCATATAGAAGAATATGAATGTGAAGCAAGAGATACTAAGCTTGGACCAGAGGAAATAACTAGAGATATACCTAATGTTGGAGAAAGTGCTATAAAGAACTTAGATGACAGAGGTATAATAAGAATAGGTGCTGAAGTAGATTCAGGAGATATATTAGTTGGTAAGGTAACTCCTAAAGGAGAAACTGAACTTACTGCTGAAGAAAGATTACTTCGTGCGATATTCGGAGAAAAAGCTAGAGAAGTTAGAGATACTTCACTTAAAGTTCCTCATGGTGAAGGTGGTATAATAGTAGACGTAAAAGTGTTTACTAGAGAAAATGGAGATGATTTATCTCCAGGAGTTAATGAACTTGTTAGATGTTATATAGCTCAAAAGAGAAAGATAAAAGTTGGAGATAAGATGGCCGGACGTCACGGTAATAAAGGGGTTATCTCAAGAATATTACCACAAGAAGACATGCCATTTACAGAAGATGGAACTCCACTTGATATAGTTCTTAACCCACAAGGTATACCATCTCGTATGAACATCGGTCAGGTACTAGAAGTTCACTTAGGACTTGCTGCTAAAGCTTTAGGATGGTATGTAGCTACATCTGTATTTGATGGTGCTAAAGAATCAGACATAAGAAAAGCATTAGTACAAGCTGGATATCCAGAAGATGGTAAGTTAACTTTATATGATGGTAGAACAGGTGAAACTTTCGACAATAGAATAACAGTTGGATACATGTACATGTTAAAACTACATCACCTAGTTGATGATAAGTTACATGCAAGAAGTACAGGACCATACTCTTTAGTTACTCAACAACCATTAGGTGGTAAAGCACAATTTGGTGGACAAAGATTCGGAGAGATGGAGGTTTGGGCTCTAGAAGCATACGGAGCTGCTCACATACTTCAAGAAATACTTACTGTTAAGTCAGATGATGTTGTAGGACGTGTTAGAGCGTACGAAGCTATAGTTAAAGGTGAAAATATACCTGAACCAGGAATACCAGAATCATTTAAGGTTCTTATAAAAGAACTTCAAAGTTTATGCTTAGATGTAAAAGTATTAACTGAAGAAGATCAAGAAATAGAAGTAAGAGAATCTTTAGATGCTGATGATACAGCTGGAGAGTTCGAATTAGATGTTATAGATAACATGGATGAAGTAGAACAAAATCATATAATAGAAGAAATAGATGATGAATTCATTGAAAATGACGATGAAGATATAGATAGTTTAGATTTTGAAGATGATGCAGACTTCGAAGAATTAAACTATGAAGATGAAGACTTTGATGTATAAATTTAATTAACGCAAATATCAAATAGAAGGGAGAGAACTCCTTGTTTGAATTAAACAATTTTGAGTCGATAAAAATAGCACTAGCTTCTCCAGAGAAAATAAGACAATGGTCTAGAGGAGAAGTAAAAAAACCTGAAACAATAAACTACCGTACATTAAAACCAGAAAAAGATGGTCTATTCTGTGAAAGAATATTTGGACCTCAAAAAGACTGGGAATGTCACTGTGGTAAATACAGAAGAGTAAGATATAAAGGTGTAGTTTGTGATAGATGTGGAGTAGAAGTTACAAAAGCTAAAGTAAGAAGAGAAAGAATGGGACATATAGAGCTAGCAGCTCCTATGTCTCATATCTGGTACTTCAAAGGTATACCAAGTAGAATGGGTCTTTTACTTGATATGTCTCCAAGATCTTTAGAAAAAGTATTATACTTTGCTTCATATGTTGTAGTTGATCCAGGAGAAACTGGATTAAATGAAAAACAACTTTTAACAGAAAAAGAATACAGAACTGCAGTAGATAAGTATGGATACAATTCTTTCACTGTAGGAATGGGTGCTGAAGCTGTTAAGCAATTACTACAAAATATAGACCTAGAAAAAGAAAGTAAAGAATTAAGAGCTGACTTAAAAGATAGTACAGGTCAAAAGAGAGTTAGAACAATAAGAAGATTAGAAGTGGTAGAAGCATTCAAAAAGTCTGGAAATAAACCAGAGTGGATGATATTAGATGCTATACCAGTAATACCTCCAGATTTAAGACCTATGGTTCAACTTGATGGAGGAAGATTCGCAACTTCTGACTTAAATGATTTATATAGAAGAGTTATAAATAGAAATAACAGATTAAAGAGATTACTAGAACTTGGAGCTCCTGATATCATAGTAAGAAATGAAAAGAGAATGCTTCAAGAAGCAGTAGATGCTTTAATAGACAATGGTAGAAGAGGTAGACCTGTAACAGGACCTGGTAATAGACCACTTAAGTCTTTATCAGATATGCTAAAAGGTAAGCAAGGTCGTTTCCGTCAAAACTTACTTGGTAAGCGTGTTGACTACTCGGGACGTTCAGTTATAGTTGTTGGACCAGAACTTAAATTCTATCAATGTGGTCTTCCTAAGAAAATGGCTCTTGAATTATTCAAGCCATTTGTTATGGATAAATTAGTTAAAGAAGGTTTTGCACACAATATAAAGAGTGCTAAATCTATAGTAGAAAAAGTAAAACCAGAAGTATGGGATGTTTTAGAAGATGTTATAAAGAGTCATCCAGTTCTTCTTAACCGTGCCCCTACTCTTCATAGATTAGGTATACAAGCATTTGAACCAGTTTTAGTTGAAGGTAAAGCTATAAAGCTACACCCACTTGTATGTACAGCATACAATGCCGACTTCGATGGTGACCAAATGGCGGTACACGTACCTTTATCAGTAGAAGCACAAGCAGAAGCAAGATTCTTAATGTTATCTGTAAACAACATACTTGCACCTAAAGATGGTACTCCAATAACTACTCCTTCTCAGGATATGGTTTTAGGATGTTACTACTTAACTATAGAAGCTCAAGGTGGAGAAAAAGGAACAGGAACAGTATTCAAAGACTTTAATGAAATGTTACTTGCTTATCAAAACCAAACTGTTCAATTACACTCTTTAGTAAAAATGAGAGTAGTACTTGAAGATGGAAGAAGCTCTATAGTTGAAAGTACAGTAGGTAGATTCATATTCAATGAAAATATACCTCAAGACTTAGGGTTTGTAGACAGAAGTGTAGATCCATTTGGATTAGAAATAGACTTCTTAGTTGACAAAAAAGCTTTAGGTAAAATAATAGATAAGTGCTTTAGAAAGCATGGAAATACAGAAACTGCTGTATTACTTGACCATATAAAATCTCTAGGATTTAAATACTCAACTAGAGGTGGTATAACAGTTGCAGTTGCTGATATGAAAATACCAGAAGCTAAAAAAGGTTATATAACAGCAGCAGAAGAAAAAGTTGATAAATATGAAAAAGCATACAGAAGAGGTCTAATATCTGACGAAGAAAGATATGAAAGAGTTATAGAAACTTGGACAGAAACAACTGAAAAAGTTACAGATGCTCTGATGGCAGGATTAGACAGACTTAATAATATATATATAATGGCACACTCAGGAGCCAGAGGTTCTAAGAACCAGATAAGACAGTTAGCTGGTATGCGTGGTCTGATGGCCAATGCATCTGGTAAAACAGTTGAAATCCCAGTTAAATCTAACTTCCGTGAAGGGTTATCAGTAATGGAATACTTCACATCTTCACACGGGGCTAGAAAAGGTCTTGCCGATACAGCGCTTCGTACAGCTGACTCAGGATACTTAACAAGAAGACTTGTTGATGTCAGCCAAGATGTTATAGTAAGAGAAGTTGACTGTGGTACAACAGAAACTACAGAAACATTTGCTATAAAAGATGGAAATGAAGTAATAGAAGTATTATATGATAGAATAGTGGGAAGATATACTATAGACCCTATAGTAAATCCAACTACAGGAGAAGTTATAGTAGAAGCTGATTCTATGATAAAAGAAGATGAAGCTGAAAAAATAATAGCTGCAGGAATAGAAACTGTACAAATAAGAACAGTTCTTAACTGTAAGACAAACCATGGGGTTTGTTCTAAGTGTTATGGTAGAAACCTTGCTACAGGTAAAGAAGTTAATATAGGGGAAGCTGTTGGTATAATAGCTGCTCAATCAATCGGTGAACCAGGTACTCAGCTTACAATGCGTACATTCCATACAGGTGGGGTTGCCGGAGGAGATATAACTCAAGGTCTTCCAAGGGTTGAAGAATTATTTGAAGCAAGAAAACCTAAAGGTTTAGCTGTCATAACAGAAATAACTGGTAGAGTTGAAATAGACGAAACTGGTAAGAGAAAAGAAATAAGTATAGTTCCTGAAAATGGTGAAACAGAAGTTTATGCTATACCTTATGGATCAAGAATAAGAGTTAAGCATGGACAAATGGTTGAAGCTGGGGACCCATTAACTCAAGGTTCTATAAACCCACATGACATAGTAAGAGTTAAAGGTATAGGTGGAGTTCAAGACTATATCGTTAAAGAAGTTCAAAGAGTTTATAGAATGCAAGGGGTTGACGTTAACGATAAGCATATAGAAGTTATAGTAAGACAAATGCTTTCGAAAGTTAAAGTTGAGGATCCAGGTGATACAGAATTAATCCCAGGTGGATATGAAGATGTATTAACATTTGATAAGTGTAATGAAGAAGCTATAGCTCAGGGATTAAAACCTGCTGTTGCTAAGAGAGTTTTACTTGGTATAACTAAGGCATCTCTTGCTACAGAATCATTCTTATCAGCTGCTTCATTCCAAGAAACAACTAGAGTATTAACAGAAGCTGCTATAAAAGGAAAAGAAGATCACTTAATAGGACTTAAAGAAAATGTTATAATAGGTAAGTTAATACCAGCAGGAACAGGTATGAAGAGATATAAAAACATAGCTGTTGAAAAAATCCAAGACTAATATAATAAGAGATAAAGAAATCTTGACATTATCTATGTTTGGGTGATAAAATGTAAAAGTGTGTAATCGAAGGTCTTCTAAAACTTATATAAGTTATTAGAGATCTTTGATTAGACTTTTAATAAATGAACTAGCAGCACCAAACTGCAAAGAGCTAAAACCACATATAATGTGTGTAATAGACATTTAATTGTAAAAGTAACGTTTTGTTACAATCATATCAGTACATGTACTGATGTAGTTGGCGGTCATTTAAAGATCGAAAATTTTGGAAGGAGGTGCAGATGATGCCAACAATTAACCAATTAGTTCGTAAAAACAGACAAGCAATAGAAAAGAAATCTACTGCTCCAGCATTACAAAAGGGATTCAACTCTTTACACAAGAAAGCTACTGATGCAAGTGCTCCACAAAAAAGAGGAGTTTGTACTTCAGTAAAAACAGTTACTCCTAAGAAGCCTAACTCAGCTTTAAGAAAAGTTGCCAGAGTTAGATTAACAAACGGGATAGAAGTTTCTGCTTATATACCAGGAGAAGGACACAACTTACAAGAGCATAGTGTTGTTCTTATAAGAGGAGGAAGAGTTAAAGACCTTCCAGGGGTTAGATACCACATATTAAGAGGTACTTTAGATACTGCAGGTGTTGATAAGAGAATGCAAGCTAGATCTAAGTACGGTGCTAAGAGACCTAAAGCTGCAAAGAAATAATAAAAACTAACAATTAATTATATGTGCGGTGCTTTAAATATATATATGTATTTATGGCATCACGGCATTATTTATGTCGAGTACCTATGATTTAAGATTAAATAATTAAGGAGGGAAGCAAAATGCCAAGAAAAGGTAATGTTCCAAAGAGAGAAGTATTAGCTGATCCAATATATGGAAGTAAAGTTGTTACTAAATTAATAAACAATTTAATGATAGACGGTAAAAAAGGGAAAGCTCAAACTATAGTTTATGATGCTTTCGCTATGGTAGCTGAAAAAACAGGAGAAGATGCTTTAGAAGTATTCAACAAAGCAATGGATAACATAATGCCTGTTTTAGAAGTTAAAGCAAGAAGAGTTGGTGGAGCTAACTACCAAGTACCAGTTGAAGTTAGACCTGAAAGAAGACAAACTTTAGGTTTAAGATGGTTAGTAAACTACACTAGAGCTCGTGGAGAAAAAGGAATGGTTGAAAAGTTAGCGAAAGAAATAATGGACGCTGCTAACAACACAGGAGCTTCAGTTAAGAAGAAAGAAGATACTCATAAGATGGCAGAAGCTAATAAAGCATTTGCTCACTACAGATTCTAATAAAATAGGATATAATTGATACCTTTAAGGGATATCGCAAGGAGGAGAACCATGGCTAGAAAGTTTCCTTTAGAAAGAACTAGAAATATAGGAATCATGGCTCATATAGATGCAGGAAAAACTACTACTACAGAAAGAATCCTTTTCTATACAGGGCAAACACATAAGATAGGAGAAACTCACGAAGGAGCTTCTCAAATGGACTGGATGGAGCAAGAGAAGGAAAGAGGTATAACAATAACTTCTGCCGCTACTACTGCTGCATGGAAAGACCATAGAATAAACATAATAGATACACCAGGACACGTCGACTTCACAGTTGAGGTTGAAAGATCTCTAAGAGTTCTT
>OLOB01002376.1_pt1 | contig 11054 bp, 4 predicted proteins | sample 1671911 | NCBI WGS metagenome assembly OLOB01 (sample SAMEA3136625, study PRJEB25190) | human gut metagenome | biome: human gut; feature: human-associated habitat; material: faeces | place: Austria | collected 2013
ATATTGATTATTTAACAAAGCATGGACATATTGTAGATGTGTTCATACCAGAAACAGCTAATGAGGAATATTTACCATTAGAACCAATAGCTAATAATGTAATTAAATACGATGTAAAACCTAGTTTTTTCAGAGAGAAAATTTATTCAATATTCAGTTATGTACCAGCTATTATTAAGAAAGTATCTCTAAACAACGTTTTCAATACTGAAAAAAAAATAGCTGTAGATTTAAATTCATCAGATTATGATATAATCTACTGTGAACAGGATCAATTTACAATGACTCCCATAATCTTTAAATATTTAACAAAACCTAATCTATACTACTGTCAACAGCCAATTAGAACTGATAAAATACTAAAAATAGTAAATAATCAAAAGAAAAAGTCAAGCATATTTAATAATAGATTAATTAAGCCATTTGCACAATATTTTGTTAATTATGTTGAAACAAGGGATTATGAAAGGGATCTTGAATTTGCACAGTACTCAACAAATCTTCTTGCAAACTCATATTTTAGTCATGAAAATATTCTAAGACAATATGGTAAAAATGCATATGTGTCATATATTGGTGTGGATACTAGTATGTTTAAACCATATAATCTTGAAAGAGAAAACTTCGTACTATCTGTTGGTACATGTATACCACCAAAGGGTTATGATTTTCTAATTAAAGCAATAGCACATATACCAGAAAATCAAAGACCTAAACTAGTTCTAGTAGGTAACAGTAGTGATGAAGGATGGGTAAACTATCTTAAAACATTAGCCAATAGGAAGAATGTAAAACTAGATATTCATTCAATGATTTCAGATGTTGAATTAATTAAGCTATATAATACAGCTAAATTAGTTGTATATGCACCATACTTAGAACCTTTTGGATATGTTCCATTAGAAGCAATGGCTTGTGGAACACCTGTTGTTGGAGTTAAAGAGGGAGGAGTTAAAGAAACAGTACAACATAATAAAACAGGACTTTTAACTCAAAGAGATGAAAAATCATTTGCAAAGGCAATAATTACCCTATCAAATAACAAGGAACTATGGAATAAATTTTCATACAATGGAATTAAAACCATACAATCCTATTGGACATTAGAACATGCAGGTAACAGATTATTAAATCATATATATAGAATTTTGGATAATCAAGATGATTAAAATGACAAAACCATTAGTATCAATAATATTATTAAATTGGAATGGGTATGATGATACATTAGAAGCATTAGAATCATTATATCAAATAAACTATCCTAACTATAATGTGATTGTTGTTGATAATCATTCAACAAATGAATCTATAGAAAAAATAACTGAATATGCAAAGGGAAATATTAGAATTGAAACTGAATTTACAAAATATCAAAATAATAAACCCATTCAATTAACACATATAATGGAAGATAATTTGAATAAACAAGTAGATAACACTTCAACAATAGAAAAAAAGAAATTATTACTTATAGAAAATTATGAAAATTATGGTTTTGCAAGGGGAAACAACATAGCCATTGATTATACCTTAAAACATGATAATCCAGAGTATGTATTATTATTAAATAATGATACTATTGTAGATGCTAACTTTTTAGATAATATGGTTGATGTAGCATTAAATGATGATAAAATAGGTATTATAGGTCCAAAATTTTATTATTATGATTATGAAGGAGTGCATGATAAAATATGGTGTATTGGAAGTGTTGTGGATTTAGATGAATATCCTGGACATCATAGTATAATGGATGAGGAAAACTATGATATTTCAGGTAATGTTGTTGAATGTGACTGGGTTTCAGGTGCAGGATTACTTATTAAAAGTTCGTTAATTCCAGAGAATTATCTTGATACTAGCTTCTTTTTTGGTTGTGAAGATGTTGATTTAGCAGTCACTGTTAAAAATAAGGGTTATAAGGTAGTGACTGTAATGAATTCTATCGTATGGCATAAGGTTGGAATGTCAAGACATAAGCATTCTACTTTTCATACAGAATATAATCATATTAAAACAAATTTGCAGTTTATTAAAAAGCATAAAAAACATTATTATCTTCATTTGCCAATCTATGGTTATCACATCTTTAAATTGTATGTGAAAGCTATTGTTAATAGATTTTCTTAATTTAAATTCCTAATTTAAAAGAGAATAATTATTACTTTTTCATATTTTTTTATTAAAAAAGCTATAGTTTTAAATAATAACACCAAGTAATATAACATAAACCTACTTTTAATAAGTAAGGTTTTTAGAAGAATTAATTTATTATAATAGAATTTTATTAAATAATTTAATTAGGGGTTGTTAAGATTAAAAAACTATTTATCATAGTCTTAATGTCTATGATATTATTAGGTATATCAGCAGTATCTGCAGAAAATACTACACACAGTATAACTGATACTCCAACAGTATCAACCAGTACTGCAGATATGTCTAAAACAGTTTCCACTAAAACTGTAGCAGAAAATACAGAAGTTAGTGAAAATACATATATAAATCATGCAAAAACAAATGAAGTTACACACTCAACCACACAAAAAGAGGTCACACAAAAATCCATAAAAACAGCACAAGACTTATCAAGTACAAATAAATCATTAAAAGGTACTATACCAACAAGAATGTCAGTAACTAATAAAATAACAACATATAATACAAAAGTACAATTAACAGCAACAGTAGTTAACAATAAAACAAATGAATATGTAACAGAAGGTAATGTAACCTTTAAAATCAATAATTCACCAATTGCAACATCAAAAATAACTAATGGAAAAGCACATTGTACATATAATCCAATTAATTTAACACCAAAAAAATACACAATTACAGCAATATATTCTGGAAACCATGTATTTAAAAATTCATCAGCAACAGGAACATTAACAGTAACTAAGAAAAACAGTAACATGGTATTATCTGACAAAGTAATATTATATGGAAATAAAGTTCAGCTAGTAGCTACAATCACTGATAAAAATACTAAATCCTATGTTTCTAATGGTAAGGTTGCTTTCAAAGTTAATGGAAAAACTATTGGTTATGGTAGTGTTTCTAGTGGTAAAGCATACTATACATATAATACCGCGGAATTAGATACAGGAAAATATAAGTTAACAGCAACATATGGTGGAAATAACATATATTCATCATCAACAGCTACAACAAAAACATTAACAGTACTTAAAAATACTTTCACATACACTCAAATAAGAAATGCAGCAATATCTGTGAGAAATCAATTTGAATCTAATAAAATAGTAAGTACAGTAACAGTAGGATCAACAACAATGGGTCTACAAGATTTCTTACCTTTAATGATACATATGGCTAAAAATGTATATCAGGGAAAATCATCAACACCTGTTGAATACAAACATTATGCACCAATATCTAAACAAACAGATTCAATGAAATCAGTAGTATTATCAGACTCTCAGGTATTAAATATTGGAAATCAAGTACTAAACTACTATCAAAGTAATTCAAAAGCACCAGAATATATAACAACATCATGGGGAAAATTTGGTTACTATAACATAGTATATACATATACTAAGATGATTGATGTATCAACTTCAAAATATCTTCCATCATCATGTAAAATATATAATTGGAATAGAATACATCCAACAAATGTTAAATCAAGATTAGTAGTAATATCAACAGATAACATATTTACCACATCAAAAGATAAGGCATTTGTAAATAGTATTAAAAAAATTCTTGAAAGTAAAGGATTTACAGTAAAACTATTAGGAGTAGGACCAAATACACATAATGCAGCAATATGGGAAAAATCATTACCAGACAATGCAATACAATTATCAGTATTTGGTGGAGCAGATGCTGGAGTAATATATGATGTATGTACAAGAAGTTTCATGCGAGCAAAAGCAAATAGATTAGTATTCTTTGCATATCATTCAGCTACAGCTAAAGATATAACAGGACTTGACTGGTTAGAACGTGCACATGATGATAACTACAGTCCAAGTAGCTTTAAAGGAATAGCTCATCCTGATACATATCTTAAATCACATGGTTATGATTATGTATATACAAGTAATGTAAATACAATAGTAGATGCATTATTAAAATATGTAAGTGGTTAAATAATCCACTTATAATTTCCTTTTTTTAAAATCAGTATTAAGTCATAATATCTATTTTTAATATATTATTTTCTAAAAAAAAAGTATGGGATGATCATGATAACCATCCACCATCAGCTTTAATTACATCTCCATTAACAAATGATGAATCATCAGATGCTAAAAATAATGCAATTTGAGCAATTTCTTTTGATTGACCTAACTTTGGAGATAATTTTACAAATGGATCTATGGTTTCATATGTTTCCATATCCATTCGTCCAGGATTTATTGTTGTTGCTATTTCTGTATTAACAGTTCCTGGTGCTATTACATTAGAACGTATATTATGTTTTCCATATACCCATGCTGTATGTTTAGCAAGTCCTATAACTCCATGTTTTGAAGCAGTGTGCTGCTCCACTAATTTTTCCTATTAATCCACCAACTGATGATATTGTAATTATATTGCCTCCATTATTCTTAATCATTTCAGGGATAACTGCTCTTATTAATCGCATTGGGCCAGTTAAATTTACATCAATTGTTTTATCCCATAGATCATCATCTATATGTTTTACAGATACAAAATCATCCATTATTCCAGCATTGTTAACTATTATATCTATTTTACCATATTTGTCTAATGCGAGTTTTACAACGTTGTCTATATCTTCTTGTTTTGTTACATCTCCAATACATGCTGAAGCATCACCGCCATTGGAATTTATTTCGTTTGTAATTTGTTCTAATCTTTCTTTACGTCTTGCAATGAGTATGGTGGAAGCTCCTTCTTCTGCAAATAAATATGCTATTGATTTACCTATTCCTGCTGTTGCTCCAGTTATTATTGCTACTTTTCCTTTAAGCTTCATTTTTAACACCTAAAAAATAGTATTTTCGTTTATATTAATCTTTAATATTTAAATTGTAACTAAACAAATTTTAGTTATGTTTATATTCATGTTTCATATTATTTAAATGTATATTAAAAATCATTATAAATTATGATAATTAGTTATGAATTTTTTCTTGAAAAATATCCTTTTATAAAAATCAAGATTATGTATATTGATTTATTTAAGAAATAGAATGTATTTTTTTTTATTTTATTTTGAATATAGTGTGTATACTCAATTAAAAGGGGGTTAAGAAGTAAAATCTCTTCAAATCTTTGTTTTTGGTATAGATTCTACTTTTAATGGTACTTGTATTGTTGATTCTTTGTATTTGTTGTTTTCTCCTGCTATTACTGTTAGTGTGTATGTTGCTTTTTTTGTTGGTATGGTTATGTTTATGTTTACTTGTCCATCTTTTGCTACTGTGTTGTTTAGGGTTTTTCCATTGAGTTTTACTACTACTTTTGTATTTCCTGTTACTAATTGGTTTTTATCATCATATATTTGCACTGCTACTGTTGCTGTTTTATTTGTTATTTGTGTAGCTGTTGATTGTATGTGTGTTGTTATTTTTGATGCTTTTGGTATTGTGTATGTTATTGTTTGTGTTGATGATTCATATCCATTGTTTTCTCCTGCTATTATTTCTATTGAGTAAGTCTCATCTTTTGTTTGGGGTAGTGTTAAATTGATGTTTCCTGTTCCTGTTATATTTAATTGGTTTATAACTGTTTTTCCATTTATTTTCACTGTTACTTTTGTATTACGGTTTACTAGGTTGTTTGTTTCATCATAAATATTTAATTTAACATTTGCTATATTTCCTATAACATCTGTTATTTTAGCATCTATATGTGTGTTTGTTTTTAATACTTCTAGTGAAGTATTTGCATATGTTTTTACATAGTCACGTCCAACAAATAATGTTGTTGCTGTGTAGTTTTTAGCACTGAATCCTTGTGGTATTTCATAATCAAGATATGCAATTCCATTTGTTATATCTAACAGGAGGATATTTCCATTAGTATCTTTTAGGGTTTTACCATTGAGTTTTAGTATTACATGTCCATCAGTTACTAGTTTATTACCATCTCTTACTTGAACTATGAATCTAACAACATCTTTAGATTTTACTGTTGTTTTATCTGTCATTATTGTTACTGTTGGTGTTCTTTGCGTGATTGTAACTGTTTCATTACTACTTTCACCACTTGCATATACATCATTTTCAAGGTATAATGCATTTATTGTTGAATTATTTTTCATCCAACTTCTAGGAGCAACAGTGTCAAGTATGGCTGTTCCATTTACAACAGGAACTTCTATTGGATTTCCATCAGTATCACAAATAGTCACTCCATTAATATTGAATATAACTTTTCCAGTGTTTATGTTATTTCCATTTACATCTTTAACATGTGCTGTTAAATTTATTGAATCATTATAAACTCCATTTACTGGATCTACTGTTATATTCACGGAATTTTTAACTATATTTATGTTTTTAGTAGTGGAACTTTCCATATATTTTTCATTTCCAGAATATGTTATTGATATTTTAAATTTCTCTACAGTTGGGTTGATTGTAATTACCACAGGATTTTTTGTTAGATTGTATTGTGTTATGTTATTATCTATTGTTACTGTTATAATTCCACTTGTTATAATGTTGTTAAAACTATCTACAACATTAATTGTTATGTTATCTGTTTTGTTAGCATTTACTGAATCTTTATCTAAATTAACATATGATTTATAGTTATCTGTTGTTGGAGTGTTATTTTCAATTAATCCAGTGATATTTATTGCTAAAATAGCTTCATTTCCACTTAAATTAAATGATTCTAAATAATTTCCAGTTATATTAACATCAGAATTTTGAACTGATATTATAGGAATATTTCTTGTATTTACTACTATGTTATTATTTTTTAAATTCATTTGACTATTTTTTAGTTGTATGAGGGGGGTGGTAGTGTTTGTTGTAATATTATATGAGAGCCTACTAAATTCTCCAACAGTATTTTCAGCATCAAGTAATATAATATTTTCTCCAGTGATATTTCCAGTTTTATGTGAAAAACTAATCTCTGAGTTATTAGATTTTATAATAGTTGTATTTTTACTATCCAGATTTAATTTATTCCACTTTAAATTTCCAAGACCTTTCATAAATGCATCTGGATTGTTAGCATTGTTTATATCTACAATAATTACTGTAGGTGCTTTTACTGTTAAGTCTATTGAAGAAAATTGAACATAACTTGTAATATTGTTTATGTAGAATATTTTTGAAGTGTTATTGGAAATTACATTAAATGTATCTCTATCCATACTTAAACGGTCAGAATTTTCCATTTTTATACCATAAGCAGTTTTATTAGCATAAACTTCTATATTATTGTTATAACTTGATTTATACATTCCTTCTAATCCTGTAACATCATTATATCCTTTTACTACTACATTATTAGATCCAATTTTTATATCAAAGGAATTTATAGTTAATTTATTATACATTCCACTTATTTTTCCATTGTTATCATATTTAGTTGTAATTGTTGTTATGTTGTTAGTATTAAAATCATAATTTAGTCCATTAGATGAAATAACTTTAATTGAAGTGGTACTTGGACTGTTATCTTTTGTTTTTATTTCAGGACCTAATGTTGTTATGTTGTTTTTACTAAGAGTTTGTGAAACACGGCCAGTGTTATTTATTACAATACTATGAGCTTCTTTTTCATGATTTTCATGATAGATTATTCCATTTTGTAGGGTAGTTTTATTTCCTTTAATATTTACTAAAGTTTCCCTTTCATCAGTACTGTTTAATATTATACCATCAATCACAGTTTGTGTTGAATTTTCACCTATTGTTATTGTTCCATTGTATATTGTGTATTTATTTGGATTTACAAATTGTACTGGTATGTTGAATACTAAATCTTTATTATAAAGATTTGATGCTAAGTTTATAATTGTAGTTTCATTAGAAGTAAGTACTGAGTTTTTAAAGTACTGATTGTAATTATCGTTTGTAAGTAATATTATAAGGGGAGTATTATCTTTAATTATATTGTTGGAACTATCTATTAATCTTACACTACTGTCTCCACCATATGTATTATTATAGTTAAGATAATTTTTAGTTACGTTAGTGTTGTTGGAATTAATAATTGTTACAGTGTTAGTTTCGGTTGTATTAATATTAGAATTAATAACAGTATTATTACTTGAATTTTCAAAGATTATTCCATAATTTGCAGATATTGCAGTGTTATTAATTGTATTGTTTGTAGAATTAATAAATACAATTGTGTTATTGTTGTTTTTTAAAGTACTACTGAATATTATAGTGTTATTTGCATTTACTATTTTTATTCCATTAGAACTTAAAGTTGTTTTGTTTATAAAAGTATTATTGGTATTAATTAATAATATGTCTTCTCCTTGGGTAAATGTACCAAGTTTATTCATGGATTGACCTGATATGGTGTTATTATTTCCATTTGTTGCATTGATAATGAATAAATAACCCTTATTTGTAGCTTTTATATAATTATAGGAACTACTTGCAATAAATTGATTATTATTAACATTGCCAGTAAGATATGTTCCTATTGCATTTGTTGCTGTTGGACGTAATCCATTGAAGTTTGAAGTATAATGATTGTTACTGGAATTAATCATGTAAATTCCAATTGCATATTCATCTCCAGAGATAGATGCTTGATTAAAGTTTAATACATTATTATCAGCATTTAATAATACAATTCCTGCAACTACTCCTTTTTGTTGACCATTTGTTGTATTGTATACATTTATTCTATTACTGTCTAATTTATTTCCATATGAATTAATGAAAATACCCATAGTATCTGGAATATTATTTTTCATATTATTAGATGGACCTTCTATTGTAATAGTGTTACTTTTTAAAGTATTGTATTTGTTATTTATAATAACTCCAGTTAGTGCTTTTGTACTAGTTGAGGATATTTTAAGTTTTGTTAATGAATTTTTTAATGTTCCAATATAGATTACATATCCATTAGGATTATAGTCTTCATTGTTTATTAAAAGTTTTTCTGCATGAATTCTTCCATCATCTTTTACAGTTATTGTGGTGTTGTATAGGTATTTTCTATCATTTTTCTTTAATACTATGTGTATTGAATCTATTACAAATTGTCTATTATAAAAGTCACCTACAAGGTTAATTGTACTTCCACTTTCGATTGCACCCGGTATTACAGATCCATTCTTATAGAAGTAATTTTCATATGTTTCATCTGTTATAGTTATTGTTTTACCAAGAGTTGGTGTGTTATTTTCTATAACATTACCTGTAATATTTTCTACTGCTTTATCTCCATATAATATGTTACTTTCTAGTGTGTTTAGTGTTATTATATTGTTTTTAGCCGTACTTTTAACATATATTGCATAATCTTCAATTGTTTTTATGTTGTTGTTTGTTATGTTGTTGTTATTTCCATTTACTTGTATTATGTTTCTTATGGAGTTATTTGTTATGGTTGTATTTCCAGTTACATATAATCCATATCCATTATTTTCAAAGTCAATTATGTTATTTCTAATTGTTAAGTTTCCATTTCCAAGAGCATATATTCCAAAGGAGGTACCATCATCTACTGAAAGACTTTTAAATAATTGTGATGGTTGACTATCTTTTATTGTGGAGTTTTCAATAATAGCTTTCATGGTATTATTATTTACTGAATCTATATAGATTCCAGTACTATTATTAAATTTACATTCTGATACAAGTAAATCTCCTTCACCAGCATATATATCTGTTTGTCCATTATTTGTAAAGTTACAATTTAATATTTTTGTATCTATACCATCATTTCTGTATGGATTGAAATAATCGGCTTCTCCAGTATTTATTGCAATACCCGCACCAAATTTATATGTACTTGTTCCATCGTATGCAATGTTGTTTTTAATTGTACTGTTTATGATTGTTAACTTATAATCACTTAATATTGTTCCCCAACGAGCATAGTTGTTTTGGAAGGTACTGTTTATTATTGTTGCAGTTCCATTGTTGTAGATACCTGCTCCTTCATTTCCAGTACTACTTGATTTTCTATTACCTTCAAATAAACTGTTATTTACATATAATGTAGCTTCATGATTATTTCTGATACCTGCACCAACTCCAGCACAATTGTTAATAAATTTAACATTATTTACTGTTAAATTTCCATAGTTATCAATTGTTGCTGTTTTGTATGAAGAAATATTGTTTCCACCAGCACTCCAACAGTTCTGTATTGTTATGTTGATAAGTGTTATAAGTCCACTTCCTTTTGTAATGTTTATAGCCCAGTTACCAGTACCATTTTCATATGGATACCATTCTGGAGAAGATTCCCAGTAATATTCATCAGGATTAAGACTTTTTTTCATATCATATCTTGCTTCACCATCAATAATGGTGTTTTGACCTATGAAATTTATTTTATAGTCACCATTTACTGTGAGATTTGTGTTACCAGTACCAGTATATTTACCACTTGATATGTGTATATTGTAGATATTATCTTTTGTTGTTTGTTTTAGAGCCTGATTTATTGTTTTGTATGGTTTATCAATTGTTCCATCATTTGTATCTAATCCTTTATCACCAGATACATAGTAGTCTATTTGACTATCTTTTTTCAGTGTTTTTCTAGTTGTTACATCTTTAGTAGTTTTTGTTATATTATTATCTTTTTTTAGGTTGTTGTACTTGTTTTTGTTATAGGTTTTTCTTGTGTTTTTGTAACAGTATCCTTAACTTCTTTATTATTATCACTAACTTCTACTTTTTCTGTAGTACAAGATGTACTTGTAATTACATGAGTTGAACTTGTATCTTTAATTGTTGTATTTTCTATATCTGTTGCAGAAATAGCTGATATACTCACAAGTAAAAATACTAATGTTGAAATTAAGAATAATGTCTTAATATTATTATTCAAGAAGTTAACCTCCTTTTTTATTATTAAAATAAATTTTATTAACTTAAAAAAAT
>OLOB01002378.1_pt1 | contig 11049 bp, 10 predicted proteins | sample 1671911 | NCBI WGS metagenome assembly OLOB01 (sample SAMEA3136625, study PRJEB25190) | human gut metagenome | biome: human gut; feature: human-associated habitat; material: faeces | place: Austria | collected 2013
GCACCTCGCTCGCCGTATCGGCACTTAGAATTATGCGGTATTGCCTTTATTATAAAGCATCCAACCGCCCCTGTAAACAAAAAACAGGCACAGCCCATTGGCCATGCCCGGTATGTGATAGAACTTATTCTTTGTCCTTCAACTCACCCCGGCAGCGGTACAGCGCGCCCAGGATGAACACGAAGCAGATCACCCAGGTGACCGGCTCACAGAAGCAGACCGCCGTGTAGCCCACCGCGGGCACGATCCACACGCCGAAGATGACCTTGCCGATGAGTTCCAGTCCGCTGGCCAGCAGCGGCTCGATGGTGTGCTGGATGCCCTGCAGCATGTTCCGCACGATGACCAGCACCGCCATGGGCGGGATGACCGGGGCGCTGATCTTCAAATACAGCACCGCGTTGGAGATGATGACCTCGTCGTTGGTGCCGGTGATGGCCCGCACCGCCGGATCGCTGAGGAAGAACACGAACAACATCACGAACACCCACCACACAAAGTAGATGCCCAGCGCCGTGGTCACGCCTTTCATGATGCGGCTGCGGTGTCCCGCACCCAGGTTCTGGCTGCTGTAGGTGGCCACGGCGATGCCCAGCGCACCGCCGGGGATAAAGAACAGTTCCGCAAAGCGGCGGGCGGCGACCTGAGCCGCGATGTAGGTGCTGCCCAGCGCATTGATACTGCTTTGCAGTACCACACTGCCGATGTTGTAGATGGCGCTCATCAGGCCCATGCTTAGGCCCGCCCAGAACATATTGGCGGCAAATTTTTTGCCGTTGGCAAAGGCGTTGCGGGCAAAATGCAGGGCCGGGTAGTTGCGGATGATGTACCACCCGCACAGCACCGCACTGATGCCCTGGGCTACCACGGTGGCAGCCGCCGCGCCGCCCACGCCCAGCTGCAGCGGGCCCATAAAGGCGATGTCCAGCCCGATGTTGAGCACCGTGCTGAACAGCAAAAAGTACAGCGGCGTCAGGCTATTGCCAATGGCCCGCAGCAGGGCGGCTTCCATATTATAAGCCATCGTCAGCGGGATGCCCAGCAGAATCAGCGTCAGGTAGGCAAGGGCCCCATCTATCGACGCTTCCGGCACCTGCAGCAGCACCAGCAGCGGACGGCGCACACCAACGAAAACCACCGTCAGCACAGCAGCCGTAGCCCCGGCCAGCGCCAGCATCCAGGCCGTGGCGCGGCGCACGCCCTTTTCATCACCTGCGCCAAACAGGCGGCTGACCGTCAGCGCCAGACCGTTATTCATGCCGAAAGCAAAGTTCATAATCAGCCCGTACAGGGCAGCCGTAGCCCCGATTTCCGCCAGGGCAGCGTCCCCCAGGATATGCCCGGCCAAAGCGGTATCCGCCAGATTATAGAACTGCTGCAGCAGGTTGCTTAAAAACAGCGGTGCCGAAAAGTTCAGCAGCAGCCGTACCGGGTCGCCCCGGGTCATATCGGTAACGCGGCTTTGCGCGGTAGCCATAATGCGTACATCTCCTTATACAAAAAGGGCAAAATCAAAGACCAGTTTATTGTATCACGCCGCCACAGCCCATACAAGAGAAAAAAGCGCCCGGTTTAGACAAATATCCCGCCAAAATGTTTTTTGCCCTCTCTTGTTCCCAAATTTAACGATTCAAGGAAATTGTAATTGCTTGCGGGCAATTGTGCAGAAAAGACACAAGCCTGGCCGAAATTTTGTGTAGGAAATAACAGATGCCGTAAATTTTCGTCATTTTGTTAGAAAACCCTGTTATTATCTTGTCAAATCCGAGAATTGCATCGGTTTTTGGGGCGTGCTATGATGAATATGTTGAAAACGCTTACAAAGTGTTGCATCCCACAGGAGGTATTTCTTGACTATTTATGATATAGCCCGGGAAGCCGGGGTCTCGATTGCCACGGTCTCCCGGGTGATGAACGGCGGCAAGGTGGGCAAAGCCACCCGCATCAAGGTGCAGGCTGTGCTGGACAGCTGCGATTACCAGCCCAGCCAGGTAGCGAAAGGCCTGGCCACCCGGCAAAGCCGCTGCGTAGCCGTTATGACGGTGGACATCCGTGATGTACACCACGCCGCCATCGCCTATGAGATCGAGCGCACGATGGCCACCGCCGGGTACAGCACCATCCTGTGCAACCTGGGCGGCACCCCCGCCCGCACCGGCGAGTATCTGCGTACGCTGAACGCCCAGCAGATCATTGGCGTATTCTTCGTCGGTTCCATATTCGTGACACCACAGTGCCGCGAGTACATTGCCAAATATGTTCCCAATATTCCGATTTTGTTTGCCAACGCGGTTCTGCCGCTGCCCAACGCCTACGGTGTCCTTTCCGATGAGGAAGACGGCACCTACCACGCCGTCAAGCGGCTGGCCCAGGCCGGGCGGCGCAACATTGCCTTTGTCAATGATGACGAGACCGAGAGTGAGGAGCACAAGCTGAACGGCTACCGCCGTGCCATCCGGGAATACGGTTTGACGGAGCGCTGCTACCGGGCCGAACGTTCCATCGAGGGTGGTCAGTTCGTGACCACACACATCCTGCAGCAGGACCCAAACACCGATGCTATCGTCTTTTCCGAGGATACCACCGCCGTGGGCTGCCTGCACGCGCTGCAGGTCACCGGCAAGCGCATCCCGGACGAAGTCGCCGTCATTGGCTGCAACAACAGCGTCTACTGCACCATCTGCTACCCGCAGCTGACCTCCATCGACAACAGCCTGCACGAGACCGGCCGCATGGCCGCCAAGCAGATGATCCGCCTTTTAAACCACGAATCCGATGTGGAAAAGACCATCTGCCTGCCCTGCCGGTTGGTTCTGCGGGATACCACCCCGCCGATGCTGTAGGCCGCAGGCGAAGCAGACATTTTCTTTATTACTTCAAAGCCGCAAGGCAGCGCCTGATCTACCAGGTGCTGCTTTGTGTGGTTTATGGGGTATTCTTTGTACAAAAACAACAAAAAACAGGCTATTGACGGCAAAACTTCTGCACGCTATACTGGTATTATAGGTGATTTTCCGGATGGATTTCGCCAGAAGGAGAGAATAAGTATGTTGGACGTTCTGATCATTGGTGCAGGCGTTTCCGGCTGCGCCGCAGCGCGGGAATTATCGCGCTGTAAAGCAGATATTCTGGTGCTGGATAAGGAGGAGGATGTCTGCTGCGGCACCTCCAAGGCCAACAGCGCCATTGTCCATGCAGGCTACGATGCCACCCATGGCAGCCTGATGGCCAAATTGAATGTGGAGGGCAGCCGCCGTATGCCTGCCCTTGCCAAAGAATTGGATTTTGCCTACGACCAGTGCGGCAGCCTGGTGGTGTGTTTGAGCGAGCAGGACCGCCCGAATCTGGTAAAGCTGTACGAAAACGGCGTGGCCAACGGCGTAGAGGGCCTGCGCATTATCGAACGCGACGAGCTGGTCAAGATGGAGCCGAACGTTTCCGATAACGCGGTGGCTGCCCTGTGGGCACCCACCGGCGGCATCGTCTGTCCCTTTGGCCTGACCTATGCTTTTGCCGAAAACGCCGCAAAAAATGGCGTAAAGTTCCAGTTTGATACCACCGTCACCGGCTTTGCCCCCATCGAGGGAGGCTGGCGCGTGGAGACCGACAAGGGCAGCTTTGAGACGCGCCTTGTGGTGAACGCCGCCGGTGTGCATGCGGACGAGCTGCACAACGCCGTGGATGCCGCCCACCCGATGCAGATCATTGCCCGGCGCGGCGATTACTTCCTGCTGGACCATGCGGCGGCAGGGCATGTGCACCACACCATCTTCCAGCTGCCGGGCAAGTACGGTAAGGGCGTGCTGGTCACCCCCACCGTGCACGGCAACCTGCTGGTCGGCCCCACGGCCATTGATGTGGATGACAAAGAGGCCACCGCCACCACGGCGGCAGGCCTGAACGAAGTGCGGGAGAAGTCCGGCCTGGCGGTGAAGGACCTGCCCATGCGCCAGACTATCACCAGCTTTGCAGGCCTGCGCGCCCACGAGCCGCGGCACGATTTCTTCATTGGCGAGATTGCCTCCGGCTTTGTGGATTGCGCTGCCATCGAGTCCCCCGGCCTGTCCAGCGCCCCCGCCGTGGGCGCCATGGTGGCCGACATCGTGAAAAACAGCCTGCATCTGGAGGACGATCCGACGTTTGACCCAACCCGCAAGGGTATCCTGGACCCCAAGACGCTGCCTTTTGAAGAACGCGCCGCCCTTATCAAAGAGAACCCCGCCTACGGGCAGATTATCTGCCGCTGTGAGAGCGTGACCGAGGGCGAAATTATTGATGCCATCCACCGCGTGCCCGGCGCCCGCAGTCTGGACGGCGTAAAGCGCCGCACCCGTGCCGGTATGGGCCGCTGTCAGGCGGGCTTCTGCAGCCCCCGCGTGATGGAAATTCTGGCCCGCGAACTGGGCGTGCCCCAGAGTGAAATTACCAAGGCCGGCGGCAAATCTAAAATCATCGTCGGCACCAACAAGGATACGTTTTAAAAGGAGGGGCTGGATATGAACAACGTAGATCTCGTCATCATCGGCGGCGGCCCCGCGGGGCTGGCGGCAGCTGTGGCTGCCCGCAAGGCCGGTGTAGAAAACCTGCTGATTTTAGAGCGCGACAGCGAACTGGGCGGTATTTTGAACCAGTGCATCCACAACGGCTTTGGCCTGCACACCTTTAAAGAGGAACTGACCGGTCCCGAGTATGCGGCCCGGTTCATCGCCCAGGCTGAGGAATTGAAGATTCCCTACAAGCTCGACACCATGGTGCTGGACCTGGCAGCGGACAAGACCGTGACCGCCATGAACAAAACGGACGGCCTGTTCCAGCTGCACCCGAAAGCCGTCATTCTGGCCATGGGCTGCCGGGAGCGCCCGCGCGGTGCGCTGAACATCCCCGGCTACCGCCCCGCCGGCATCTACACCGCCGGTACGGCCCAGCGGCTGGTGAACATGGAGGGCTATCTCCCTGGCCGCAAGGTGGTCATCCTTGGCTCCGGTGATATCGGCCTGATCATGGCCCGCCGCATGACGCTGGAGGGTGCCCAGGTGCAGGTGGTGGCCGAACTGATGCCCTACTCCGGCGGCTTAAAGCGCAACATTGTGCAGTGTCTCGATGACTTCGGCATCCCGCTGAAGCTGAGCCACACCGTCGTGGACATCCAGGGTAAGGAGCGGGTCGAGGGCATCACGCTGGCCCGTGTAGAAAACGGCAAGCCCGTCCCCGGCACCGAGGAACACTACGATTGCGACACGCTGCTGCTCTCCTGCGGTCTGCTGCCTGAAAACGAGCTGAGCCGCGCCGCCGGTGTGGTGTTAAGCCCCATCACCAGCGGGCCGCTGGTCAACGAAAGCCTGGAGACCAGCATCCCCGGCGTGTTTGCCGCAGGCAATGTGCTGCATGTGCATGATCTGGTGGACTATGTTTCCGAGGAAGCCGGCGCTGCCGGTGCCCAGGCCGCCGCTTATTTGCAAAATGGCGAGCAGGACGCCCCGGCCATCCCGGTACATTGCGAGAACGGCGTGCGCTACACCGTGCCCGCCACGGTGCGCCCGGTCTGCGCCGGCGATACCGTGACCATCCGCTTCCGCGTGGGCGGTGTGTTCAAGAACAAAAAGATCGCCGTATATCTGGGCGATACCTGCATTTTCAGCCGCAAGCGGCCCGTGCTGGCCCCCGGCGAGATGGAGACCGTCCGCCTGAAAGGGGCCGACCTGCGCGCCCATCCTGACGCCTCGTGCCTGACTGTTACGCTGGAGGAGGCCTGATTATGGAAACGAAAAAAATCGAACTTACCTGCATCGGCTGCCCCATGGGCTGCCCGCTGATCGTTACGATGGAGGACGGCGCGGTCGCCTCCGTCACCGGCAACACCTGCCCCCGGGGCGATGCCTACGCCCGCAAGGAGGTCACGGCCCCCACCCGCATCGTGACCAGCACCGTCCGCGTGACCGGCGGCACCCTGGCCATGGTCAGCTGCAAGACCCGCAGTGACATCCCCAAAGGCAAGATTTTTGATGTGGTCCGCGCACTGAAAGACGTGGAAGTCCCCGCCCCCATAACCATTGGCCAGGTTTTGGCCGAAAATGTGGCGGGCACAGGCGTGGACATCATCGCTACAAAAAATATTGCACACGCCTGATTTTGTGGTAGAATAGGGAAAGTATAAGCGTATACAGAAAGTATAGAGGAGAACTGCCATGAACGAAACCACCCGCGCTGATATTGCCATTATCGGTACTGGGCCTGCCGGCGTATCGGCGGCCATCACCGCCCGCGTGCGCGGCAAGCAGGTGCTGCTGTTTGGCAGCAAAGGGCTGACGACCAAGATGACCAAGGCCCATACCATCCGCAACTACCCCGGTCTGCCGGACATTACCGGCACCGACCTGGCCGACAAACTCAAGCACCATCTGGACGTGATGGGCGTGGAGATCACCGAGAAGCAGGTCACGACCGTCTACGCCATGGGCAGCTACTTCGGCATCCAGACGCCGGATATTATGTATGAGGCCTCGTCAGTCATTCTGGCGGGCGGCGTCGTGATGGGCAAACCTTTCCCCGGTGAGGACGAGCTGCTGGGCCGCGGCGTAAGCTACTGCGCCACCTGCGACGCCCACTTTTACAAGGGCAAGGCAGTGGCCGTGCTGGGCTACAACGCCGAGAGCTGCCGCGAGGCCGACTTTTTGGCCGAGACCTGCGCCCGGGTATTGTATTTCCCGGTCGTACCCCACGAGGTCAATGTCGACCCCAACGTAACGGTGGTGCGGGAGAGGGTGCTATCCATCCCCGGCACGATGAGGGCCGAGGGCGTGCAGACCGACAAAGATCTGCACCCCGTGGACGGTGTGTTTGTGCTGCGGGATGCCGTAGCGCCGGACAAACTGGTGCCGGGCCTTGCCACCGACGGCCCCCATGTAGCCGTGGACGCCCAGATGCGCACCAACCTGCCGGGCTGCTTCGCCTGCGGCGATCTGGCAGGCAAGCCCTACCAGTATATCAAGGCTGCCGGGCAGGGCAACATTGCCGCCCTGTCGGCGGTGGAATGGCTGGCCGAGCAGAAGTAACCTTACAAAACAACGCAAAACGCCCCCAGTGGTCCGCGATGGGACCACCGGGGACGTTTTGTTTTGTGTGGTTATCCCTGCACCAGCACCACACTTACATCATTTACATTGGTGCCGGTGGGGCCGGTGACCAGCAGCCCGCCCACTGCCTGCAAGGCGTGGTAGGCGTCGTTATCTGCCAGCACGGCAGGCACAGTTAGGCCGTAGGCGGTCAGGGCGGCATCCGTATCGCCGTCCGTGTAGCCGCCCGCCGCATCGGTGGGGCCGTCGGTGCCGTCACTGCCCACCGAGAAAACGCAGGCATTCAGCCCTGCCAGCGCAGGGGCGGCGGCCAGCGCCAATTCCTGGTTGCGACCGCCCAGGCCGTGGCCCGTCAGGTGTACCACGGTCTCGCCGCCCGCCAGAAAGGCCAGCTTTTGCCCCTGCCCGGCGTGGCTTTGGGCGATGCTGCCCAAAAAACGCCCTGCCTCCCGGGCTTCGCAGTTCAGCCGGTCGGTCAGCAGCACGGGGGTGTAGCCCGCTTTGCGGCAGGCATCCGCCGCAGCGGCGCACAGTTCCCGCACGCTGCCGGTGATTTTGGTGGTCACATTGTCCAGCGCTTTGGGTGTTTCCTGCTCCAGAAGCGCCGCAGCCGCCGGGGAAAGCTTTAACCCATACCGTGCGGCGATAGCCTTGGCCTCGGCGCAGGTGGAGCTGTCCGGGCAGGCGGGGCCGCTGGCGATCATATCCAGCGGGTCGCCCAAAATATCGCTGAGCACGATGCTGTACACCTGCGCAGGGGCGCAGGCCAGCGCGAACCGTCCGCCCTTGACGCCGGACAGGCGCTTGCGGATGGTGTTCATCTCCACAATATCCGCGCCGCTGGCCAGCAGCTGGGACGTGATGTCCTGCAATTCCGCGCCAGGGATCAGCGGCTTTTCCAATAGGGCACTGCCGCCGCCGGAGAGCAAAAACAGCACAGCATCCTGCGCGGTCAGCCCATGCACCAGCGCCAGCGCCTTTTCGGTAGCGGCAAAGCCTGCTTCGTCGGGCACCGGGTGGGCGGCTTCATAGCAGGTCACGCCGGGAATCTCGCCTTTCACGTGGCCGTATTTGGTAATAACCACGCCGCCGGCCGGCCGGCCCAGCACTTCTACGGCGGCATGGGCCATCTGCCAGGCGGCCTTGCCCGCGGCTGCCAAAAACACCCGCCCCGCCGGGGCAAAGCCCTGCAATGCGCGGCGCACCGCTTCATCCGGCAGCACGGCGTGAATGCTGGCAGTTACAATCGTTTCAGCTTGGGCACGCAGGGTGGTATTCATGGCAAAGACTCCTTTTTATAAAAGTCCGGCGGCGGTCATGGTACGCACAAACCCGTCCCGGGCGGCACCCGCCGGGGTAGTCAGCGTGTAGCCGACCCGTCCGGGATTATTATACAGCAATACCGGTGTATCGGGAATCCTCCCGGCAATGGTTTTAAAGTGGAGAAACAGCTCATCGTGGGTCGGCTTCAAGAACATGGGCTGCAGCACGCTGACCGCCGCCGTGCCGTTTGCCATGGCCATTTTGGCCAGGCGGCAGCACTTTTTGGCGTTGATGGCCCCGATGCCGAAGTAGACCGGCACACGCCCGGCGGTCCGGTCCACTATGATGCGCAGGCCGTGCTCCATCTCATCCTCCTCCAGCATGTAGAACTCGCCGTTGGAGCCAAAGGTCAGGATGCCGGTGACGCCGCCCACGATGACGTAATCCACCTGGGCACGCTGTTTTTCTTCATCAATCTTCTCGTCCTCATCCACAATGGTCAGGATCGGGACGACGACGCCCTTGACGAATCGGCGTTCATAGCGGTTCCCTCTTTTCAGCGGCCCAGCGTTTCAGCCCGGGTGCGGACTACACCAGCGCCGCCTGCAGGCCGCGGGCCTAAATCAGCTCGCAGCCATCATTTTGTAACCTTATCGCGCGTTGACAAGCTGCGTCGGTATGGGTATACTCGATACAGAAAGGTGATAGATGGACGTGGCCCGTACCGCCCTGCGCAAGGGCGTGCGCCATGTCAGCGTGTTCTGCCGCCGCTACCAGACCGCCGCCAGCGTGCGTGAAGTGGACTACGCCAAGGCCGACGGCGTGGAGTTCTACTACGGCATGCGCCCCACCCGCATTACCGACGACGGCGGTTACTACAAGAAAGTGGAGATGGACGAGGAAGGCAACATTACCTCCACCAGCGAGGAGCAGTTCTTCCCCTGCTCCAGCGTCATCATTGCCATCAGCCAGGGCGCGCAGAACCGCATCGTCAGCACCACCACCGGCCTGGAGATGAGCAGCCACGGTCTGCTTGCCACCGACGAGAACGGCCACACCACCCGTGAGGGGATTTTTGCCAGCGGTGATGTGGTGCTGGGTGCCCGGACCGTTGTGGAAGCTGTTAAATACTCCAAGCAGGTTGCCGAAGAAATGGATGAATATTTGACGAAACGCTGCGAGAAATAATTTTTGGTTTGCGCTTTCGGTGTTCCGCCGCCCTGCGGCGGACACCTCATATCGAGGTGTCCGAACGGGCCAAAATGCTCTACGGTTTATCCTCGATACGACATTACAAAAGGGCGATGCAGTTCTCCGGCATCGCCCTTTTGTGTTGTGTTATATGGAAAGTTTCTTTGCCTACTTTCTTTTCCAAAGAAAGTAGGTCAAAACAGCACCACAGGGCTGGCGAGGTTTTGCAGAAGGGAGACGATGCTCCAGCCGGCGATCTCGGCGGTGCGGCTGTAGACGTCGGAGGTCACTTTCAGGCCGTCGGTCTCCATGGTGATGCAGTGGTCGTCACCGGCAAAGCCTTCCACGCTGGTAATTTTTGCACCCATGGCGTCGAGGCCGATGCTGGCCAAGGCGGCGGCGACCGCCACGTTCACCTTCGTGGGCAATACCTGGATGGCCTCGGCAGCGGTGCCTGCCAGCACCGTCTTTTCTGGCGTGGTCATCAGCTCTTCGGTGAACAGCGGCGTGTTTTTCAGCGACGCCGGGCCTTTGTGTGTGTGGATCTCGGCGGTGATGGGCTGGTTCTTCGCCTTGGCCATCAGGGCCACCGTGTGCAGCACATCAAAGCCGCCCACTGCGCCGTGGGGCAGGTAGATGCGCCCGCCGTGGGCCTTGGCCGCGGCGCAGGCCTTGGCGTAAAAATCGGCATCCGCAAAAGCGCCGATGCTGATGGGGATAAAGCCCAGCCCGGCTTCCAGCACCGGCAGGCAGCTTTCTTTGGCCACCTGCACGGCAGCGGTCTCCACCACGTAATCCGGTTTCTGGGCCAGCACCTCGTCCAAGGTGACGCAGGCCGCGCCGCCCGCTTTGGCGCACAGGGCCTCGGCGTCCGGCAGCTTGCGGCTCATCGCTGCACAGAGGGTATAATCCGGCAGCAGGCCGCTGGCAATGGCATCGGCCACGATGCTGCCCAGCTGGCCGCAGCCCAAAATCGCAATTTTCTTCATAGGGGCACACTCCTTCTTGCTTGTTGCCCCCCATTGTAGCATACGGTGCGCAAAAAGAAAACCGGGACGCGGCAAAACGTCCCGGTTTATTTTTTGCGGCTTTTACAGCGGTTACAGAATCTGGCCGTGGCGCACCACGGTCTGGATGTTCAGCTGGTCGTCCACCAGTACCACGTTGCCCCATCGGCCTGCTTCCAGGCTGCCATAGTCGGCATCGACACCGATGCTGCGGGCGGGGTTGAGGGTGGCGGCGCGGACGGCGCTTTCCAGCGGCACGCCCATCTCCTGCACCGCACGCTTCATGCAGTCAAACAGGCAGGTGGCGCTGCCGGCGATGGTGCCCTCCTGCTCGGTCAGGGTGGCGCGGCGGCCGTGCACGGTGACGGCCTGACCACCCAGGCTGTACTGGCCGTCGGGCAGACCGCAGGCCATCATGCTGTCAGCGATCAGAATCACGTGGTCGTCGCCGAAGGTGTTGAAGGTAAAGCGCACCACGGCGGGGGGGATGTGCACGTTGTCGGTGATCAGTTCGA
>OLOB01002379.1_pt1 | contig 11048 bp, 18 predicted proteins | sample 1671911 | NCBI WGS metagenome assembly OLOB01 (sample SAMEA3136625, study PRJEB25190) | human gut metagenome | biome: human gut; feature: human-associated habitat; material: faeces | place: Austria | collected 2013
CTGATCATGATCATGGGTTCGCGGAAACGGGGCTTGCGCGAGTCCGTCTGCCCGTGCGGCCGGCGTTGGGCGCGCCCGCTCCTCAGGGCCTTGATGACGTCCTTTTTCAGTTCGCCTTTGGCCTGGACGTAGATGGCCTGGTAGATCGTCTCCGCGCACACATGCATAGCATCATTATCCGGGAAATCGGCGCGCAGGCGCCCCGCGATCTGCTCGGGACTCCAATGCGCCCGCAATCCTGCGCGAATGTATGCGAGCAGGCCGGGCACCGTATGGATCTTCGCGGGCTTGGGTCGTCTGGGCCGTCCGCGCTCATCTGCTGGGGCCGGTACGGCTCGTACATGCCGGTCGCGGGATTCGTGTTGCGCACCAGCTCGCGGCTGGCGGTCGACGCGGGACGATTGAGCGTGCGCGCGATCCCGCGCACGCTCATGCCGGCCTTCCGCCAGTCGGCGATGCTGATGCGCTCGTCCTGGCTCAGATACCTCGAACTGATCTTTTGGGGAATGTCCACGGTGGAACGATACCAGTCCACCGACGGTTTCTCGTTCCTGCCGTTCGATCGTGTCCTTCCGTTGCGCCACACCTTGCCGGTGCGTTTGGACACGCCCACCGCCCGCGCGGCCTGCGTGAAGTTCATGCCCGCCTCGAGATGCTCGACGTACCGGCGTCGCCGCGCCGCGCACATCTCGCCACACGTCGCGTACTCCACGCCCTCGAACACCCACCTGTCCACCTGGCCCTCCCATCAGTCAGCCAGGCGTTGCGACGATCACTGGAACCCGCCCTTCGCCATTTTTTTTGGGGGGAGAGACCGGTGGCGGCAAGTGTGCGATGGGAGTCGGATGCATCGTCCTTGCGGATGATGCGCAGGTTCATTCCTTTGGCCGATGGATAGTTTCGGCAAATCGAGGGAGCATGGAGCAACCGTCATGCGATTGCCTGACATGATGTTGCGTTTGCGGCCGCTGAAGGGTGAAATGGCGGCGACATTGCAACGCGCGGGTCTGGGCAAGGCATCCTGCCTTTGGCTTCAGGCCCGCCTTTCGTGAAGGGTGATTATGCCAGTTATATCGGCTGCGAATCTCTCGATCGGGTACAAGGGTTCCCCAATCGTCAGCAACATTAACCTGCGGTTGAGCACGGGTAGGATCATCTGTCTGCTTGGGGCAAACGGCGCGGGCAAAACCACGTTGATGAAGACGCTACTCGGACGGATAAAGCCCGTGAGCGGAGAGGTCACGTACACAGGGACGAATATCAATGAGATGTCCGCGGCGATAGACCATCCCAGTTTCTTTCCTTACCTGAGTGGTAGAGAGAACGTCGAGGTGGTCTCCGCGTTCTGGGGTCTGGATGTGGACCCGGAGGCGGCGTTGGACGGTGTGGGCATCAATCGCGCGGCGTATGGGCGGAAGGCGAAGGACTACTCGACGGGCATGAAAGAGCGTCTGGAGCTGTGCCTCGCCCTTGTGCCGCATCCGAGGTTCCTGTTCCTCGACGAGCCGCAGAACGGTCTGGACCCCGATGGCATAGCCTCCTTGTCCGAAACGCTTCGCGCCTACCGGGACAAGGGGAACTGCGTAGTCATCTCCACGCATCTGCTTCATGAGATCCAGGGCGTCCCGGACGAGTGCATCATGATTCGTCACGGCCGGGCCGTGCAGGTCACGGATCTGACCGGGGTGAACCTCGCGGATCTGTATCAGGGGAGGTAGGGTCTTGAACGCCGTTTCCCCTGTTCGCGCGTTGGTCGCCTACTACTGGAACACGTGGTATTTCCTCGCCGCGGTGTTTGGGGCCGTCTCGTCCCTTCTGCTGGGTGCGTGGATCTCAAGCGCGGCGAACGGAACCCCGATAACCGGAGGGTATTGCGTCTATTTCACCGCCACCCAGCCGTTGATCTGCCTTTCGCTGCTCTTCGCATGCGATGCCAGGGTCGCGAAGGCGCACTACGGTGGCCTGCCGCGCCACGTGTATTCCGCGTGGACGCCATGCTCGCTCAGGGCCGTGTTCCGGGCCCTGATCCTGACCTCCGTGAACCTGATTGGCGTACTGTGCTTCGACGCCATCATGGTCCTGACGGGTACCGGAATTCACCCGCATCTGGCAGCTGTCCTGTGCTTCGTCGTGCTGCAGAGCCTTGCGACCTCCCTGATCTACTCGATCGTCGAGATCGCCGCCGATCCCAGAACCGCGGAATCGTCTCGGCCATCCTTTGCTATGCATGGATTCTCCTGCCGGGCGACCTTCCCGACTATGCGACGCCCTACGTCGCGAACGCCCTACGGACCGTCGGACTTAACCTGAACGGCACCGTGATGTCGCCGGCGGAAGCGGCGAGTCGAGCGTCCGTCGGCCCCGTGATGGTCGTCGTCCCGATCGTGGTGCTTTTGGTTGCCTATATGCTGTTGAGCCGGTTCCGTCGCGAAGGAGTGGAGAGGAAATGAAGTCCCTATTGCGTATTGAGCGTGTGGCGGTGATCCGCTGGTCGACGCTCGCCTTCGTGGCCGTGCTGCTGTTTCCGTTGTTCTTTTTGCGTTACGGGAACACGGGTGCGGTGGTGCAGTCGGCGATGGTGATGGCGCTTCCCGTAACCGCGGCCGGTCTCGTCTTCTCCAATGCAAGGGTGCCCTCCTCGTACCGTTCCTTCAGCATCCACGACCGGCTCCTGCTTCGCTTCAGCGTGAAGTCGCTGTCGCTCGGCGTCGTGATCAACGTCTGCCTGACTTTGCTGTACGGGCTTGCCGTCGGATTCGTCGTCAACGAGACGCTTTCGTCGCGTACCATTCTGATGCTTGCGTTCACCGCCGTCGTCCTTTCCCTGGCATGCTTCGTTCTGCGACTCTGGGTCAGTCCTCTCGTCGCCTGGAACGTCGTCGCCTTCTTCATCGTCGCCGGACTTACGGTGAGTTCCGGCATGTTCGAGGACGCGCCGATGCTGTACGCCGTCATACCAACCACATGGGTGTTGAACGGGGTGAAATTCGCCGGTTACGTGATTCCGGTCGGCGTCGTCATCGCCGCGATAAGCGCATGTCTGCTGTTCAAGGCGGTGAAACGTGTCTGACCGAAGCCGTATACGGGTGCACTGTTTCGGATCGTAATCGTCCGGCAGCCAGCTTTCTCACCGTATTCCGTTGCGGGAGTGAGCCTGCCGCTTTCCGCCGATCCCGCCATACAAAGTCGACTCCGCACGTCGCGAGTCTTCGCCGAACACTGTCATTGGTGACGCAGAGGTCGTGTGGGAATGGCCGTGACAGGGGAGGGGTATTGGGCAAGCTTCGGGCGCCGCGTTCGGCGCGTGGCCGTGTGATGGCGGCGGCCGGCATGGTTATGGTGGGATCGTTGGGCATCCAGACGTCGTCGTCCCTGTCGGCGTCGTTGTTTAGTGCGTTGGGGCCGATTCCGGTCAGTTCGATGCGCATGCTGGTCGCCGCGATCGTCATGCTCGCGCTCGTCCGTGTGCTTCGGCCTGTACACGCTCTTCGCCGACCGGGTCGGCAAGACGGGCACCGGGCTCGACGGGCTCGCCTTGTCGGTCACGGTCGCGGCGCTGGCCACTTCGCCGGTATCCATCAGTCACGCCCCGCACATGTCGGCCGCCCAGTGGGGCATCATCGCCGCCTCGGCGGTGCTGGGAGTCGCGATTCCCTACACGATGGACACGTTGTCCGGGCGTATCACGTCGGCGCGCGTGGTCGGCACGCTGTTCTCCATCGACCCGCCATGAGCGTGATTATCGCCGCGCTGATATTGCGACAGACCATCACCGCGGTGGCCGTGATCGGCGTCATCGTCGTCTCCCTCGCGGGTGCCCTGCTGGTGTGGTCATCCGGCGGCGATGCCGTAAACGGATGATTCTTGTCATACGATTGCTTGACATGGCTGGTCTGCGAATGCATGTTTTACCGGCCGCCATCGATTGGAATGCCAGCCTCCAGCTGCCAGTGGGCTTGTTCGGTGTGGGTTTGGAAGGTGCCGACGTGTGTTTCGATGATGGTTTGGTAGCGGTCGAGGCCGAGTCTCGTGTCATCGGGTGTGATGGTGTCGCTGGCGGAGACGTGGATGGCGTCCGTGTCGAAGGTGACGCAGATGGCGCACCAATTCGCCCGGATCTGTGTGTTTGGCGATGTTCGCGTACAGTTCCGCCAGCAGGCCCGACAGCAGTCGCATGGTCTCCGGCGTGAGCGGCCGGTGTGGTTCGGCGAGCAGGTTGTCGCCGGTGAATCCCGGGGCTTCGAGTCTGGACTCCTCCTCGTCGATCAGCGATTGCAGACCGGCACGCTGCGCGGCGATGCCGGCTTCTGCGGGCACGGGCCGGCTGCCGCACTCAAATCGCCGTCGGCTGGTTCAAAGCAGGATGTAAACCCGCTATTTGCCCAAACAGTTCGTCATGGCTGCCGGTTCGCATGAACATGGCGGTACCATCATCGCGAATCCATAGAAGTAGCCAGTCGCCGGCATTGCCGATGTGGCATTCCAGTACGCCGTTTAAATCACCGGTAAGTGTGTGGGCGCGATGCCTACGCCTCAATACTTCCTTGGAGTCCGCCGTGTCCTCAAGAACCAGACGAATGACTTCTTTCAGCGGGCGTAAATCAGTGTGCTTGCGTTTGAGCTTCTTGATATCTCGCTGGAATGCCGCCGTGTAATCCGGTTTGAGCATTGATCAGATTCCCAACGAATCGAACATCTCATCGGCACTGTTGAAGCGAGGTTGGCCGTCGGCGAGCCTGTTCTTCGCCTCGTCAAGGGCCTCCATGGTTTCAGGCGGCACGATCGTATAGGAAAGGTTTAGGGGAATGCGCTTCTCCCGGACAATCTGCTTGTAGAAGGCGCGGGTGACCGAAGACAAGTCCAGACCGAGATCCTCGGCTATGTTTGCGGCTTTCTGCTTGGTGTCCGCATCCACGCGGACTGTGACGGATGCCATGCTCACATTAACCTCCACCATCATTACGTAAGACAATAGTATGTATTTGTATGCTAGTAGTCAACATTCTGCGGTTGCGACATCTCGACCATGGTACACATCCCGCAAGCGGATCGTTTACCGGATGCAATCGATGATCGGAATGCCGACCATCCAGCTGTCGGCGGGCTTGTCCAGAATGGCTTCTGGTTCATCGCAACGCCAGCGCGGGTTGCAGCCGTATGGCTTTGATGGCCGGGGCAAGAGAGCCGACAAGCGAGGTGACGATGGACGCACAGGCCGCAATCATCGCCGCCGTATATGGGTATGCGGGCGGTTCCAGCGGCGAGTCGGCGGGCATCATCCACGGAATTGCCCAGACCAGCACCGCGGAGATGAGCACCGCGGCGAAGGCGATGATGAGGCCGAAGACGCCCATGGCCGAGACGGGACATTAAGTGCCAACGCCTGTGGGCCGACCTGTATGGCTATGCTGGCTCTGGTCGCGCCCAGTGCGCGGCGGATGAGCAGCTCGTGCGAGCATTGCTCGATGCCGGCCAATCCGATGTTGATCATGCCGATGGCGGATACCGACAACAGTAATATCGCGGTGACGGTGACGCCGAGTTGGAGAAAACCGATGACCTGCTCGTAATCATCGGCGTTGTCGGAACGGTTCCATGACGATATGCTGCCGGTCTCGACGTCGGACAACAGATCGTCCAACACGGTTTTGGCGTGTTGATCGTCCACGCCTTCATTGGGATGGACGAGGATGGTCAGCCCATCCGGTTCCCAGGCTTGCGGCCAGTAGCGTTGCAGTGTGGTCGCGTTGACGTAGATGGTGGGTGTGTCCGTCCCGTCGGCGATGACACCGTTCACCCGTGCCGGCACCTGTTGCGGATTTCCTGTCCGGGCGAGTGCCACGGTGCCATCGTGCACGTATTGGCGGGCGCTTTCGTTGACTGCGGTTTCCAGCGTGGCGGGTTCGTCCGCTCCGGTCAGCCATGTGCCCTCGATGATGGGGGCGGGCATGATTCTTGTCCGTTCGGCGTCGGTGATGATGATGGTGACGCGGCGTATCTCCGTGTTGCCGTCATCGGACGACGCCCATATGGCGAGGTCGTTGAGGTGATATTGCGCCGATGCGATTCCCGGACGGAAATGCGCGAGGCGTTCCTGCAAAGCCGTGACGACTTGTATGTTCACCGATGATGGCACGTCGACGATGGCGCTATAGGTGGGTGACTTGCCTCCCAGTCGCGCGTTGACCGCTTCCAGATAGTCGCGTCCGAGCGTGCCGACGAGAACGCCGGCGATGAGGGCGATGATGCCGATGAACATCGACAGGGCGGTGAGGCTGGTACGCAACGGGTTGATGCGCAGATCCTTGGCGATCATGCGGATCACGACAGTCGCCCCCTGTCGATCGTCAGTCGGCGTTCGCATCGGGCGGCGAGCTGCGGGTCGTGCGTGACGAGGATGAGTGTGACCCCGAGTTCACGAACATGTCGGAACAGTATGTCGGCGACCATGTCGCCGGTTTCGGTGTCGAGCGCGCCGGTTGGCTCGTCGCAGATCAGCAGATCGGGATCGCCCACCAGCGCTCGGGCGATGGCCACGCGCTGCTGTTCGCCTCCCGACAGGCGCGACGGCATGCTGCACACCGTCCGGCTCCCGAGCCCGACGGTGTGCAGCATGCGCGAGGCTCGTCTTCTGATGACCCGCAGGGGGATGCCTCCCCGGTATTGCAATGGGAGTGCCACGTTCTCCCATGCGCTCAGATGCGGTATGAGGGAGTAGTTCTGGAACACGAAGCCGACATGCCGGCAGCGGAAGCGCGCCCGGTCGGCGTCGTTCCACGCGGCGCAGTCCCGCCCGTCATAGGAGAGCGTTCCGTCATAGTCGTTGTTGAGCAGCCCGACGATGGAGGCGAGACTGGTTTTGCCGGATCCTGATTTCCCGATGATGGCGGTGGACGTTCCCCTCTCGAACGATGCGCTGACATCGTCCACCGTCGTCAGGCGTTCGCCGTCGGGCAGCCGGACTTCGGCGCTCAGATGTTCCAACCGGATGAGTGTGCTCATGATTGCGCTCCCGGTGTGAGATTCGGAGCTGTCGCGGACACCATGTCACCTTCCTCGAGACCGTCGAGGATGATGATCGACGTGCCGTCTGATGCCCCCAACTTCACGTTCACGGTGGCGAACGAATCTCCGTCACGCCTGCTGACCTGGCCGGAGGCGAGCCTGCCGGCGACTGCGGTGACAGGCAGGATCAAGGCGTCCTCGACCGCAGTCGCGGTCAGTACCACGGTGGCGTTCTGCCCGGGACGCGCCTGCACGTCCTTTGGGAACAGGCATTGCAGTGTGCGAGTCGATTCCGTCCCATGCGCAGTCGTCGCCGATCCGGCCGTATCTTCCGCTGAAGAGGGCGGAGTGGCGACGCCGTCATTCACTACCGCGGCACAGTCCGTGGGCCCCTGCGCGTCGGTGATCTGGAATCGGCCCGTCAACGGCTGGTCCGGGTCTATGGTCGCCAGCAGCGCGGTCGCATCCACGCTGGCGCTCATGCCGCCATACCGTATCGAGAACAGCGGATAGTCCGCGGCCATGTCGTTGTCCTGCGCGACCGTTTCGATCACGCCGTCGACCGGAGCCGTGACCTGCTGATCGCCGACGGTACCCAACACGTCGCCCGCATGCACGTATGCTCCTTGATCAGTCGTGGAGTGGAACCAGCCTTTCGCCGGAGTCGTAAGCGAGAACACAGGAGCCACCTGCACGCCGGTGGAGGAAGAGGACAACGGCGTGATGCCGCCCCTACGCACCTCGACCGTGGATGCTGGCCGCTTCGCCGTGGAGGAGGCGTCGGACGATGGCGTCCGCGACGGCGAGCAAGCCGTCATCATCGCGCACATCGTCGTGGCCGTCACGCACGCCAACAGGCATTTGAACGGTGCGATCGCATTCATTTCGTCAGTCCGTTCTCATGCCGGTACCATGTGCAGTCCGTGGTGTAGAAGTCCCGCATGGTCGAATAGTCGCCGAGTTCGGATTTGCCGATCACATCGTTCTCGTATATGCCATCCTTGTCCTCGTAGTAGTTCTTGAACCAGTCGGTATCCAGCAGCTTGCGCAGCTGCTGGAGGGCGCCTCGGGCTGCTTCCGCGTTGGTCTGGCTGTTGTCGAGAATGTCGCGTTCCACCGAGCACTGCCAGTAGACATACGCCTGTCCTTCCCCACTTCCCTTGGCATACAGCGAGGACGCGGCCTGCGCCTTGGGTATATTCGCTGGAAACGCATCGCCGTTCATCAGTTCAAAGGGGAAATCCTCGACGGTCGCCTTGTATTCCTCGTTCGCCTGCTGCCAGGTCAGCATGCCGCCACTTCCCGAGGTGCCGCGGTTCGGAGTCGTCCCGCAACCGGACAGCAGCATCACTGCGGTCAGAATGGCGGCCCTGCGTCGTGTTCCCGATTTCATCATCATGCCCCTTCGGACGATTGCACAACTGTCGCCAACCATTAGCCCACAGACGGCGATCCGGGAGCAAAAGACTGTCATGCGCGCGCATGACAACGATACGTCGAGGAGCATGGGATGCGCATACGATGGGTGGCATGACAGACCTATCGGACTCGCATACCATCTCCATCGGGGTGCTGGACAACGATTCGCTCGCCCTCAACGCCATAGCCGTGATGACGAGCCGTCTCTCCCCGCGGTTCCACATCATCTGGAGCACCACGTCCCCGGCGATGGCATTGCAGCGCTGCATGACCCACGGCGCGCGACCCGACGTGCTGGTCGTCGACATGGCCTTGGGAGGCATCACCGGCGCGGACATATGCGCCAGAATCCGTCGGCGCACTCCGACGATCGGCTTGGTGTGCGTCACCTCCTATGACCTTGATCCATATCGGCAAGACGCGGTCGAGGCGGGCGCACAATGCCTGATAGCCAAAGATGACATCGTCAAAGAGCTCCCGCAGGCCATACGATGCGCGGCACAGGGCGAGCCCGTCCCCGGCACCGGATTCCCCACCGCACGGGAAGCCAATCGCAAACTCAACGAAGGACACGCGACCGAGGGCCGGCTGCCGGAAAACGACAAGCCATCGCTGTCCTCCAGGGAACGGGACGTACTGCGCCTCTACGCGCATGGATCATCCACCGACGAGATAGCCGCGCTCCTGAATGTCAGCAAGGGCAGCGTCTTCACCTACGTCAACAGGGCATGCCGCAAGCTCCATGCCGCCGACCGCAAGGAGGCCCTCGCCATATGCGCCCGATACGATCTGCTCTGAACCGTATACACCACCCAGCCATACTGGCCGCGGGGCTGGTCCTCGCAGTGGCGATCCCTGTAGAGATGGGCGTGTACTCATCCCAGAACCTGCTGTCATGGTCGACCATACGCATATCGCTGCTCGTCGCCGTCCTGTGCGCCATGCTCGGAGCGGCACCGGTATGGGCCGCCTGTCTGCTGTTCGCGGTCTCAGGATACGCGTTGCTGTGGCTGTTCTCGCCGTTGACGACCATCATGATCGCCGCACTGACCTCCATAGCGGTCCTCTCGTTCGTCAAACCCCGCCTTGGAGCCGCTTCCGCACTGGCGGCCCTCGCCGCCCTCGCCGCGAACAACATGCAGAACAACCTCACCTCGTCGAACATCGTAGGCATGATCATCATGTGCCTATGCCCATTGTCGCTGGGGTTCAGTCTCAACCTGCTGTTCGCCCAACGGCAGGCGACCGCGACACTCAGGCAACGACTCGACCGCGAACACACGGCGCGTCACCTGCACGATACCATCAGCAACGACCTCGCCTACATGATCCTGCGCATCGACCAGGCAAGCCGCAGTGATTGCCCCGCCGATCGGGAGCAATATCAGCGCCAACTCACCGATCTGCGCGCCATCGCCGAAACGGCGCTCGACCACACCCACCAGGTGATACGACAACTTGAACGCACCGACAAACCAGACGATCGCAGCCGCATCGTCAAAACAAATAACGACGACAAAACCGACAGGAAAATCGAACAGCAGCGTGAACGGCTTGACGGCATCATTCAATCGCAACGACGTCGCCTTGGCGGCCTCGGATTCCAAGGTGACGACATCCTCGGGACGTTCGACCATCCACTGGCGGACGACATCCTCGACCTTCTCGAAGGACTGCTCAACGAACTGTACGCGAACATCGCCAAGCACGCCGCCCCGCACGAATGGTACGCCGTCACGATCTCCTTCGACCGGCGGCACGTCATCATTTCGGCAAGCGACGTACTAAAGGACGAAGCGGTACGGCTCGGACTCGGCAGCGGCCTCAAGAGATACCGAACCGTTATCGAATCCATGTCCGGGACGTTCGACATCACCGATGATTCCGACAACTGGAACGCGAACATCACCATTCCATTGTCTGTAACACGCCGGTAAAGGGAATGACGGCCTCCAGCTGCCAGTGGGCTTGTTCGGTGTCCGGCTGGCTTGCGCTGGTGTGTGTTCTTCGAGCGAGTCGATGACCTCGTGCGTGTGGCCCATGGCCCGGCTGGCGGCGTCGCGCAATTCGTCGAGCTGTTGCTGGTATTCGTGTTCGTCGGCGGGCATGCCGTCGGTCCCGGCGTGACCATCGGGACATCCAGCATGAGGATTACGCCCGTGACAAGCGCCGGCCACAGGAACCGGTCCGGGCGGAACATGCCGCCGACCAGGCCGGCAAGCACAGCCAGAGCCAACATGATATCGCGCACGGTCGCGGTGCCGGGGACCCGTGCCGCCATCGAGAACACGTACTCCGCGAGCACCGCCACGTACAATACGGCGCAGGACGCCGCGATCACCGGATGCCCGGCATGCCGCAGGCCAAGCCGGTCGGAAAGCCGGGGCAGAGCAGATCGTATCTGGCGCATGCGTCCAGCACCTCCTTGCGGCTGGCGACTCCCAGCTTGTCGGCCACGCGGTGCACGTACGTGAACACGCTGCCCGTCCCGCCGCTCCTGCGACGGATGCGCCGGCACACGTCAGCGCCCGTGATTTTTCCCCCCAACGCCATATCCAACACCAGCGCATCCGGCCTGGTATGCGGGTTATGGCAATGCTCGATCGCCACCGCGGGCGAACCCG